>SESG01016259.1_pt1 | contig 9989 bp, 6 predicted proteins | sample 3171421 | NCBI WGS metagenome assembly SESG01 (sample SAMN10866946, study PRJNA518727) | freshwater metagenome | biome: subpolar coniferous forest; feature: holomictic lake; material: water; isolation source: holomictic Lake 227, 6 m and 8 m depth | place: Canada: near Kenora, Ontario | collected... | reverse complement strand
AGATGATGCCTGTACAAGCCTGGATTAAGGACCTTAACCCGAACGAACCCAACACCGATTTCTAACGAAATCCACAGCGTGGCTGAGCGCACCTGTTGACAGGCTTCACGGCACGTTTATCGGGTCGGTCTCGGGGAGTTACCCGGTATGGCAATGAAAGCGACCAGGGCGCTGATAAACAGGGCTCCAGCGATGACGTAGAGCGAGGCAGACGGGTCTTCCGTATAGCGTTTCATCCATACCGGGATGTTGGGTCCGACGTAGCCGCCCAAGTTCCCAACGGAATTCACAATGCCGATCCCGGCGGCGGCAGCGGTGCCAGCTAGAAAAGTCGAGGGGACAGGCCAGAAAATGGGCATAGAACCAATGACACCAAGCGTGCCGATTGCTAAAAAGATGATCGCGAGCACAGGCTGGCTTCGAAACACCGCGCTCAACACTAGCCCCAGACTGCCAGCGGTCACGTTGCACACGTAATGCAACCGACGCTCACCTGTGCGGTCGGAACTCCGGCTTAGGAAAACCATGCCCACCACCGCCACGGCGTAGGGAATGGCGGTGATCAAACCAACCTCCAGATAGCCTTTGACGCCCATGGCCTCCACCATCGACGGCAGCCAGAACGAAATTCCATACAGGCCGATCATGAGGGTGAAATAGATGGCACACAGAGCATAAACCCGGCCGCTCTTGAAAGCATCGAGGACCTTGTGTTGATGCTTGTGCTGATCCTCAGCGTCGAGGTTGCGGACGAGCATGGCTTTCTCTTCCGCCCGCAGCCATTTAGCCTGGGCGATGTTGCTGTCCAGGTAAAACCAAACCCAGATGCCGACCAAGATGGAGGGCACCCCTTCAACCAAAAACACCCACTGCCAGCCAGCCAGGCCGAGGGTCCCAGAGAGCCTTTCCATTATCAGGCCAGAGATGGGGCTGCCCAAGACACCCGCCACCGCAACGGCCGAGACAAACCAAGCGGTCCGCGTGGAACGTAGCCTCGACGGATACCAGAGGGTCAGGTAGAAAATAATCCCTGGAAAGAAGCCCGCCTCGGCCACGCCGAGCAGAAAACGCACGCCGTAGAACGCCCATTCGCTTTTGACCCACATCATCGCCGAGGAAAGAATCCCCCAGGAGACCATGATCCGGGCGATCCAGATCCGGGCGCCGAATTTCTTCAGCAGGAGGTTGCTGGGAACCTCAAACAGAAAATAGCCGGCGAAGAATATCCCCGCACCGGTGCCGAAAGCCACCTCGCTTAAAGAGAGGTCCTGGAGCATCTGGAGTTTCGCAAATCCCATATTCACCCGGTCAAGGTAGGCGAGGATGTAACAGAGGAAGAGAAAGGGAAGCAGCCGCCGGTCGACCTTGCCGTAGGTCTTGGCTTCGAGGCCCGGAGCCACAGCTGCAATTGAAGGGGCCGAACCCAAATTCATTGGCTGTTTCATAGGGCATCGCGATCGGGAAGGCAAGGAGCCAAAAACGGAACCCCAGCGCCAGAACACAAAATCATCAACAGAAAGGAAAGCACGTGAGAAACAAAGGCCCCGACCACATCACCATCGATCATCTCAGCCTTCACCCCATTCCGGTAGCGGTCTGGGTACAGCAACACTTGCACCGCTGCCATGACCAAGCAAATCACCCGAGTCTGGACCTTCGCGTCCGACTCCCATCCCAACATCGATTATGAGCCCCTGCAATACTCGGCTGGTACAGCCTCCTGTAACTGCAAGGGCTGAACTCGACGTGTGGCCGTAGATAGAACCCGCTCGTGCAAACATACCCGTGTCGTTGATATGGGCATAGCGGATCACCACTGCATCGCCACACACAACTACCAACCGCAACAAGAACAACCCCATCATGCCAAGATTCAACCACGCCAGGTCTTCCCAATTCCCAAACTCGGACATCGGAATTCGCCATCCGAAAAGGGCGATCTATCCATGCCTCTGGAGCCGGGCAATCGGTTGAGTCTAAACCACCAAATTGCCTCAACCTCGAGGAATTTGAACAACCGAGAAGATCAACGCCCATCCCCAGCCGACCCAAAGCCATTATCAGTTCCGGCGGCAAATACTGCCTGCTGGATTTTGTCGGCCACCTGCACGCCAAAATCCAGCAACATGTTATCCACGCCCACCTTCCTCACCGCCTTCAATTCCGCTCCCTGCTCGTTCAGGAATGCCAACGCTTCCTTGAGTCGCGGGACCAAACCAAGTTCCTGATCCCCACTGACGAGCACCACAAATCCTGAGTCTGACCTGGATTTGCGTTCGGGGGTGTTCATGGGCGGAACAGCTCCCTTCTGAAATACCGTCAGTGCCTTGAATGGACTGCTCGCCAAGTAACGGTCCACTTTACATCAAAGCTCAATCCATTGGCTACAAATACGCATACTCCCATCAATTCAGGCTGCCGTTGTGGAGCCGGAAATCAAAAAAACCATCAACAAACGAAAGGAAAAACCCCAAGCGGCGGCGCTGGTCGTTGCTGAACCGGAGTTGCTTGCCCAACTGTTCTTTGATGATCTTACCTCCTCCTGGAGGTATTCCATTACCTGTGGCTCGTTACGGTTGATCCCACCCGCCAGGCTGAGGAGCAAAACTTGAAGCTGGTTCACCTCCCGAGCAGGCAATGAAAGCACGCCTTCTGGCCAGTGTACTTCCCCTACCCTGCCAAAGTCCGGTCTGGTGCCTGTTCCACGAACCCGAGGAAAACGCGAGTGTTCGGACACTACGCTGCAAAGGATAGACTGCTCTAGTTCCTTTGGAGTCATGCTGGGTGAAAGCGATGGACAACAAGACATCGCAGCAAGCCTCGCTGCCGTTCAGGTTCTGTGTTCGACGTAGTCCTTCTTCAGCTTTTCCCCGACTAGGTTCTCGGCCTCACGTTTTGCCCTTGCCGCGTCAGCAAACGTCTTGGTCTGAGACTGGCCGGCTGTCCCGATCCGGCCAAAACGCACGGTAAACGAATTGCCTGACAGCGAGATTTCCCAGAACTTCCTAGATGAGCCTCCGATGAATTCAAAATGACGGACCGAGCTTGAAACGGAAGGGGAGACGAGCACGGGCGCTGGCTCAACACTGGGGATCTCCACCGCAGCCGGCGCTGCCGTTTCGGGTGTCGGGGCATCAGTTGGGTCAATCACGCTGGTTACCGGAACCACCGGCGCAGCCTCCTCAATCGGCCCTTCCGCTTTCGGCCCGGCCTCCGGTTTAACTTCCTGCCCCAGCAGCAGTTTCTCCAGTCGAGCCAGCACGTCATCCGGGGTATGATACCAATCCTTCGTAAGCACCAACGCGAACCGCCAGCCAAAGGCCCGCAGGATGGACGGCTGCATCAGGTAGCGATCAAGCAGGTTCGGATTCGCGTAGTGCCCGTCTGTGTCTACGAGAATTCCGAGTTGATACAGGCTGTCGCCTGTGCCGCGCACGGCGAGGTCGCAGCGGAACTTTGATTGGCCAACGTTCAAATCCACCGCGTAGCCGCGCTCGCGCAGCGCAGCGGCCAATTGTTCCACCACGGCGTCGCCCTTGCTCAATGGCGCCAGCGCCCTGCGGCTGAGCGGATTGAGATTCTCCAACACGCGGCGCGCGGCGGCTTCATCGCCCTTCGAAACCGCCTCGGCATAGTGGAGGAAATTCTTAAGGCTGTTTGCTCCGTCGTTGTAGTCGTTGGTGATATCGTGGTGGCGAATGGAGCTAACGATTGCCATATGATGCTTGGCGCGGGAGAAAATGACGTTCAGCCGCTTTTCGCCACCGCGTTGGTTGATCGGCCCAAAGTTCATCAGCATCCCGCCGTTCGCGTCGTGGCCATAGCAGACGCTCATGATGATGATGTCACGCTCGTCCCCCTGCACGTTTTCCAGGTTCTTCACGAACAGGCCGCAGAACACGTCGTTCTCCTCGCGCCCATATTCATTCTCCAACCGTGGGCCAAACTCGCTGTCTTCCTCCGCCAAGCGGGTCAGGGCACTCTCAATTTCACCCTGCTGTGCTTCCGAAAAGGCGACCACACCGATGCTCCGTTTCGTGTCGCGTTGAAGCAGGCTACGCACAAGCTGTGCGATATAGGCGGCCTCGTTCGGGTTGCGGCGATCTTCGTAGAGCCCGTGCGCCATGAAATGGAAGCTGATGCTGCGCGCGAGCAGCGCGTCCACCTGCGCGCTCCCCTGTTCATTCGCAGTCACGATCAACTCGGGGCGATCGGCAATGGAACGTTGGCGGTCGGGAATGGTGTAAAGATTGCCGCTGTAGAATGCGGCGTTGGAAAAGCTGATCAGCGATTCGTAGCGGCTGCGGTAATGCCACGCAAGCAGCGTCGAAGGAAGGTTCTGGGTCGACTGAGTCAGGAAGCTGTCCGCGTCGAGGTCCACCTCGATGCGCTCTCCTTCCTCCTCGACCATAACGCTTTCGTCCTCGGTCCGTGCGCTAGCGAAGAACGTGGTCGGAGGCAATTGCATCTCGTCGCCAACGATAATGACCTGATGCGAGCGATAGATGGCCGGAATCGCCTCTTCCAGCGGAATCTGGCTGGCCTCGTCGAAGATGACGACATCGAATGAGTCGGGATCGAGCGGCAGCGTTTCCGAGACACTGAGCGGGCTCATGAGCCAGATCGGTTTCAAATCCTGGATGACCTGGCCGGTTTCGTCCGCGGCCAGGTCGCGAATGGATTTGTAGCGCATCGTCTTGCCGAACTCGTGTTCCAGGTCGCGCCGCCCGGCAGCGTAGGATTTCTTGAACACCTTCTGTTCCTGACTGAGTTGCGACGCTGGCAGTGACGACACGTTGACGTGTTTGAGGAATTCTTGCCTTACCGCTGTGCGGATGCAGCGGGCGTTCCAACCGAGCCACTCACGATAGTGGTTCTCCAGTTGGTCCATCTTGCGGCTGAGCATGCGGCCCTCGAACCGGTTCACGGCCCGATCTTCGCGGTAAACACAGTTCACACTCTTGTGACCGACGGCCGCCTCAAACTCGCTCAACAGTATGGGCGCGTGGCGCAGCGCGTGCGTGAAGCCATCCGGCAGTTCCGCCAGTTCCGCCAGGATGGGTGACAACTCGGCCAGCGTGCCCGCTTGCTCGCGCAGTTTCTGCAGGACCGCGGTCAATTCCGCGAATTCAAACTGTTCATGCTCGGCAAGCACAGAGCCGAGCGTGCTGTCGAGTTCGGCAAAACGCTCCTGAATGCTGACCAGATTGGCGATGAGCGCAGCCGCCTCATCCGACTTGTGCAGCAAATCAAGCAGCGCCTTGACCGATGGATGCGTCAGGAGTTGGTGATGTTTAAATGACGCGACCTGGGCGCGAAACGCATCCACATCTTCCACGCGCCAATCGGCGGCCGCTTGACTGCGCAAGGTTTCCCATTCGGCCTGCGCCTTGTGCCACGCAGACAGTTCACCTAGAATTTTGCTCCACGCGGGCATAACAGCGTGTTGCGAAAAGTTGTAGCGTGCTTGCAGCGTCTTCTTTAGCCGCCAGAATGCCGGTTGCAGGAAACGGAAAAGCGATGTCTCAAACGACTGCGCCTGGGTGAGCGCGTTCTCCGTATCATCCGCCGGCAACGGTTCGCGCCAGCCAGTGGTCTTCGCCTGAGCTTTCTGGGAAGCCATGGCCTTCTTGTCGAGGTCGGCGGCGAGTGCATCGAAGGCTTTCTCCGCCGCTCCGTGCGTCAGCACGCCAAGCAGATTACGTTCTGCTAACGGACGGACGCGGACGGCAAACTCAAGAATCGCCTGAATCTCCGAAAACGTATCCCACAACTCGCCGCGCAGGCCGGACAGTTCCAGTGCGTTCTCGATGGCAGCCAGCAAATCCTCAGCTTGGTCGAGGTGCTTGGACAATGTCTCCAGCGGACGATCCGCCTGCAAAACATCTTTGCCCAGCCAGCGCAACGGATGCCGCGCAAAACAAAGATCTTCGCCCACCTCCGTTAGGGCGGATCTCAGACGGTTAACCACGTCTCCGTGCTGAAGCCAGAGGGGGTATTCGGGCAACAAGTCGTCGATCTCCGGGGCCAGCTCCAGCGCGTGCCCGCGCAATTCCACTAAGCGATGCAGCAGCGAACGTACGGCGACGCCGGTATGCCGGTGCTTTTCCTGCATCCCTTCCGAAAAGCGGCGCAGACTGGAGATATCTTGCCCCATCGCCTTCAAGGTCGCCACCCGCGAGCTCTCGGCGCCAGAATCGAGGTCGGCCGGGCTCAAGAACTTCTCGTAGGTCTGTTTGAGGTTCTGGATGAACGCCTTCTTGTCCGTCTGCGAATCGTGGATTAGGCAACAGAGTTCATCCAGCCCCTGCTGGCGCAAGCGATGAAACACCACGTCAATCGCCGCACGTTTTTCGCAGACGAACAGCACCCGCTTCCCGCGGGCAACGTAGTCGGCGATGAGGTTGGTGATCGTCTGCGATTTGCCGGTTCCGGGCGGACCTTGAATGATGTAGCTCGCGCCGGTGCGCGCTCGCGCTATGGCGCTGGCCTGGGTGGCATCGCAAGAAATGACCAGGTGTTGATCGGAGAGTTCCAGTGGAGGCGGAGGTGCTTGCTCGAGTGGTTTGGGTTTCAGCGAGAATACCGTGTCGAATGCGCCGCTGGCCATGTCCGTTTCGATAAGCTTCGCGTAATCACGCACCAGCGTCATCTTGCGGTAGTTGAAATTACCGAGCGTCTGACTGCACAAGTCGAAATCCCACGAATATGGATTCTGATTGTCGCCGTCACGCAGCGAAAACATCGGTCGCTCGGCTTCCAGTAGTTTGCCCGCATCCGGCGGGCTGCTTGCGTCAACGATGTGCGGCACGCGTGTCTGTGGGGCGGCACCTGCCACGTCGCGCAGCGGCAGCGGCACCGGGCGGACTTTCTCCAAAAACAGTTGCAGCCCCAGCGGACGGAAGTTATCGCGATCGTAACTGTATTCCGGCTTTCTGGCGGCCTTGGCCTTGCGAGCTTGAAACTTTATCCGCCGTCGATATTGGTCCACGCGTTGGCGGGCCTTCTCATGGATGAGTTCAATCTGCGGCCGATCAATCTTATTGAAGGTGACGCCCGGTTCGCTCGCCTGAATCTGCGCCTTGAACGCTTCATAGAATTGATCCAGCGACGTCTCCTTCAAATCCACGACCTCCGGCAGGTTCAAATTGTAGAGCTCCTTGAGATGATGCCGCAGCGCGGGATTCACCTCCGCTTCACTGCTCGTTGGATCCAGGACGTAATTGTCGCGCACGCCCTTCTTCTTTGTGAGTTCAACGGGCAGTAGCAGCAACGGGGAATGGATGCGCTCGTTCGGTGCGTCCTTTAGGTTGTTCCAGCGCAGAAAACACAATACCAGTCGGAGCTGGGCGAAGCCATACTCGGCTCGGTCGCGCCGGGCTTCACTGATGATTCTGTCCAGCACGCCCGGGATGTAAGGCGCGTCCGCGAAACGCAGATATTTGCCCAACGACATCGGAGCGCCCTCGGTCACCGTGGCGGCGAGTTCCGGATGCCAGACAAAGAGTTGTTCCAGCTTGATGTTCCGGTAATCCAACAACAGCGGCACAGAAGCGATGGTGAGGTTCAGCGTCTGGAGCGTGGACTTGAAATAGATCAGGCGGTTGCGCCGCGAGATCTCGAAGAGCCGGTCGCGCAGATGCGCTTGAATCAGCTGCCGTTTTCCGGTGAGCGGCGATTCCTGAAATTCTTTTTTCGCGAAGACGTTGGTGTCGAAATCCACCGTCTGCTCACGGTAATTCTCGAGCCTCGAAATCATCTGGCCGAGATCCTGGGCGCGCTTGTGCCGATTCAGTTCCGTCATGTGCACGATGGTCGAACCCAGCACCGGGTTGAGCCGGGGAGTCAATCCAAACAGGTTCGTGCGGTTGACGGTGAACATCTCCAATTCGCCCGGATCGGTGAAATCCAGACCGCAGGCCACACTGGCCAGCAGCATCCCGAGCGAAAAAATGTCCGTCAGCTCGTCGTGGTGGCCGATCGCTTGTTCCCAGGAGCGGTAGTGCGGCAGGAAAACGGGCCGGCTGATGTCGCTCCCGGCCGTTCCCACCCCGAGATCCGAAACGGTCAACGAGGATTGGTCGATATCCGCCGTGCGCCGCGATTCAGCGACCACTTCAACTGCGCTGCTGATCGGCAACTGAATGGCCGCCACCTTGCTGGTGTTCTTCTCTGGCGAGTTGACCTTCGCCGGAGCAAACATCAAAGTCCCGGCATCGGTGACGACGAGGTCTTGGATTCCACTGAGGGGAGCGACCAGTCCGGCTTCGTGCGCCGCAAGCACCTGCTTCATCAACGGCAGGAGCGCGGCCAGGACGTCGTCGGCCTCGAATCCGCCCTTGGCAACACCCGATTCGAGGAACTTGAGGAACGGCAATTGTACCAACTCGGTCATCCGGCCACCTCCGCCTTGGTGAGCATCTCCGCAGCCTGCTCCTTCAGCTTGCGCACATCGCGCACCCTCAGCTTTAGTTCCTTGGCGGCAAGCCGCTCGAATTGGCCAGCGAGGTTCAATTGCCGACTCAGATCGAGCGCTGCCACTAGCGGCATATCGTCAAGCTCAGGGTCGGCGGTGACAAAATCCAGCAACAGGTAGCAATAATACTCCCGGAGCTTCGCATTGGTGGTTTGGAATTCTTGGATTTGAACAGCTCCACGCGTTGCTGCAGGCTGGAAGTCATCGAAGAACATTTTGGCGTGCCCGAGGACCGCGGGCGTCTGGAACCACTTCGGCTGAAGGAAGTGCTCAAGCAAACGCCGGGTTTTCCATGTGAGCCTTGCCTGCCCGATCAGGTCCAACTCGTCTAGCGCCTCCGCCCCTTCAATCATGCGCGCGATGTGCGGTTGGGAATCCTGGCGCTGATCCTGCCACAAGGACAGAGCTCGCGCGCGGATGAACGCCTCCGGATGCGACAAGCTTTCCGTGGCCACGTTGTCTTTGGCGAAAATCTCTTCTGCCTGTTTCAAATAGGCCGGCGCACTCACCTGCGCGAGCCCGGTCTGGATTTTCACCAGGCCAGCTACAACCGGATGCAAATCACCGGTCACGCAAAGCGACCCGCGATCGGCGAAAATTTCGGTATAGAGCTGAAAGCGGCGCGCCGTTTGTTCATGGCTGAGCGCCGCACGTGGATCACCGGCCATGGCCTGCATCAACCGATCCGTGATCTGCAGGTCGCCTTCCTCCCATTGCCATAAATGATAGTGCGCGAGTTCGTGACCGAGGACGGACTTGATTTCCTCAGCGCTCAGCAGGCTCAGAACAGGTCCGGAGAACACGACGTGGCCTTCGCCTGAAATGAAGTAAAGCGCGGCGTTCGCCTGCGGGCTGTTCTGCGCCTGATAAACTGTGACCGGGATGTCGAGTTGAAGCCGCTCCTTCGCTTCCTTGACCCCCTGGTAGAGCTCCGGATGACTCTCAGCATCGAGCCGATAGGTGGACTTGAGCAGGTCCATGCGCAAGTTCTCGGTGAAATCGGCCTGCGCCCGGGCCGAGGCAAACCAGTTCCACAACGCCCGCTCGCGCGACTTGAGATAATCCCTCAACTCCACGTGATACGGCAGCGGGTCGAGAATGTGCTGAGACTCTTCCACAGGTATTCTATGCAATCGAATTGGCGGCTATTAAACCAAAAACAACATCCTCGGTCAAAGCAACTGACAATTAACTCGATGGTCCGTCGCGCAGTCGTTGCACTGAGGCCCGTAGGTTTGCCCGGGCCTGTGCCTCCATTCGCGGAAAGAAAAGCTCTGTTGCTCGGCAAGAAAGTGGACATCTTGGCTGCTGGCGACCTGGCAACCGTGCTCCAGCTTGCACCGGACCAGACAGCAGCAGAATTCGCCGTCCGAGTCCACGATGGTCTGGACGTCATTCAACTCCCTGAAAACTGCAGGAACTGCAACACCCACAAACAACAACCACCGGGGCTACGCTGGGCCGTGAAAAGTTTAGCGCAGTTCGGTCTTCAATTCAACCCGCAACAGAAAGA
>SESG01011915.1_pt1 | contig 9989 bp, 7 predicted proteins | sample 3171421 | NCBI WGS metagenome assembly SESG01 (sample SAMN10866946, study PRJNA518727) | freshwater metagenome | biome: subpolar coniferous forest; feature: holomictic lake; material: water; isolation source: holomictic Lake 227, 6 m and 8 m depth | place: Canada: near Kenora, Ontario | collected... | reverse complement strand
TTTGTGTGATATTCAACATGCTTCCTGCCGCTCCAGGTGTAATCATCTTCAATACATTCGCGTCGTTTGGCACATTTGCTTTTACCACATTACCAATTTCAGTTCTAACTTCATTTAGTACCTGAGATATTCTAGTTTCTCTTGTCTCTTCCCTATTTTTACCAGGCATTGCTTCCAATTCTCCAGAATCGAAGCTTGCAATTATGGCAGATGTCTTTCTTTCTGCTTCGGCAATAATCTCATGAGTCAATTTCTTAACCTTATCAGCAACGTCAACGTCTCTTACAGATAGAGAGTATCCTTCTCTAGACAAGAAGACTGCTCCAAGCAAGAATGCTCTATTCAAACTCTCAACTGCTGCTTCCCTTCCAAATTCTCTGTCAATAACTTTAATCATAACTCCCTCTTCAACTCCGAACGAATTATTACCCATGATTTGCTCTGGCATTTTTATGCTGCTTCCCTTTGGAAGTATTTCTGCAAACACATCTCTTCCATCAGATTCCTTGGCCTTAAGAGTACTTATTACTCCAGCAGCATACAATAATTGATCCGCATCTGCTTTCTTTATTCTCTTCTTTCCAAGCAAGAACGCACCGGTAACCGAGTCTGCAATTGTTCCAACCAAGTTAATATTATTCTTTGAAGAAATTATATTGTTACTTACATTCAATAGAACTTTAGCTTCAGCTCTTGCTTCTTCAGTCTGAGGACTGTGAATGTTCATTTCATCTCCGTCATAGTCTGCGTTATATGGTGCAGCTGCTGCCGGGTGTAGTCTGAAAGTTCTGTGTGGCAATACTCTTACATAGTGAGACATTAAACTTTGCTTGTGTAGAGAAGGGTGTCTGTTGAATAGTACTATATCTCCATCTCTCAAATGTCTTTCAATCTTATATCCTGGCTGTATTTCATTGCACAATTCTTCCTTCAAATCTTCAGTAATCTTCTTCTTCTTTCCATCGGTTCTGATAACATAATTGGCTCCCGGATAGGTATTACCTTTTCTAATAAGTTCTTTCATTGTCTCCAAGTTTGCAGTTGTTACAGTTTCAGAAACGGTAATTACGCTTGCAATTTCAAATGGAACTCCAACTTCATTTATCTTGATGTATGGATCTGGTGAAACGACCGTTCTTCCAGAATAATTAACTCTCTTACCTGCCAAGTTCTGTCTTATTCTTCCTTCCTTACCCTTAATTCTTTCAGTAATCGTCTTCAATGGCTGTCCAGATCTATGTCTTGCTGGAGGAATTCTTGTTACGTTGTTGTCAAAGAATGTTGTAACGTGATATTGTAGCAAGTCCCACAAATCTTCAATGATAACTTCTGGTGCTCCTGCGTTCAGGTTTTCCCACAATCTCTGATTACTTCTGATAATGTCGGAAAGTTTGTGAGTCAAGTCGTCTTCACTTCTCTCTCCTGTTTCCAATGTAATGGAAGGTCGAACTGTAACTGATGGTACCAAAAGTAATGAAATAACTGCCCACTCAGGTCTACATGTCTTTCCATTGACTCCTATCTTTTTAATTTCTTCATCAGTTATCAAAACTAATCTTTCTCTAACTTCGATTGGAGACAATCTTCTCTTTCCAATCATGAAATTAGTTGGCTTCTCCAACTTTATTCTTTCCAAAGATTCATTACAGTGTGGACATCTCTTTGCATCTCTACTCTTCTTAGCTCTTTCGGCAGGAGTATATATTGCCTGCTTCTCATCGGACAATGTTAATTTACCACACTTAGGGCAGAAGCTTCTCAAACATAATTCCATAAGTGGAATATATTTAATATGGAATATTGGTCTTGCAAGTTCAATGCTTCCAGGGTGTCCAGGGCATTCCTTAACTCTCTTACCACAAGTTCTACATCTAACTCCCGGATCAATTGCTCCCAATCTCAAATCCATCAATCCACCATCAACTGGGAATCCATCAATGTCATACAATTCTGGTGTAACTATCTTTGCCGTGCTAAGCTTCTTAATCATTTCCGGGCTAAGCAAGCTAAATCTAAGTGCTCTTACCTGTTTCCTAAAGTGTTCTTCTCTCATCATTGTTCAAATTTGTTTTTCAAGTCAAATGAAGTTTGGATTCCAAGTCCAAGCAACTCATCGACAAGTAGTTTAAATGCATATGAAATTTCAAGTGGATCAGATTCGGCACTTCCACATAGAATACATGAAACCTTATTTCTAATTGTATCTTCATAGGTCATATGTCCACACTGCTTGCAAATATAAATTACAGTCTTATCCGAATCATATCTTTCTTTCAATAGCAATGATGCTCCATGTCCTGCCAAAGCCTGCTGCTCCATTTCTCCCAATCTCAACGCACCGCCCCTTGCTCTTCCTTCAATTGGCTGTCTTGTAAGCAATGCAACCTTACCAGATGCTCTTGCATGTATTCTGTTCTTTACCATGTACTTCAACTTCAAGTAATACATGTTTCCAATATAAATTCTAGCATCCATTCTCTTTCCAGTTACTCCATGATACATTGTCTCTTTTCCATCGAAGCTAAATCCTCCGGCCTTCAATGCATCTTCAAGTTCTTCAACTCCCTGTCCAGTGAATGAAGTTCCATCAACAATCTTTCCACTTACTGCTCCAGACTTTCCAGCAAGTAATTCGATTAAGTAACCGACCGACATTCTGCTAGGAATACCATGAGGATTGAACATTAAATCAGGTTGAATACCCTTGGAGGTGAATGGAATATCTCTTGGATCTGCAATCATACCAACGACTCCCTTCTGTCCGTGAGGTGCAGAGAATTTATCTCCAGGCTCTGGTAATCTCAAGTCTCTTGTTCTAACCTGTGCAATTCTGTTACCCTCATTGTCAACGGTAAGGAATACTGCATCCACCGTGCCTTTTTCTTCCTGTCTTATTGCAACGCTTGCTTCTTTCTTACTTTGAATACTCAAATCCTTTGCTTCAGATAAGAATTTAGGAGGAGTTACTTTTCCTATGAGCACCTCTCCCGAGGTCATGGAGGCTTCAGGATAGGCAATTCCGTCATCCTCTAAGAATCTATATGATTCTTCAGTTCTGTATCCAGAAGTGTCCTTATCTGGAATAATTATCTGATCAGAAAGTCCACCGGCATACTGCAATTCGGTTGCTCCATATGGTCTGAAATATGTACTTCTTCCCATTCCTCTGTCAATGCTTGCTCTGTTAAGAACAACTGCGTCTTCCATATTATATCCTTCAAATGGCATGATTGCAACAACAATATTTTGTCCAGATGGATATACTTCAAGAGCATCATATACGAAACTTCGAACAATTGGTCTCTGAGGATAGTGAAGAATGGATACGTCAGTATCAAGTCTTACAAGATAGTTCGAAGCGTATATTCCAAGACTTTGCTTCAAGGTCTTACTTCCCCTGTTCAATCTGGATGACTGGTCATGGTTAGCAAATGGCACCAGTGAAGTGATAAGTCCGAACAAATCTATTGGGTGCACTTCAAGATGTGTATTCTCAGAAGTCAATTCATTCTCTTCAAGAGAAACTAGTGCATTTTCTTCTTCAGCTGCATCTATATATTCTATAATTCCTTCCTTAACCAAATCAGACCAAACCATTCTATCTTCTTCAATCAATAACATATGTTCTTTGGTGTACTTACTCTTTCCATCTTCAACAACTATCAATGGTCTAAGAACTCTTCCAACTTCAGTTGACATCATTATTGTTTCAAGCATATCATCATTTCTTACACTAAGTTCCTTTGGTAGAACACCAGATCTTCTCAAACCTCTTACCTTCTTTGCAAAATCAACTGGATTTTGTACATATCCTATGAATCTTCCGTTGAAGAACACGTCTCTTCCAGAAGTTCTATTCAATCCAAGCTCTCCAAATCTCTTTATTACATCATGTTCATCAAATACAATTGCCGTTGAAATTTTACTAAGAATGGCAAGGTTCTTTCTCAATCCAATTTCAGTTCCTTCCGGCGTCTCGGTAGTGCAGAATCTTCCATAGTGAGTTGGATGTAATGTTCTTGCCATGAAGTTTTCCTGCTCTCCAGGAAGCATGCTGGAAACTCTCTGCAATCCAGATAGAATTGCCAAGTAATTTGTCTTATCCATGTTCTGCGTTACACCAGATCTTTCACCAATCCAACTACCCGTTGCAATTGCACTTTCAACTCTCTGTGTGAACAAAGTCGATTTGGCAATTGTTTTTATGGAATAGAACTTCTTTCTCTTTGCAATCTTCTGCAGAGAGTATTGTATGTCTCTAACAAATATTCCAAGATTTACTCTAAACAAGTCAGTCATCAAATCTCCAGATAACTTTACTCTCTTATTTGCATAGTGATCCTTATCCGTTCTTAATTTGCTATTTTCTTTTGATCTAAGATAAATATTAAGTAATCTACAAAGAGTCAATGCCTTTTCTCCTCTTGCTGGTTTATCAGTTCCAATGTGTGGCAATAGGAATGAATCCATTCTCTGCTTAACTCTGTCAAGAATTTCTTTCTTTGTACCCTGAATTCCAGATTTTTCAGCAATGTGAATCATTGCATCTTCACTGCTTTGCAATTTTGCATATTCATACAAGTTTACAATTAAACAATCATTTTCATGTCCTATGGTCTTCGCAATTTCCTCTTCCTTTATCATGCCCAATGCCTTAAGAACGACAATTGTAGGAATATTCTTCAATCTGCTGAATGATAACTCCAAAATACCTTCATTCGTCTCGGAAAGGGTAGTTGGAATTCTATAGGAACCACGCTGTGAGAATACACGTAGAGTAAGTCCAAGTCTTCCTTCTTCTATGAATGGCTGGTTAGCTGCAAGATCTTCATTCATGACCATCAATCTTTCATTTCCATTTACTATGAAATATCCGCCAGGGTCAAGAGAGTCCATGTAATTTTCTCTCAACTGATCTCTAGTCATTCCGTAGGTTGAACAGGCCGAGCTTCTTACCATGATAGGTATTCTTCCAATTTCAACTTCTGAACTATCCGTCTGTCCTGCAAACTTTACAGTCAATTCAACATAAACTGGAGCAGAATAGGTCAAATTTCTAAGTCTTGCAATTCCAGGAGAAACGGTAGTCAAACTTCCATCAGCTTCAGTGATATTAGGTTTACCAATTCTAACCTTTCCAAGCTTAATTTCAACTTCCTCATTATCAAAACTTGCATTCAATTCGTTGATAATGTACTGCATCTTGTTGTTGATAAAGTCATTAAATGAAAGAATGTTAGATTCAACAAGAGAGTGTTGCTTCAAATATTTTCTAACCAGCAAATCTCTTTCAGATACCATTATGCAACCACCCTATAATAAAGATTTATTTTATCGCCATCTTTTCTTTCGATCTTCAGAACTTCACCGGCAACACTTCCTTCAGGAACTGCAGGGTCAGTTACTTTGATTTTTGGCAATTGTGACAAAGAAATATTATACTTTTCCAACAATGACTTCACCTCGTCGGTTTTCAATTTTGAATGTTTTGGCTGTAATGTGTGCATCTGAAATTAGTATACCTTTCCCCAGTAGTTTCATTTATAAGGCTGGATTATAATTGTTTACAAAAATGGCTTTTTAAACCTTTCTGAAAATCCATTTTTTAGCCATTTTCAGCCATTTTAGGGGTTTTCTGGCAATTTTAACATTATTCAAAAAATGAATGGCCTCGAGGGGATTTGAACCCCCGACACCTGGATTAAAAGTCCAGTACTCTAACCGGGCTGAGCTACGAGGCCATAGTTCAGGGACGAATAGAGCATTTAAAAATTTAAGCAATTGACCTCTTGATCTCATTAAGTCTAGATTTAACCTTTTTTTCCAAACCTAATCTTTTTGTTTCATATTCTTCTATGGGCATTTCAATAGCTTCCAAGAAATTTTCTACCAAATCATTAGGACTAATCTTGCATCCTCGTCTACAATGTCCTTCTAAATATTCTGCTATTTTGCCTGCAGGAACGGGAACACCTCTTCGTTCAGAGGTTATCTCAGCACTAAGATCATGAGACATACAAAGCTCGGCCTTTCCAGTTTCTTCATTCCATTGTACTCCATAGGCATTCCAATCACTATCCTGTTCGTCTACGCACACTCGCATGAGACTTATAACCGGTTTGGGATTTCCAATAATATCAGAATATCTATCGGCTGCACGTTTTATCCTCCCAAGAACTTCCGAATATTCTCTCACCAACTTTGACATTTAAGAGATAAATGTCGCAGATTTAAATACAAGATTACTTTTTAAAATATATATCTGGGAAGATAGAATTGTTCGCTATTTAATCAGAAGCTCTTCTTTGCAGCTTCAATAATACTTCCTTTAGGCATGGCACCACTAAGCTGATTTACCTGCTTTCCATCCTTAAAGAATATCATTGTTGGAATGCTGACTATACTATATTTTTCAGCAAGTGCCTGTTGAGAATCGACGTCAACCTTTCCAAAATTAATTCCCTTCTCTTCAGCTGCCGCAGCCTCAAACTCTGGAGCCATCATCCTACAAGGTCCACACCATTCAGCCCAAAAATCAACAACCCACCTGCCTTTGGCAGTTTTTTCATCAAAATTCTCAGCCGTTAATTCAATAGTGTTCTTTGTCATGCATATATCGGTTAACCGATATATATAAATGTTTCTATTCTCTTAGTAGAAAGCCAGATTGTAAAGAATGTAAGATTACAGTTGGAGTTTCCCACATATCCTTTGGCAGATTTTCTTTTGCTAACATACTACTCATCATTTCATCCTCGTGCCGTGCAACAAATTTCTGCAGATAGTGTCTGTGCGTTTTTCCAGTCGTATCAAGAATCCATTTTTTCATTCTGTTCATATCTTCCTGTGAAAGCCATTCCGCCTTTCCATTCTTGTAAACCGGCACTATGGTGGTCCTAAATTCATATTCTGGAAAATCCATCGCAATTCGCATGCTTCTTTCTACATTTTCTTTTTCCGATTTGCCAACAAGCATAGGATAAAGATCCCACGGTCCTTTTACATCCATGGCAAGATAATCAATATTTTTATCTTCCTTCAACTGTCTAAGCATTTCAGGATTTGAACCATTTGTGTCTAATTTGACTGCCAAACCCATTTCCTTAATCTTTCTTGCGAACTCTGGCAAATCTTTCTGTGTTGTGGGTTCGCCACCACATATGACAACACCGTCGATAAAACCCTTCGCCCTGTCTAAATATGCAAATATCTCATTCTCTTCAATCCTCTTTGCAGTCAAGAGAGGTTTAGCATGGCAGGAAGGGCACGCATAATTACAATCTCCAACAAAAACTGCACTGGCAATCTTATTCGGAAAATCAATATATGTTTGCTTTAGAAAACCTGTGACATTCATCTTATTTATTCAGAGGGGAATCTCAGTCTATCTTTAAACTCTGCCTGCTTACCAGGATTCCATGTTCTAACTGGTCTTATGTATCCTACAACACGATCATATCTCTCCGGTTCAACGCCACAACTCGGGCATTCCATAACATTTCCAGACATATATCCGTCCTTTCCGCAAACACTAAACACTGGAGTCAGACTGAAATATGGTAATCTAGTATTTTCTGCTATTTTTTTCACAAGTCTCTTCGCCTGAGGACCGGACAATCTCTCGCCAAGGAATGTGTGAAATATTGTTCCGCCATTATACAAAGTTTGCAAAGGCTCTTGATGTTTTAGAGCACTAAACAAATCAATATCCAATCCAACTGGGAGTTGCGTCGAGTTCGTCAGATATGGAATGCCTCCATTCTGCGATGTGTGTATATTAGGATACTTCTCCTTGTCCAGCTTTGCAAATCTGTAGGACGTCCCCTCGGCTGGCGTCGCTTCCAGATTGAATAATGTCTTATATTTGTCTCCACTTTCTTCCTGATATTTTCTCAGTTTTCCACGCATGAATTCTAGAGTTTTAATTGCAAATGATTGCCCTTCTGGAGTTTCAATTCCCTTACCCATGAAGTTCATAAGCGATTCATGCATTCCATTGATTCCTATGGTCGAGAAATGATTCTTAAAATGACCTAAATACGACTTAGTATATGGGACAAATCCCTGTCCAAGTAACTTATTTATCGTTTTTCTTTTTATTTTCAAAGATTCGGCAGCCAGGTCCATTCTATGCCCAAGCAATTTGAAAAATTCATCCTCCGAGTGTGCTTCGTAACCCACACGATTCATATTTATTGTAACGACACCAATGCTTCCAGTAGAATCTCCAGGACCCCATATACTCCCAGGTCTATTCATAAGTTCTCTCTGATCCAAATTAAGACGACAACACATTGCTCTCACCGCTCCAGGATCTAAATTGCTACCAATGTAATTTTGGAAATATGGAATCCCATATTTTCCAGTTACTTCGAACAAACGATCCTGCACTTCACCGTCCCAATTAAAATCTTTTGTTAGATTATAGGTATCAATTGGAAAAGTAAATATTCTGCCAGATTTATCTCCTCCCATTTTCACCTTTAGATATGCCTTATTTAGTCGATCCATTTCTCCCTGCAAGTCTCCATACTTCAGTCCAGGCAATGTTTTCCCACCGACGATAACTTCCTTGTTCTTCAAATCTTCTGGAACTGTCAAATCAAATGTCAGATTAGAAAATGGTGCCTGCCATCCCCATCTTGATGGCACGTTCAATCCGTAAATTAGTTCCTGCATGCACTGTTCAAGATCTTTCTCAGACAAACCATCAGATCTTACAAATGGGGCAAGACGAGTATCCACTGAGGAGAATGCTTGAGCTCCAGCAAACTCTCCCTGCATGGTACCTATAAAATTAACCATCTGGCTTACGGCAGAACGCAAATGTTTTGCCGGAGAACTTTGCACTCTTTCACTAACTTCTCCAAACCCTCTCAATAATATTTGTTCAAGAGAATGCCCGCAACAATATGCAATAATTGGAAAATCTAAATCATGAATATGTATCTGTCCAGCAGCATGTGCATCTGGTATTTCAGAATTCTCCTTTCCATACATTTCATTCAATGCAAAAGTATTCCACAAATCTCCAGCAAGTCTAGCATTTGCTCCCTGGAAGGTTACCGAGCCAGAGTTGGCATTTTCCTTACTTCTCCAGTCCCCTCCATCAACATAACCATTAATTATTCTTCTAGAAAAATCAAATACTGCCTTCCCAGAAGCATCAAGATCTCTACCTTGTTTATGCTTCTCTCTGTACAATATGTATGTCTTTGCAGTATCTGCAAATCCTTGTTTTATCAACTGTCTTTCAACCAAATCTTGAACCTGTTCAACCGTCGGAGTTAGTCCAGCAAACTTCTCTTCCAGCGTCGCCACGACGGCTGCAGAAACCAAATCTGCCTTGCCTCTGTCGGGCGTCTTGCCCTCTCGTCCGGCAACAACCTCGGCAGCTCTATAAATAGCTGCAGAAATCTTAATTGGATCAAATGGTACTCTTTTCCCATTTCTCTTTACTATTTGTGTTAACGAATTCATCTTGTCACCCCTCTTTTAGAATTTAAAGAACTAAATTCCACAACCACCGCGTTTATCTCCGCAGGAAGCACAAAAGAAACAATTTGGGGAAGTTTGTTTCATGGCATTTCCACAAGTACCACATACAACCCCTCTCGCATTAATCATTTTTTTACCATTCTCACCATTCCCATTTTGAGGCAATACTTCACCACCGTTAACAAAACCTCCCAAATCTGCATCTTTCAACACCTGTTCAACATCCCATTCATCAACAGATTTTTTCTTCAATGTTTTGAATGCTCCATTTTGGAATCCTCTAAGATCCTTAAGTTTTACCTTAGCGGGATCATTTGCATACTCAGTCTTACCAAGGTATTCCATCAATAATATTTTAGCAGTTAAATCAAGAGGTGATTGAGCATTTTTAACATATGGATGTCCGCTAATCAATCCATATGGTTCAAACTTATGTCCAAGCCATCCAGCGCAAACATCCTCAAGGCTGACTCCCCTCTTTAATGCTCGAG
>SESG01000678.1_pt1 | contig 9989 bp, 9 predicted proteins | sample 3171421 | NCBI WGS metagenome assembly SESG01 (sample SAMN10866946, study PRJNA518727) | freshwater metagenome | biome: subpolar coniferous forest; feature: holomictic lake; material: water; isolation source: holomictic Lake 227, 6 m and 8 m depth | place: Canada: near Kenora, Ontario | collected... | reverse complement strand
TCTCCTCCATCGTGACCAGGAGTATCACGACGCGCTGGTCTTCGGGCAGTCGCAACAGGCAACGCTGCAGGTCAATGGCAAAACTGGCGGAGGTATCGGGCGCGCGCAATTCATGCGCGACATCGTCCACGTCAACGGTTGGAACCAACCGGGCGCGCGTGACACTCTGTCGCACCTGACTGATGAACAGGTTGTGCATCAGTGTGAACAGCCAGGCCCGCAAATCGGTTCCAGCCAACCACAAACGCCATCGGGAGCAGGCACGCTCCAGCGTATCCTGAACCAGATCGTCAGCAGTCCAGACATCCCCGGTCAGTGCCCGCGCATAGCGACGCAAGCCAGGAATATGGGCAACGATGGGCTGCTGATTCATGCCGATCCTCGGATGACCCGATCCGACAGATCAGGACTTGGCGACTTGCCACACCTTGTTGAATCCATCGCCCGTGGTTTCACCGGGCTTGCTGTCCTTGACCCAGTAGTACAAGGGCTTGCCCCTGACTGCCCACTGCTTCTGCCCATCGTCGCGGGTCACAACGCTGAACTCACCGCTCGCCTGGTCAGTCGCACTGGCCATCAGTGGCGGCCAGTTGGCAGCGCACGGCCCGTTGCACATCGACTTGGAACTCCCCGCAACATCCTTGTCAAAGGTGTAGAGCGTCATGCCGTTGGGGCCCGTCAAAATGCCTTCGGCAACTTTGACCGGGGCCTCGGCCAACGCGGCTGAGGCACCCAACATCAGGGTGGAAACGCACAGGCTGAGTGCCGACTTGCGCGCGAGAAACGCGAGTGAAGTTTTCATAAAGGCTCCAGGTTGATTTGCACCAAGTGGTGTGTACAGAGATAAACGCCGGGCGCCAACGATTTATTCCATCGATCAAGTAATTGCCTTGCGTCAGCATGCAACCGCGATGAAAACACCACGGCACAGGCCCTCTATCGGGCCTGTTTTCACAACGCGCCAGAACATAACAGACCGGAAAAGCCCCTACTTGTGTGTCATCCAATTCCAGGTGGGCAAACCTTCTTGAATGATCAGGCGCCCAATCGCTGGCGACGCGTGGAATCGCCGCGTGTCTGAATTATTTCAACGACCAGGAGCATTCCATGAAACATAAAATTCAAGTGCTGGCATCTGTTGCCTTCGCTGCCTTTGGCGTCCTGTCTGCGCACGCTCAGGTGCCGCTGGTGGACAAGAACGTGTCGATGAAAATGGCACAGATGATCATCGAAGGCGCGGTGGCAGACTGCACCAAGACCGGCTACGCAGTGACTGTGGTGGTGGTTGACAACGCCGGTATCGTTCGCGCTTCGCTGCGCGGCGACGGCACCAGTCCGCACACCATGGAATTTGCCCGCAAGAAGGCCTACACGGCACGAACCCGCAATCAGACTTCGCTGGAATTCAAGGCCGTAACGGACATGCCTGCCAATGCCTATTTACTCCAGATTCCGGACGTGGTGGCGGTGGGTGGCGGCGTCCCGATCAAGTCCGGTGGTATCACCATTGGCGCCGTGGGTGTTTCGGGCGCGCCCGGCGGTGACAAAGATGAAGTCTGCGCGCTCGCCGGCATTGCCAGGGTGGCTGAGCAACTGAAATAGCGCCGATCAACGCGTGATGATTCCGGCGCGAATTCAGGGGTCCAGGCGTGGACCCCGCTGGCGCTCAATAGCGGTGACTGATACCCATCGTCAACGACCAGGGCGCGGTTAACTGCCCGGAGCCTGGCAGCGCCGGATCCGTGTTCACAAACTGCTTGAGCGCGACCTGCAGCAGACCGTACAGCTGCGTGTCGCGCGCCAGACCGTAAATCAGGCCCGGACTCAGGTTCAGGGAATACCCGCCAGAAGCCGGGTTGGCATTGCTGCCAGTGTCTCGCTCCCGGTGCTGTGCGTTGAACTGCAACAAGGCAGTCAGGTTCGGCGTGAGCGTGTGATGCACACCCAGGTCAAGGGTGATTTCGGCACCGGGCCTGAAATCGTCCCGCACGGCAATGGCGCTCTGCAGTTGCCCGCTCACGAACCAGGCCCAGTCGCTGCCCGGGTGACTGTAGTAGCCATAGGCGCCCACGATGAGATCGGTGCTGCCGCTGCCCGGTTGCGAGGCGCGGTCCAGTGGGTGCGGGTTGGTCGGGCTGGCAGGGTCCCCGGTCGGGTCCGCTGGCGTCATGGTCTGGTCGATGGCGCCGGTGGGCAACTTCAGCCCCAGGCGCAGACCGCCGCCGCCAAAGTGCGCGTCCTCCAAATCAAACCGGTATCGACCGACCACCCGGACATCGCCCAGCGCCGTGAATTTAGCCTGTTGTGTGAATGCCGCAACCACGGATGAGTCGAAGGTATGCGAATGATCCCGTATCAGCAGCGGCGCACCCAGCGTGACACTCCAGTTCGGATTGAGACGGTATTCGACATCAAGATTGAGCAGCTGGTTGGTCGTTCCCAAGTCCTCGATTTCCTCGTCGCTGCCGCTGGGTGCTTGCGGCGATATTTTTGAATCACCGGCGCGAAGCTGGTTGGCTCTGGCGTAGGAATAGCGCAGATCAACGCGCACACCCTCAGCGCTCGAATAGCCCTGCGTATCCCAGTTGGTATTGGCCGAGCAAAAGGCGGATCCGCACGAGGCACTGGCGTCGCAGGCCATGATCGCGATCGCCGCAGGCAAGAGATATTTATTCATGATGATGTGCATGTTCTGCCTCGCCCGAGTCCGTTGCCAGCCGGTCCACGGCCAGCGCAGTGATCTGAATGGTTTCGCGCTTTTTGTCACGGCCCTCGACAACGATCGAGAGCGGGATGCTGTCGCCTGCCTTGATCTGTTGTTTCAGCCCGCTCAGCATCACCATGATGCCGTCCGGTCTGAGTGTGACAGGTTTGCCGGCCGGCAGTTCGATGAGCGCAACCGATTGCATATTCATGCGGTAGTTCTTCATCACCATCTGGTGAATCTCGACCTGCGCGGCAAGCGGCGACTCAGCCTTGACCAGGCGCGCGTCGCTGGAGGACGTGATCTGCATAAAGGCCACCGTCGACTTCTGGAACGCCGTGGTCGGGCGTACCCAGGGGTCGGACACGCCGACGCCCGCCAGCGCAGGCCCCCCCAAAGCGGCACAGACAAGCGCGAGAAGTGCAATGCGGTTCATATTTGTTCCTTTCAAAAGTTGACAAACGCCAACGCCTGGCGTCGCAGCACAGGGCGTTGGGCATTTAGGCAAACTTTAGATTCGGACACGCCGCAACACAGCGGGGTAAAACCCGATATTTTGGGTCGTATCAACCCCCAACGCGTTGCCAACCACCGCTCAGGAAAAGCGATGGCGGTCGCAGTCAGCTTGATGAGTGCCGTCGAAGTTCACTTGAGGCCAAGTCTCTCCTGCACAAACTTTCCGATCAGCAGGACCGTCGGATAGATCACTTCGTGCTCCATTCTTTCGTGCGCCCGCAGGGAGTAGCCAAACTCGATGACCTCCCGGTTGTTTTCCTTGTAGCCAACCACCAGCATCGCATGGATGGCAGCGCCAATCGACTCATGCTGGGCATTGAATGTGTCGTGCCAGGCCTTGAAACCGTAAACCAGCGGCAATACGTCGGCCATCTCGGGCCGAACACGTCCAGCGGAGAGATCGGGCAACAAAGAGAAGACCGGAAATACGAATTTTTCCTCGTACTCAAAATGCGGCAAACAGATGTTGGCCACCAATCTCGCGGCGTCACCGATGAGGCCACCCATCGTTGATGTTCGAACCAGTTCAGCGCGCGCATCGTCGTGCCCCAGTCGCAATCCCTCTGGCGTCTTGAATCTGCCAGGCGGGGGAAAGTTCAAATTCATAGGGGCACCTCTTCAAAGATTTGTATGGTCAGGACTGCAGTGCGAGGCCGGCATCGATTTGACGCTCGCCTGCTGTCTATGCATTTACCGTGCCGGTGAAGAGTTGGCGAAATCGCACGCACCTCCCTCTGGGATGCGTTCTTCCAGTCAAGGCGGAGCAGGGGTTTTTGATTGCATATGGGCATATGCCCCCCCACAAGCGCGAACCTCGCTGAGCAGGCTCAAGCGTCACGCCCGAAAAAGGCTGGCGTCATTGCGTAGCGCGCCTGTGCGCGCCAGGCAAAATCAGCTGCCGCGTCCTAGCGTTCTGCGAGCGCTTCGCTGAACGTTTTTGTGATGGGTTTGGTCAGGTAGCGCCAGACTGTGTTGTTGCCAGTCTTGATCTCGACCGAAGCCGTCATGCCGGGCTGGATCTCGATACGCTTGGCAGCGTGCTGCCCGATGGCGCTGGTCTTGGTTTTAACCTGTACCCGATAGTAAGGCGCTTCGTTCAGACTGCGATTTTCGTCGTTGAGGGTGTCGGCACTGATGTAGGTGACGGTGCCCTGGAGCGTGCCGTAAATGGTGTAGTCATAGGCATCGAGCTTGATGGTGGTCGCCAGGCCCGGTTTCACGAACGCAATGTCGGCCGGTCGAACCTTGGCCTCGATCAGCAGATCGTCTTCCACCGGAACAATCTGCATGATTTCCTCCCCCGGGCGGGCAACGCCGCCGCGCGTGGTAATGCGGATGTTGCGCACGATGCCGTCCATGGGCGATGTCACGACGGTGTGTGCCAGTTGATCCTTGCGACTGGCCATGATCTGCTCCAGACCCGCGAGGTCCTCGTAGGCCTTGGACAAATCGGTCTGCGACTCTTGGCGGTACTTGTTTTCACGGTTCGTGATCATGCCCTGTAACTCGCTCACCTGGCGCTGCAACTTGAGAATATCGCCTTTGCTGATGTCGCCGCGCTGCAGCAGTGGCAGATTGATATCGAGTTCAGCCTTGACCAGTTCCAGCGACTGGCGCAGTGCCGCAACCTCCTCGCGTACGGCTGCCTGGCGCGTGCGCAACAGCATCTCCTGGTTGCGCCGTATGCCCGGATACAGATCAAGCTCCGGCGCAAACTGCGGTTGACCGCCACGAATCTCGGCATTGAGGCGCGCAATAGCGGCCTTGAGCGAGGCCGCCCTGGCCTGGCTTTCGAGAAAGGAAGACTCGGTCTTGGTCCGGTCAAAGCGGATCAGAACCTGACCCTGCTTCACGACCGAACCCTCCTTGACCAGCAGATCGTGAACAATGCCGCCGTCAAGGTCCTGGATCACCTGGTTGCGCGAACTCGGTATGACGGACCCCGGGGCGCGGGTGATCTGGTCGATGTTGGCCCAGTTCGCCCACGCAATGCAGGCGCCGACCGTTGCGACACTGGCCAGCACAAGCGTGCGGCCAATGCGTGGAAGCTCTTCTTGATGACGGTTCATAACGTGTTCATGCGTATGCTGGCGCAACGCTGTCCTTGTGTGAAGAAATGCTGACGACGGAGCGCGTGCCGGCGAGTTTGGCCAGCACCAGATCACGCGGGCCGTCCAGCACCAGACGACCCTCCTGCATCACCAGCAGGCGATCGACGATCGGGAGCAAGGCACTCTTGTGCGTTGCGACCAGCAGGGTTGCCCCGTTGGCTACCTTGGCCTTGAGTGTGGCGACCACCTTCGCTTCCGTCGTCGCGTCCATTGAGCCCGTTGGCTCATCGAGCAGCAAGACCGTCGGCGTTGCCAGCAACATGCGCGTCAGGGCCACCAGTTGTTTCTGGCCGCCTGAAATGCCGCGTCCGCCCTCACTGATCGGCAGCGCCAGGCCCTTCGGATGCGTGGAGATCAGCGTGATCAGTCCGGATTCGCGTGCCGCCTGCAATATGGCTTCGTCGCCTGGATCAGGCAAACCCTGCAACACGTTCTCACGCAGGGTTCCGCTGATCATCCGAATATCCTGCGGCAGATAGGCGATGCTCTCGCGCAGGAAGCCGGGCGCGATCATCGCCATGTCAATACCATCGTAAAACACCTTCCCTTGCGCCGGACGGTACAGGCCGGACGCCAGCTTCAACAGCGTGCTTTTACCGGAGCCAACGGCACCGATGATGCCGATTTTCTCGCCCTCCTTGATCTCCAGGCGTTCCACTTCCAGGGCCGTGTCACCGGCCATCGCGTAGCTGAACCGGGCCTGTTCGAATCGAATCGCGCCAGCCGAGGAACCTGGGGTCAGACCATCGGCCCGCTCGTCGAGTTCATTGGGCAAGGCAATCAGTTTGTCCAGACCGTCGAGTGCGGCGCGCGCATGCGCCCACTGCACCATCAGACCGGGCAACTGCGCAATCGGCGACAGCGCCCGCCCATTGATGATGGTGCAGGCAATCAGCGCCCCCATGGTGAGCTGGTTCTCGCTCACCATGTAGGCACCCATCGCAACCAACGCGATGTAGCCGATCTGCTGCAGCGACACAGTCATGTGTTGGGAGAGCGAGGCGTAGTGTTTGATTTTGAAATCAGATTCGCCGGCCGCTTCAACCAGTTGATTCCAGCGCGTTTGCAGTTTCCATTCGGCGCTGTTGGCCTTGAGCGACTCAGCCCCGTCGATCGACTCCACCAGCAGGCCGGCCTTGCGGTTGCTCTGGCCCTGGTTGTCTCTTGCGTGGCGCGCAATCTGTCGCTGGAACATCACGCCGGTCGCCAGCGACAGGGGTAGCAGCAACAAGGGAACCAGGACCATCGAGCCACCGACCACGGCGATGATGGCGATGAAGAACAGGGCAAAGGGAACATCGGCCAGCATGAAGATCGAACTCGAGCTCATGATGGCGCGCACGGTCTCGAAGCCTTTGATCTGCGCCGCCAGCGTACCCACCGAAGACGGTCGATACTCCAGGCGAATCCCGAGCGCGCGCTCGAAAAACCAGTCCGACAATTGGGCGTCGATGCGTGTCGCTGTCCAATCGATCGCATGACTTCGCACATGCTTGAGCATGAATTCCATGAACAATGCAGCAACCACACCGGCTGACAGGACCCAAAGGGTTTGAAAGCCGTGATTCGGGATGACCCTGTCATACACCTGCATGCTGAACAATGACGCCGCCAGCGCCAGCAAATTCACCAACACCGTTGCCAGAAAGGCGTTGAAGAAGGCGCCTCTGTGCTGCCAAAGCGCCTGCCAGACCAGGTGTGCGGCGCGCGGAATAGAGCTGACGCCAGCATCGACCTTGGCCGGCAGCGCAACACAGTCAACCCCGACCAGCGTTGCCAGGCGATTGCTGGTGCCCTGGGCATTCTGTGACAGCCAGCTGCCGTCCGCATATTGAGCCGTCACAATGAGCCAGCCTTGTTCAGACTGCCAGCCGATAAAGGGACAGTCCTTGCGCGCCGGCGCGCGCAGTGTCGCTGGAGCACCCGTCAACTGCCCCGCTTTCCAGGCCAGGCGCACCAGATTCAACGCCGGATCGGCATTGTCGGCCCGCGTCAGCGCACTTTCGACTTCATCGCGACGCTCACGCCTTACCGATTGCCCAATCAGTCGAGCCGACTGCATGATGATGGGCGACAGCGTATGGGTCTTCATTCGGATAGTCCTTCAAGATTTCCACTCAGGAGTTTCAAGCGCAGCGCGGCGGCAGCGGCCTGCGCACGGATGTTCGTTGCGACCGTCGCCGACTGGGTGGCTTCGCGCACGGCGTTGAGCAGATCGAACCAGCTTTTCCGACCGGCCGTGTATTGGCGCGCGTAGGACTCATAGATTGCGTTGAGTGCCTGACTGGCGTGCTGGGCGTTTTCAAGTCGCGTCCGTGCAAACTGCAATTCATTGCTGTCGGCGCTGAAGCGGTCCTGCACCTCAAGCACAGCCGCCTCGCGCTGTTGCTGTGCCGCCGTGTGCCGTGCCAGTGCCGCGTCAACGCCAGCCAACGCAGACAAGCCGGCACCGGTCTGCGCCTCGAGTACCAGCAGCACGCGACTGCTGCTGTAAGCGCTAAGACCGTTGAGCGCGGCGGATGAATGCGCGTTTTCGAAACGCAAGGAAATTTGCGGCTTGTAGCTGGCACGTTTGACCTGCAGGTCGGCCTGCGCCGTTGCCACTTCGAAGCCGAGTCGGCGCAGCGTCGGTGAGTGCGCCAGGGTCTGCTCCAGCAATGCCGCCTTGCTCGGCAACGCAAACCGGCTGTCGTCCCCAAGCGCGACCACGCTGCGCACCGGCATCCCGGCGAGTTGCGAGAGCTGGCTCAACGCGGTAGTCAACGACTGCCTGGCGCCGGAGAGTTCGTTGTTCGCCTCGTAAAGTCTGGATTGCGCCAATTCCTGGTCAACCGGCGGACTGGCATCCTGCTCGACACGCCGCCTGATCATGGCCAGCAATTCCTCGTGCAATTTCACCCCGGTGACCAGCGTTTCCTCGTTCGCCTGCTGGCGTACCGCTTCCACGTAAGCCGCGACGATCCTGGAAATGACATCCTGGCGGACTTCGAGAATGGTGACGTCAGCGGCCTGTTGACGAGAACTAGCCGCATCGATGCCTGCATCAATGCGCCCGCCAGCCCACAGCGGCTGTTGCACGCGCAGCAGCGTCGTCAAAACGCCGTTGTTATCGCTGTTGGCTTCGAAGCTCGGTGTTGCAAAGCGCTGCCAGGAAGCAGCCTCCAGATCAGACTTGGCTGCGCTCGCGAACGAGCGTCTGGCCTGGATCGCCGGATTCGTTGCCAGCGCCTGCTCAATGATTTGTTGCAACGAGCTTGACTGCGCCAGGGTCTGGGCACTGACAAGCATCAGCACTGCGGTTAGTGCTGCACGGACGGTGAGGGGAATAGGCTTGATCATGATCGGTCCATGCCGAACAAGTCGGCTCTTTGAAAATGTCTCGCTAGCGTAGGGGGCGCGCACTGTACTGGCACTTGGGCGAAGCCCTCGTTACGGTAGACGCAGGTCCGCATCCGCAATGCAGGTTAGACCGTAGTGATGTACGCATTTGTGTGAAGACCACCGCGGGTTTCACCCCATTTATTCGCCTTATGGCGCCGGCTCGGAATAAACACGCGGCGCGCCACGTTTACTCCAATGCCGTCATGCCACTGTTCACGCATCGGAGCACGATGCGACAGCCGATGCCGAACGCATCGGCTCGAAAGGGGTGTGTTGTGCGGCTTGTTCCATCACTGTTCAGGAGATTAACGATATGAATTTCACACGCAAACTGGGTGCTTTGGCGCTGCTAGCAGGAATCGGCATTGCGCCAGCGATGGCGGCCGGCAATCTGCTGGTGTTCGACCACGGTATCGGCGTCATCCCGGTCTCCAGCGGCCCGGGGCCCGGTGGCAGCGCCGAGACAGTGAACCGAAACATCGTGCGCGGCGTGCAGCCGCCCGGCAACATCTGGGTGATCCGCGAATTAAAGGCCAGCGTCAAGGACGACGCCCGCATCCGGGTGGACGGCCGCGGCCTGCTGCTGGGTGGTGGCAACAGCATCGGCGGCACCGCCAACCAAAGCGTGATGGCAACACTGATCTGCGATGCCAGCGCGCCCTTCACCCAGTACAGCAGCAGCCCCATCGGCGTGCCGCTGGATGCCAATGGCGACTTCCGCATCGAGGACACGCTCAGCCCGGCACCACCGGCCGATTGCGCCAGCCCGGTGCTGCTGATTCGCAACCTCGGTGGCGCCTGGTTTGCGGCGGGCATTGTGGCGCACGCCAACTAAGCCGCGCTGGCGCTACGCCAGCCACCCATGAAAAAGGGCTCCTGATGGAGCCCTTTTCTCTGGTGCAGCTGCACCAGGTGAGTCGCAGCAATCTGTTATTGCAGTGCCAGCGAGATCGCGCTGATTTGCGCTGACGTGAGCATGATCAGCGTGCCATTGGTCGCATTGAAGCGTGTGCGCATCACCCCTATGCCGGCGATGCCGCTCGTGATGGCGCCGGCCGAGGCTCCGGCGTGTTCCGAGGTTGCCAACGGACCATGACAGCCGCTGCAAAACTGGTCGTAGAGCGCCGCGCCGTCGATCACCGCTGCCGTCGTACTGGCCGAGACCGGCGCTGACGCCAGACTCTCGCCCGTGCTGTTCACCGCGGTGACGATATAGAAGAAGGTGCTGCCACTGGCCAGTCCGGTTTGCGTCAACGGGCTTGTGACATCGGTAAATT
>SESG01034477.1_pt1 | contig 9990 bp, 5 predicted proteins | sample 3171421 | NCBI WGS metagenome assembly SESG01 (sample SAMN10866946, study PRJNA518727) | freshwater metagenome | biome: subpolar coniferous forest; feature: holomictic lake; material: water; isolation source: holomictic Lake 227, 6 m and 8 m depth | place: Canada: near Kenora, Ontario | collected... | reverse complement strand
CCTTGCCCGAAAGTTCGGCCAGGTAGTGCCGACCGCCGACCGGCTCAAGTTCGTTCATTTTCAGCAGCTCTTCGCTGACGGTGATAATGTCGATCGCCTGCCGCTTGTGGTAAAGCTGCATCATGGCCTTGAAAATGATCTGGTGACGCCTTTCATAAAAGACCTCATCGCCATTATCGCCGAAAATCTGGATAACCTGTTCAATGGGGTCATCTTCAAGCAGAATGCAGGCTAGAACTTCCTGCTCAATTTCAGTTGAGTAGGGAGGAACGCGGCTCTCCAGACTAAAATCGATATCCTTGTTAAAATCTATGGCAAGAGGTGCTTTCTTGATCATCGTTCAGTACTCATTTATTGGTGCGTGTATGGTGCCGCCAAGATTGTCGTAATGCCGCATCATCAGTTGAATATCTTCCCAGCAGCCCCTTTTCCAGTTAGGGTTACGCAGCAATGCCGCCGGATGATAAGTAATAAAACATTCATATTCTTTCCATTTTGTCACTTTCCCTCTCATGGAACCCAAGGAAAGCTGGTTTTCAAAAATGGTGTTGGCCGCGACTTTGCCGAGAATCAAAATCATCTTTGGCTTGACAATCTGCAACTGTTCCAGCAGCCATGGCATGCAGCTTTTGATTTCATCCTGGAGCGGATTGCGGTTTCCGGGAGGACGGCATTTCAGGATATTGCAAATATAGACATCCTGACGCGCGAATCCGGCAGCCTGCAAGATTTTATCAAGAAGCTGACCAGAGCGCCCGACAAAAGGTCTTCCTGAAGCATCCTCTTCCGCTCCCGGAGCCTCTCCGATAACGGCAAGTGCTGCAGAAGGGTTGCCTTCACCAAAAACAAAATTCAATCTTGTCTCGGCAAGGCTGCATTTTCTGCACCCCTTTGCCGTTTCACGCAACAGAGCGAGCTCCTTTGGTGATGAACCGCTGTCTTCTCCTGATACAACATTTTGCATGAAACAATGATTCTTTTTCAGGGTTTAATGGCTTTTTTCATGCAGAGTTGCTCTATGGCATCAAGCAGTCTTTCTGCGGCCTCATCCTTTGTCAGCAGCGGGAGTTCTGTCGTTCCTCCGTCACTCTCTATCAGGGTAAGAATATTTGTGTCAACATCAAAACCGGAGGTTTTACGGTCAAAAAAATTGAACGCTATAAGGTCAAGATTTTTTTCTGCCAGTTTATTGCGGGCATTGCCGAGACCGTTCTGGGTTTCAAGTGCGAAACCAATGGCAAGCTGATCAGGGCTTTTCTGCATACCGAACCCGGCAAGAATATCGAGGTTTTTTACCAGGGTAAGCTCTATTTGCTCAGGATCCTTTTTCATTTTTCCTTCGCACGGTCTTGCCGGGCGGTAGTCAGAGACGGCAGCTGCGCCGATAAAGAGGTCGCAGCTTTTGAAAACGCCTTCGGCGGCAGCATACATTTCTGCAGCGCTTTCAACATCAAGGCGTTCCACACCGGGAGGTGAAGGAAGATGAACCGGTCCGGCAATAAGCGTGACCATGGCTCCGCGTTTTGCTGCTGCGCGGGCGATGGCAAAACCCATTTTTCCCGAAGAGTAGTTGGAGATAAAACGGACGCCATCAATTTTTTCCCGGGTTGGCCCTGCCGTAATGACAACTCTTTTTCCGGAAAGAGGAGAGGATGCTTTGGCTCCGAACAGTTTCTCTTCAAGAGCGGCTAGTATAGCTTCGGGCTCTGGCATACGCCCAACTCCGCACTGTCCTGAAGCAAGCTCTCCGCTTTCAGGTGTGATGATGGTGCATCCCTGGGCGGCCAGGGTGGCCGTATTTCTCTGTACCGAGGGCGAAAGAAACATCTGTCCGTCCATGGCCGGAAAAATCAGGACCGGCTTATCGGGCCGAAGCGTAATAAAAAGTGCGGAAAGCATGTCGTCACAAAGGCCTGCACTCAGCCGGGCCAGTGTATTGGCCGTAGCCGGAGCAATCACCAAGGCGTCGGCCCACTCTCCAAGAGAGATATGACGGGTAAAATCCATTTTTTCGGTACCCATCGGCGGAAAAATCTTGCCATAGACTGGCTCTTCAGAAACAGTGGCAAGCGCAAGTTCACTCACAAAACGGGCACCACCCTCTGTAAGTGCCACCTTGACATTTGCGCCTCTTTTTTTTAATAGCCTCACAAGTTGCGGTGTTTTATAGGCCGCAATGCCACCGCAAATGCCGATGATGATATTTTTTCCTTTCAAGACGTTGCCCCCAGGGTTTGTTGCGGAATGGTTCGGCGGCAATTTACAAAAAAGGCAAGGATTTATCTCTTCTTGTCGGATGAAGGAATCAGGTGTTTCCAGAACTGGTCCCAGGTTTGAAAACGTTCCTTGTAGGAGATGCTGACGCCCCAGGTTTCAGCAGGCTTCTGCAAATTAGTGGTTGATGTCGTACTGCCTCCCTGTCCGTATGACCGCGAAGCTTCAACAAAGACTTTCGGTGTAACCCGGTACTCAATCTTCTGTGAGGTGCCGTAAGAATCTGCTGCGGATGATCCACTGTTGCTGGCAGCGCTTCCTGTACCGATAAACCGCATCTTTCCGCCGGTACCCGGAACACCAAGCGCAAAGTAAAGGTCGAGTCCGCTGAGAGCACCACGTTTATCCATGCCAACATTTACATTGAAACTTTCAAGTCCGCCGATATTCTGAATGGCCCTTGAAATCCTCGATGAAAGAATACCGGTACCAGCGGAGAACCCTACGTTTGATAAGGCAATATTGCCGTTCTGACCGTTGGTGCCCGGTCTGGCGTACCACTGTTTGTAGAGCAGCAGGGAGATGACGTTCAGCTCAGCGTTAGCATCAATAAGACTTGCCTGTCCGCCGATCATGTTGACTGCGGCATATGGCTGCGTTTGATCATTCAGGTAATAGCCCATAGTTACCTGGGGTTCATTAAGCGTACCAGTGATAGCAAGCAGCAGTTTTACATTATCGCGTTCACTGCTCTGTTGGTTTAAGGTACTTATCGTTTTGCTTCCGTACAGATTATCCATAACACCGCTGCGGATGTCAGCACTGTTCCAGCTGATTTTTCCTCCGTCCTGCAAATCGAAGTTTGAGTTGGACAGCTTGTACTTGCCGCCAATGACGTTGACCGATCCGAAAAGCTGATATTGCTGATTGTTTTTGTTGACAATCAAAGAGAGGTTGTTGACGGACGATTCAAGCTGTTCTCCTCTGAGGCGGTCAAAAATAACCGTATACTTCAGCGGTTCAGTGCTGCTCAGCCGCAGGTTTTTTATCTGCATGATATCGATCAGCGAATGATAAAACTCGGCCGGTTTCGCCCTGTTTTCGATATTCGCAACTTTTTGGGAGGGGTAACGCGGTATGAACTCAATAAATTTTTCAACACCGATATACTTTGTGCTCTCATTGGCTCCAAACCGGTAGAGTGAAAAATCAGCGGCATCAATCTTTAGTTCCCCTTCGACAATCGGTTCGGAGAGTGTGCCGTGAACAAGGATGTTTTGGGTAGTCCCGGTAATGGTCCCGAATGAGGTTTCATCCTCGTTATCTTTTTTATTGAACAGGAGGAGTCTGTTCCATCTGCCCGCGAGTTCCACCCCCATGGGTTGCAGCTTTTCCAGCTTCACCACTCCATTGATGACGCCCTTTCCGTTGTTGTTGTCACCGACGGAGATCTCCCGAAGTTCAACTGCTTTCGGGGTGACATAGACCTCGCCGTTGAGCAGATAGGATACCTGGGTTGGAGCTATTTTAATGGTGGTATTTCGCAGATGAGAGGTCAGGTAAATGTCCGGTTTCGGTGTTCTGCCTTCGACTTTAAGTGTTGTCGGGATAATGCCTTCAGCTGATTCCATGAACGGAAACAGGTACTCAAGAAACTGGGCAGAGAGGTTATCCGAGCGGAATGTTGCGCTGATTGATTTCTCTTCCGCCATCCGGATATTGAGCGGATAATAGCTGACTGCAAGAGGAATGGTTCCGCTTCCATCGATGGTGTTCATTGATGGCGCTGCTTTTTCTGCAATCCTGTCGGGCTTTGGGGGGGTGCTATGCAGCTCAAAACGAAGCTGGCTGCCGTCATGGAGGGCATTGACCTGCAGGGTGCCGATCATGATTTCGCCATAACGGATCTTTGCTCCGCTCACCTTAAGCAAGCTTGATTTTGAGTCAGGGTTTCCGCTGACCCTGAGGGAGGCATTGACGGTTCCGGCAAGCCGGTTGAGAGAGGAATCAAGGGCAAACTGTTTCAGCTCATTCAGCTCAACATTCGACAGGGTACATTGAAAACTGCCAGCTTGTGCATTGCTGAGCTCGCCATCGAAAACAACCTGTTGTATACCCTTCGCAATGGTGAAACGGTTGAACCTCGCTGCTCTTCTGCCTAAAACAAGATGGGAATTCTCCTCTGCCTGCCAGATACCTGAAGGTTCTTTCATGGTGAGGTGGTTGAAAAGGAGATCATAGCCGAGGTCGCTCTTTGTTGCCGTGAATTTCGCCGAAAGCTTCTCCGCAGGATCGCTAATGGCAAGGTCGATGGCAGCCTCAAGACGTGAAGGAGTATAGAGGGCGGAAAAAATTGTTGCCCCTGCTTTTTTTCCGGCAATGGTGATTGATGAAGCCTGTCCGGTTACCGATGCTTTTGGAACCCTGTTGCCGCTGCACACCATATCAGCCTTCATGGAGAGATTTTCAAGCAGAAAATCGTCATGGGAGCGAAAATTCGATAGGTTTATGGTTGCGTCGATCGTGCACTGCCCATTACGGTAAACGGCACTCCCCTCAGCGCTGCCCTGCAAGGCAAGCCCCTTTACCGGGATAAGCAATACCAACGGTGAAATATCTCTTGCTGAGATGCGGTAATTGACTGTAAAAGGCCTATTGAGCACACCTGGTGCCGGGGCGGTCAGGGGAGGAGAGGCTTGCCAGATATTCTGTGCGGTTATCTCCCGTGAAAGTGCTGACGCCGTAAGGTTGCTGAGTGAGATCAGCTCATTAAACGTATAGTCACCTTCAGCCGAAATATCAAGAAAATCGCTTTTGATGCTGGCCCGCGAAGATGAAGCGCTCTGAACAATCTCAAAAGCAATTTTTGAACGATCTTTCAGTTGGAGCCCGTTAATAGAAGAGGGAGAAAGCTGGAGAAGGGCGTTAACATTAAGCATTCCTGGATCAAATCCTGATCCCTGCACAGAAAATCCACCGTTCAGGTCGGTGGTAACCTCTTTTGAACCGAGGGCTTTCGAAATATCAAGAGCGGCCATTTTTCCGGAGGCATGGTATCGGGCCACACTCTCCTTCAAGTCAATCTCACCATCAAGACTGAAGCTAGTCTGGTTATTATGGAAACCGAGAGAGGTATTCATCAACTGCCCATCGTACTTTACTATGACGGAACCCTCTTTCATCGGCTGATTCTGCCAGAAAGAGTCAGCCAGCTTCATCTCAAGCGTCAATTGGCTGATCTCCCGGCTGCTCCCTCTCCCCTCAAAACTGCCTGAAGCGTTGAGCAGGCTTTTTGCGTTTTTCGCTTTCATGAAAATATGCGGCTTGCAACCTTTCAGCACAAAAGTCCCCTTGCCGGAGAGCTGTGCTGATTCTTCCCTTGATGCTTCACCACTCAACGATACCGCTCCGAACTGAGAGAGAGTATTCACCTCTGCTTTTATTGCCTGCAGGGTTCCCTTGGCATGGCCAAGAAAGGTAATGTCGCCGGTTTTGCCGGCAATCTCTTTCAGGAAACTCTCTTTTTTCAGGAAAGAGTCGAAAAAAGAGCCGGCAATTCTTGAACTGTCGCAGGTCAGTTCATAAGCAAACGCATCACGGTTGTGCAGGTTAAGCAGCTCTCCCTTGACGGCTACTTTACTGGTGTTGTATTTAAGAAGGGCACCAATAAGCTCAAGATTGTCTTTTTTTCCTTTTGCATCCCCTTTAATGGTGTAGATGCCCGTCGGCATGAGCAGCGAAGGGTACAAGAGCTTCAGGTCATCGCTATGCAGTGCAAGCTCCTGGACATTGAAAAATGAGGTGGCCAAGGCAAGCTCTTTTTGCGGTTGCCGTGAAAAAATATTGAAGTGATCGAGAGTGGCCGAGAGTTCCGCATGGCTTTTATTGCCTGCTGCTTTCAGGGCAAGCAGTTCTGAACGGGTTTCAGAAAAGAGAAATATTGCGGAACCCTGCCGAAGGGAAAAGTGTTTCTGGGGGATGTTGAAGTTCAGTTTTTCAATGCTTCCTTGCAGATATTGTTTTTTGACCGTGAATGATGAGAGTTCAGCATTGAGAGCCTTCATGTCGAGCTGCAAGCTGCCCGGGCGGCTTGTGTTTCCGGACCAGGAGATGTTGCTGTTGATGACCGCAAGGGATTTGCAGAAAAAATGGTCGAACGGCGCTTTCGTCGAATCGGGGTCGCGCGACTTGAAAACAAGATCAAGATTAAGCTTGCCGCTGTTCTGCTCAATAATCCTTGCGCTCAGCCGGTCGGCCGTCAGGCGGCGGACAAATAATTTCCGGATATCAGGCTGAAGAAGCGACAGAAAGTTGAATCTCAGTGAAATCGTGCGGGCTTCCAGAGCGGCTGTTTTTTCGCCCGGCCCGAAAATACGGGGCTTGATCAGGATGACCTTGTTTGGAAACTTCAGATGCAGTTCCTGCATTTCCAGCCGGCCAAAAAATTTCTCGTTAAAAATCGTCGTAACCCGGTTTTGGGCAAACCGGTCAAGCACCCCGCTGTTCAGCACAATCAGGGCGGTAAGCGTCAGCAGGAGCACGAATGCCGCACATGCTACGAGCAGTTTCAGGCTATAGTGTTTAAGGCGTTCCACCGCAAATCGCTGATTGAGAAGAGTATTGGATAATTTTTTCGATGATCGTGCTGGTCGAGCGTCCTTCAAGCAAGGGTATGGTCAAAACTGCGCCACCATGCTCAAGCACCGCCCGTGCTCCGGCAATTTGTTCTACGGCCCAGTCGGCCCCTTTGACAAGGATATCTGGCAGTAACAGGCCAATCAGCTCTTCGGGGGTATCTTCATCAAAAAGAGTGAGGGCATCGACAACCTGCAGTGCAGAGAGCACCGCTGCCCGGTCGGTTTCGCTGCAAATCGGGCGACTTGGCCCCTTGAGCCGGCGAACCGATGCGTCGCTGTTCAGCCCAACAAGAAGCACATCGCCAAGTTTCCGGGCTGCATCAAGGTACTCGACATGCCCTGCATGAAGAATATCGAAACAGCCATTTGAAAAGACAACTTTTTTTCCGGAAGCCTGCCAGGCCCGTACCTTCTCAATAGCCTCACTTCTACTTGCCAGCTTGCCGGAACCGGTCATAATTAACATCTGTTTTTGTTGTATGAGCTGCAAGCCCGGTAAAAGTTAAATGTTCGCCCTCTTTTTTTGCAATTTAGTGTATACTCTTCGATTGTCCGAAAAAGATACAACAGAACCCGTAATTTCAATGAAGCGCTTAGCTAAAAACAACAAAGAATCTTTACAGAAAATTCTCTACATCCTCATCATGACCTTTGGTGTGCTGGTCAGAAACATAAGCCGCAAGAGGTCCACCGCCATAGCCCATTTGCTCGGTGATTTTGTCTATCACATCCTTAAGACAAGACGGACTCTTGTGACCAGGAATCTTGCGCTCACCTTTCCCCTGAAAAGCAAAACCGAAATCAATGCAATTGCCATAAAGGTTTATCGCAACCAGGCTGAGAATATTATTGAAATGTTTCGTCTTCCCATGATCAAAACGGCAGAAGATGCGGCAAAACTCATTGATGTTGATGCCAGCCATTTTCTGGCGAAAACCATCGGACAAAAAAAGGGAGGGGTACTGGTATCCGCTCACTTTGGCAACTGGGAACTGCTTGGTCTCTGCTGTGGCTTGTTGGTGGCACCCTTCACCATTGTGGTAAAGCCGCTGAAAAACCTTCAAATCGACCGTCAGATTAATGCATGGAGAACCATGCACGGCAACCGGATTGTCTATGACTGGCTGGCCCTTCGTGAAGGAATGAGAACGCTCCGCAATGGCGGTATTGTTGTCCTGCTTGGTGACCAGTCCGACTCGAGCGGCTCCTTTTTTACTGAATTTCTTGGCCGACGTACCTCTGTTTTTCTTGGCCCCGCCTTTCTTGCCCTGAAAACAGGGGTGCCGCTTTTTGTCGGCATGTGCCGCAGAACCGGAGATGGCCGTTACACGGTCGAGAATGAAGAGATTGAAATGGGCGACCTCGGCACGACTAAAGCGGATGCCGAAGAACTTGTCCGCCGCTACACCAAAGTAGTGGAACGGTATATCTATCAATATCCCGAAGAGTGGTTCTGGCTGCACAACCGCTGGAAACAGACGGAGTCATAACCTGAATTTTGGCCAAAAGAAAAACCCCCCGAACAGCGGAGGGTTTTCTCTTTTTTCTTGGCAAACCGCGATCGCTCCAGTTCAGCAGTTGCGAACGGTCGATGAGTTGCGGTCCTTGATGGTGGACTCGTCGAACTCGTCCCAGTTGTGCTCGTCATGTTCGCGCTGGTAACCAGCCTCTTTCAAGCCGAAACTCATGTCTGCTACCATCTCAGGCCGGAGTTCCTTGAGGTTTTTTACCTCAGCCTCCGTCAGAATTCTTGACTTGTCGAAGCCCAGGTCGATCTCGATCTTGCGGTTCTTGGTCTTGACACGATCAATGTCGTAGAAGCGCTTGGTAATAGTGGTCTGTGCAAAAGCTTTCAGACATCCCAGCATGTACTTGCGCACAAAAGGATCCTTGATCCATGGGTAGCCAAAGAAGGTTTTGCGTGCGTAGAAACGGGCATACGATTTCAACACCAGCTTCAGCACATCCTCACGCTCCATGTTGTCGGGCTTGATAATCGGCGTCACAAAGTTGTACTTGGAGTAGTCGCGTACTTCCACCCTGTCGCCAAGCTCCTTAAAGAGATCAGAGAAAGGCCATGGGGTATAGATGGTCCAGTTGGCCATATCAGGATCCCAGTCCTTGCAGAGCTGATAGGTCTCCTCAATGGTTTCTGGGGTTTCATGTTCGAGGCCCATAACAAACTGCGCTTCAGCGACGATTCCGTTTTTCTGGAGCAGCTTGATGGCCAGCTTGTTCTCTTCAATGGTGGTCTCTTTGCGGAAGCGGTTCAGGTTCATCTGGCTGGCAGCTTCGGTACCGAGCGAAACGTGTACAAGGCCTGCTTTGCGGAAGAAGGGCAGGAGGTCTGCATCGCGCATGATATCAGTTACGCGAGTGTTGATGCCCCAGGTAACATTAAGCTTCCGGTCGATAAGTTCCTGACAGAGAGAGACAAACTTCTGCTTGTTAATCGTTGGCTCTTCGTCGGCAAGAATGAAAAAGCCGACATTGTACTTCTTGACCAGCACCTCGATTTCATCGACAAAAAGCTTGGGGCTGCGAGCACGGTAGCGGCGCCAGAACTGCCATTGTGAACAGAAGGTACAGGTAAAAGGACAGCCTCTTGCAAAGTTCGGTACGGCAAGACGGCAGTTAAGAGGAGTGTAAATGTATTTGTCCCAGTCGTAAAGGCTCCAGTCGGGGGTAAGGGTATCGAGGTCTTCGATGACAGGATGCGCCGGCGTGGCGAAGACATTGCCCTCGTCATCAAGATAGGCGATACCGGTAATGTTTCCCCGGTTCTGCTTGTCAGTTCCTGCGGCAATTTCACGGATGAGGTTAACGGTCACCTCTTCACCTTCACCGCGGACAATGTAATCGGTTTCAGGCGCTTCACTCAGTACCTGTGGGTACATGAAGGTCGAGTGAATGCCGCCCATGATGGTCGTGATTTTCGGGTTTACCTTTTTGGCGAGTTTCATGATATCCTGCGCCTTAAAGATAGATGGCGTGATATTGGTGGCCATCACCACATCCGGCTTGTTTTTGCGGATGACCTCTTCGATCTGATCGTCATCAAGATGATCGCACATGGCGTCAACAAATCGCACCTGATCGAATCCCGCCTGTTTCAGGGCTCCGCCGATATAGGCTACCC
>SESG01033756.1_pt1 | contig 9992 bp, 10 predicted proteins | sample 3171421 | NCBI WGS metagenome assembly SESG01 (sample SAMN10866946, study PRJNA518727) | freshwater metagenome | biome: subpolar coniferous forest; feature: holomictic lake; material: water; isolation source: holomictic Lake 227, 6 m and 8 m depth | place: Canada: near Kenora, Ontario | collected... | reverse complement strand
TCAAGCAGCAAGTAAGAAAAAGAGGCGAGATAATAAAAAAATATCCGAAACACTCTCATCGATTAATCCCGAATAAACATGGCAAGCAATAAATTCATAATAGCTCAATTAACTGAAAACACAATGAGTTATAAAAATTATAATAAACCGGATGACTACTTAAAAAAAAAGCAATGAAACGATGGTGTTAAAAAAAATGAAAATGAAATTAAAAAAAATAAAAAGCGAGTTAATGAGCCTTAAAACAAATATAAAAATAATCAAAGAACTTAAAAAAAGACAATCAAATATCAAAATTTAATTAACCAATAAATAACTAAAAAATAATTCACCTAAAAGTACATAAAGTATTTTAAATAAATAACTTAAATCTAATCAGCTAAACAAAATTTTATACTGTTTTGTTTATTATAAACAAAAAAATATAAACTGATAATGATCTGCTTATCTTAAGATTAAGTGCGAATTATTTTTTAACCTATCAGATTGATTTGAATAGTTTATATCGCATATAAACCTTAAGAATCATCAGTAATTCACGTTATGAATAAAAAATGATGCTGATTTATTTCGAATATCAACCGGGTTTGATGCGATTATAAATAATGATTATAATCGCAGAAAGGATGAGGGTGAAAATTTTTCTTATGGATTACAGCGAAGGGAATTTACACTGAACAATAAGCTCAAGTTCAAGGCTTGCTTCAAGGGGTAATTCAGCAACGCCTACGGCGCTTCTTGCATGAACTCCCCTTTCCCCGAAGATATCATGCAGCAAAGATGATGCGCCGTTGGCAACAAGATGCTGACTGGTAAAGTTGTTTTCGCTGGCAACAAAGAGTGTCAGTTTGACAATTCTTTCTATACTGTCAAGCGTTCCGGTAACCGATTTGATTGCTGCAAGCGCATTAAGAAGGGCGACTTTTGATGCGCGGATTGCATCTTCCTTGTTTAATTCATTGACCTTGCCTTTTCCACCAGGCATGAGCAATTTACCGTCATGAAGAGGCAACTGACCCGAAGTGTAAACAAGATTACCGGAACGTAAAGCCGGAGAGTAAAGACCTGCGGCAGAAGCAAGGAGGGGAAGAACAAAGCCTGCATGGATGATTTTTTCTTCAATAGAGCTCATAAAAAAAACTGATAACCAGGTTAAAAAGTCATTCCAAAAGTTAAAAGCCATCAACTGAGTGTTCTTGTTATCTACTAAACTTAATGTTATTTATAGTTAATATGAAATCAAAGCACTTTGATCGCATGAAGCAGAAAAAAACGCATAAATATCCCCTGCCGCGTCTTTACCTGATCAGCAGCGGACAGGAAGATGCAATAAACGGCACTTCACTTCTCGATCAACTCCATCTCATCCCCCACGCACTCCCCTGCATGATACAGATCAGGGAGAAAAGCCTTGCGGCCCGTAAATTATTGACGCTTGCACTCAAAGCAAGGGAGGTAGAGCTTCCAGCAGGCTCCCTGCTGCTTGTCAACGAACGCCTCGATATTGCCCTCGCAGCAGGCCTTGATGGTGTTCATCTTCCGGAAAATGGCCTTCTTCCCGACAAACATGGAAGTTATGCCTCTGAATTGATCTATGGGTGCAGCGTCCATACTCACGAATCGTTACGCTTAGCAGAGAAGTCCGGCGCTGATTATCTGCTGTTTGGGCCAGTGTTCGATACACCTTCCAAAAGAAAATATGGCCCTCCTCAAGGTCTTGAAAAACTTGGTGAACTTTGCAGAAAAACTTCACTCCCTGTCTTTGCCCTTGGCGGCATAACTCCAGAAAACACCTCCCTCTGCATGGCTGAAGGTGCCTATGGAGCTGCTGCTATTTCTATATTTCAGGAGAGTGAGCGATTGACGGAGACTTTTGAACAATTTTATGAGATCCTCTATCAATGATTGCCCCAAAACCTTTTCTCTGCTTCATAACCGATGAGGTGCTCTGCCCGGTCACTCTTGCGGATAAAGCCCTCAAGGGAGGGGCTGCCATGATTCAGTTACGACATAAAAGCGCATCGGGAGAAGAACTATTCAACTGGGCTGTTGAGATCGGAAAACTCTGCCGAAAATATAAGGCTCTCTGCATTATTAACGATCGCCTCGATATTGCCCTGGCAAGCCACGCCGACGGCGTACACCTTGGCCAGGAGGATATGCCGGCAAAAACTGCGCGAAAACTGCTTGGTAAAAGCCGTATTATTGGTATCTCGACAGCCTCTCTGGAGGAGGCCATGCAGGCAGAAAAAGATGGTGCTGACTATATCGGATTGGGACATATCTATCCAACCTCCTCAAAACTCAAAGAGTCACCTCCGATAGGCACTGAAACTCTTCAGAGAGTTGCTGCCCTTGTTTCAATCCCGATTATTGCCATAGGAGGGATAGGCATGGAAAATGTTGCCTCAATTATCTCTTGCGGAGCATCGGGGATAGCAGTTATTTCTGCTGTCAGCAGGGCCATTGACCCCTCTCAGGCCACAAATAAGCTCCTTGAGGCCATGAGAACAGCGCTATGATGAAAAACAAATATACAACAGTACTCACCATTGCCGGATCTGACGGCAGCGGCGGAGCAGGAATACAGGCTGACTTAAAAACCTTTGCGGCCCTTGAATGTTATGGCTTGTCGGTCATAACCGCGCTTACAGCCCAAAACACAACAGGGGTCAAATCAGTACATCCTCTGCCGGAAAGATTCATCAGAGAGCAGTTGCAGACCATTTTTTCCGATATTTCCGTTGATGCCGTAAAGATAGGGATGCTGGGAAGCATTGGCGCAATCAAGGCGATATCAGCACTGCTCCGGGAGCTGAAATACCCTGGAGCGATTATTCTTGACACCGTACTCGGCTCCTCAGGGGGAACCCCGCTTCTTCCGCCGGAAGCAATTTCCCTCATGCAAAAGGAGCTCTTTCCTCTTGCGACACTGATTACCCCTAATCTGCCCGAAACCGCTCTGTTGACCCACATGCAATATCCGCCGCTAACCCGTTCCGAAATAGAGCGTTCAGCCCTTAAACTCCTCAAAACAGGAGCTGGCTCGGTACTCATTAAGGGGGGGCATGGAGAAGGTGATGAATGCCGGGACTGTCTGGTATACGACAATCAATACTTCTGGTTCAGCTCAATAAGAATCGCGACAGGCAACACTCATGGCACAGGATGCACCCTCTCATCAGCCATAGCGGCATTTATGGCCAAGGGTGAGAGCTTGGAGAACGCGGTCAGTAAAGCAAAGGGCTATCTCAATGAGGCTCTGCGTGGAGGAGCCGATTACCATCTCGGAAGGGGAAACGGCCCTCTGCACCACGCTTGCTGGCAATGGAGATAAACTATTTTACACCCCGTGGAGGTCGGCCTATGGAGTAGTAGGTGAAGCCTGACTGCTCCATAAACTCGGGGATATAGATATTCCTGCCGTCAAACACCACCGGATGGGTAAGATCTCTTTTGATCATATCAAAATCGGGACTACGGAAAACAAGCCACTCCGTTAAAACAACAAGCGCGTCAGAATCTTTCACGGCATCTTCGGGGTTGGATGCATAATAAATACCCTCCCTCTCACCATAGATACGTCTTGCCTCATCCATGGCAACCGGATCATAGAGTCGTACACTGGCACCCTCGTTCAGAAGCTCGTCAATCACCCTCCTGCTTGGAGCCTCACGCATATCATCGGTATTGGGTTTGAATGAGAGGCCCCAGATCGCAAAAACCCGACCCGGCAACATCTCTCCAAAATGACCCTTTATTTTCTTTACAATAGTGCTTTTCTGATCATGGTTTACGGCCTCGACCGCCTGCAGAATTCTGGAGTTATAGCCATGCTTGTGTGCTGTTCTTTCAAGCGCCCTTACATCCTTGGGAAAACAGGAGCCCCCGTAACCAATACCCGGATATATAAATGAAAATCCGATTCTGGAATCCGAGCCGATACCCTTTCTGACAGCTTCAACATCAGCACCGACCCGTTCAGCTATGTTGGCAATTTCATTCATAAAACTGATCTTTGTCGCCAGCATGGCATTTGCGGCATACTTTGTCAGCTCGGCTGAACGAATATCCATGGCAATAAAGCGCTCATGGCTGCGATTGAAGGGAGAGTAGAGAAAGCGAAGCAGCTCTCTGGTGCGAGGGTCATCAACACCTACCACAATGCGTTCCGGCTTCATAAAATCGTTGACCGCATCGCCCTCTTTAAGAAATTCGGGGTTTGAAACCACATCAAAATCAATCTCTGCCTTTCTTTCGGCAAGCATCGAGACAATTTTCTCCCGGACAAGGTCAGCAGTACCAACCGGCACGGTTGATTTATTGATGACAATCCGGTACTCCTGCATATAGGAGCCAATGCTTTCGGCGACACTGAGCACATGACGCAGGTCCGCCGAACCATCCTCATCGGGAGGAGTTCCGACTGCAATGAACTGGTAGAGGCCAAAATCGACACCTTGAGCAATATCGGAGGTAAACATCAGGCGCCCCTCCTTGATGTTTGCTATAACAATCTCATCAAGTCCAGGCTCATGAATAGGAATGATGCCCCGTTTCAGATTGTCAATTTTCTGCTGATCAATATCGACACAAAGTACATCATTACCAACCTCGGCAAAACAAGCGCCGGTAACAAGCCCAACATAACCTGATCCAAATATTGTTATTTTCATTACTTACAAAGAGAGTTAATACGTCCTGCCTGTTTACCTACTCAATAACAATGACAAGGCAGCGTGATTTTTGCCAGAAAGCGCTTTCATCACGGATAAGAAGCAGCGATGAGGTTTTGCCTCCAACAAGCTCATACGATCCCGTCGTGTGAGGGGTTACGATTTTAAGACTTTTAAGCGGCTTGTTAAAAAAAAGATCTCGTGTTTCCGTGATATCAAGCTTTTTGAAAAGGTTGATATTAAAATCGGAGGCAAGACGATACTCGCTGCCAAAAAGCTTCTCAAGCGGATTGATACGCACCAGAATACCTTTGGAGACAAGATCGTTGAAGGTGCCTGCAATGTAGTAAGCCGTATAGAGCTGTACCTCCTGATCCTGGATAAACTTGTCGAGCACATCGACTGTTACCATAAGAGAGGAGAGTTGCTTGTTCAGCTTCTGTACCTGACCCTTGAGCGCAAGTACCTCACCATCCTTGGTATTCAAGGCAATTTTAAGTTCTGAAACCAGCCTGTCAAGAGATTCAACCCGATAGGCCGAAGAGTTGTTCTCCTCTTCAAGCTTCCGAATCAGGTTTTTGCTTGCAACCAGTGTTGAGTCAATGAAACGGATACTTAAGCTGATATCCTTGCCTATCTGCTCAACACTCTGAACATCCCGGTTCTCAACCCCGACAGAAAGCCGCTCAACAACAGCCTCCTTCTGCTGAATCCTGCCAAGATTTTTCTGTACCTGGGCAAGAATAGCCATCATGGATTCGATATGCTCCTGCCGGGGATCCGCAGTTTGCTTTTCAGGAGTGCACGCCGACAGAGCCAGCAGGATGGCAAAAAAAACAACCCCGGCAACTTTCAGTCGATTATCCCTCACAACCATTGAATCCATTGTTCAACCCCCTCTTTTGTGCCATACCACCTGGTATGCGGTGTTGGAAGATGTTCTGCATCTGCAATAGTAACATTTTCAGCCCCCTCAAGAAAACAGCTTTTTGCTGGCACTATACCGTCACCTCCCACACTGCCATCATCCTGAACGCTTTTATAAAACTTGTAACACATTTTCTCAACAAAACTTCCCTGAAGATTGCCATGATACTTATCGCTGACGACAGAAACAACATGGTAGCGCTCAAAAAAATCAGAATTGAGATGCTGTTGTATAAAATCGCTCTTTATCTTTGCATAATGCTCATGGGTATGAAAGGGGGTGCCAAGGGTAATCAGCTTCTTGACCCGGCGGCCTGCATGATAAACATCTCCCTGGAATGGAATACCCATAAGATAGATCATCCCGACGGTTCCTCCTCCACTGTGAGCAACAAGCGTCACCGGCTCATCGGGAAATTTCCTCCCCATCTCCCTCAGAGCCCGGTCAACGACTTTCATGACACGATTTGTCGACTTTTCAGGAGATGGGGGAAATCCTACCCAGTCAGCCAGAGTTACAGGCGCAATGGCAACTCTCTCGCTTGAAAGATATTCGGCAAGCACCTTCTGCATGGTATCATACAGACTATCCCAAAAGAGCACACCGGGAATGATTACTATCGGATTTTGCGGCACAGCCTTCATGATAAATCCAGATTAGTGATGAACAACTCTGACAAGTTTATTTCAACAACTGTTTCATTGCCACTTTTTCAGAAGCGAAATAAGCAAACTTACCCCGAAACCTGTCCCGCCATTCCCCTTGCCTGCACCCTTCGAGGAAAATGATGGTCCGGCAATATCAATATGGGCCCAGTTTTTGTGACCATCAATAAATTTTTCAAGAAATTTGGCCGCGGTTACCGAGCCTGCACCACGCCCGCCTGTATTGTTGACATCGGCCACATCAGACTTTATCTGCTCATCATAAAGATCCCAGAGCGGCATACGCCACACTTTTTCACCGGACTCCTGGCCAGCCTGATAGATCTCATCAGCCAGCTTGTCGTTGTTACTGAAAAGAGCTGCCACAGCAAAACCCAGTGCAACAATACATGCTCCGGTCAACGTTGCAATATCAATAATCACATCAGGATTATACTTTTCTTTTCCATAGGTAAGAGCATCAGCAAGAATTAACCGTCCTTCAGCATCAGTATTACCAACCTCAACCGTAATTCCTGAATAGGTTGTAATAACATCACCAGGCTGTTGAGCCATTCCATCCGGCATATTGTCCGTAGCAGGAATCAAACCGATAATATGCAGGGGAAGTCCAAGACGGGCTGCGGCCTCAACCGCCCCCAGAACGCTGGCCGCACCGGCCATGTCGGACTTCATCTCCCCCATGTTTTCGGAAGGCTTGATCGAAATGCCACCTGAATCAAAGGTAACTCCTTTGCCTACAAGCGCAATAACCGCCTTGACCTTCCCTTTTGGCTTATAGTCGAGTACGGTAAACGTTGGAGGATGAAAGCTCCCTTTGTTAACCGCAAGCAGTCCACCCATCCCAAGTGCTTCAATCTCTCTCTTGCGAAAAACCGTTACTTCATATCCATATTTTTTGCCGGACTCCTCTGCTGCTTTTGCAATACCCTCTGCCTGAAGATAATTTCCCGGAAGATTAACAAGATCCCTTGCCATCTTCTGGCACGATGCAACAATCTTACCTTCGGCTGCACCCTCTTCCGCCTCCTCAAAAACGTTGGAATCAACACTCAGGAGAAGTTCGGTGATCCCCTTGAACTTCGGGCCAGCGCTCTTTTTATCCAGCTTGTCACTTTTCAGGCGATCAAACCGGTATGCGCCAGAAGCAGATCCCTCCACCACTGCTCCGGCAAGCGTTGCAATACTCTGTCCGTAAGAGAGAGCAAAATCTTCAAAAGCCGAACAGTCAAAGGCGATTTTCTCAATTTTCAGTTCCACGGCTTTTGATGCACAGGAAGCTGCAGCTTTGCGCAAGTCATCAATACTCTTGCCCTCTCCAATACCGAGCAGAGCAATCCGGTGAGCCGGTAGCTTTCCGTTTCCACCATACAAAACAACCAGCTCTCCAGCCTCAGCCTTGAAGTCTTTGAGTACCTGCTGTTCCAGACCAAGCTCATCAAGCCTCTTCACTGCCCTCTCTTTCAGTTCACCACTGCTGAATGGCAAAGCAAGAAGATCAGTAGTAATATGCTCAAGTCCACTTTTTTTTACTGCTATTTTCATGACTTTACGGATCATTATTAAGGTATTACATTCATTCCCTGTTTTTTTTCAGAAACATCCTCAAGTCCTCAAGCAGCACTTGTTGAGCTTTGTCGGACGAGAACTGAAAAAGACACCCTGCAGCATTCATGTGACCACCGCCACCATATTTTTTGGCAAGTTCGTTGACATAGATGTTGCCACGCGACCTGAAGCTCGCCTTGGTTCTCCCATCCTGCATCTCGACCATAAGAACCGCGATGCGGACTGTAGGGACGCTTAAAAGATAGCGGATAATAAGATCGGTATCAAAAAGTTTGCTTCCGGTAGATTTCAACATATCCTGGGATATGAAAAGCCATGAGATATCACCGTCATCAAGAATTGTGATGGCACTCAGTGCAGCACCAAGAAGTTTAAGAGCCTGGGTACTCAGAGAGTTATATATACGGTCATAGATTTCTGATGCATCAGCTCCTTTGCTCACCAGATCTCCGGCAAGCTGGTAAACATAGGGCGTTGTTTTAGGAAACCTGAAAGAGCCAGTGTCAGTCATGACTGCGACATAAAGCGCTTCAGCTACTTCAGGGGTAAAAAGCTCACGTCCAACCCGCTCCTGAAGAGCATAGATCAAGCCATAGACAAGTTCCCCGGTCGACGAAGCATAATTTTCGCACACCATGACATCAGTAAAATCATCAGGGTCGAGGTGATGATCAACACAGAGAAGTTTCAAACTGCCAAGCTCTTGTGAAAACTGAACATGGGGCCACAATGAGCCCATCCTGTCGCGCAGGTTGGCATCCAGAAGAATAACAACATCACAAAGTGACAACTCCTGGATAGCCTCCTCACTCTTCCCATTAAACAGAGTTATGGGATATAACTTTTTAAGGAACTGGTAATTTGGAGGGACTTCTGTTGGATTGACGATTGAGACCTCCTTGCCAAGAGCCTTGAGCACCTTTGCAAGGGCAACCTCACTGCCAAGACCGTCACCATCAGAGTTCTCATGAGTTGTAATAACAAAATGCTGTCCATCAAGCAACGCGTCGATGACCGGAGACCACTCCTCGGCTTTAAGCGTCCGACCATACTCTGGTAATATCATTAGTTTGGTGTAACTTTAACAAAAAAGCAAAACGTAATCTATGCTTTTTTTCCCGTTAAGGAAAACTGAACTTCCCATTTTACAGTAGTCCAGCTCTTGAAAACCTTTCGCAGAGCTTACCTCCATTATTAATTTTCGGCGACAAGGTACTTTTTTTAGAAAGGAGAAGCAAAAGAGTGATTGAGAGCATATATTTTGCCTGAACTGACTCTTCCTTGACTTTTTCATGCGGCAACCATTTTTTTGCCAAAACCTTATCTTTTTTCGATGACCGAATCACTGCCGATCATTACCGATCTAACTCTCAAGGAGCTTCAGGATGCGATGGCCTCAATGGGCGAGCCCTCCTTTCGTGCCAAACAGTTGCACCAGTGGCTCTTCAGCCACCGTGCCGCCAGCTTTGAGGAGATGACAACACTTGCCCTTTCATTGCGCCAAAGACTTTCAGAGTCATTTTCAATCCGCCCTTTAGAACTCATTGATCACCTTGAGAGTTCCGATGAGGCTTGCGAAAATCCGACAGAAAAATTCCTTCTGAAGCTCCCCGACAACAAAATGGTGGAGAGTGTCCTGATTGCTGCTGTTGGAAGAATGACAGCATGTATCTCTTCACAGGTAGGGTGCCCGTTTCAATGCACGTTTTGTGCCACAGGTCAGATGGGGTTCCACCGCAATCTCAGCGCAGGGGAAATTACAGGCCAAATCGACACCATCAACAAGATGATAGCTGCAAGAACATCGGGCAACAGACTCACCAATATTGTCTTTATGGGGATGGGAGAGCCATTGCTGAACACCAACAACGTCATTGAAGCCATTGAGACTCTCAGCACGAGAAACTATAATTTTTGCCTTTCACAGAAAAAAATAACGATTTCGACCGTAGGGGTTATCCCGGAAATTCTGAGGCTCGCAAAGTCAGGGTTCAAAACAAAACTCGCCATCTCACTCCACGCCGCTGATCAGCAAAAACGGGAATCGCTCATGCCCATTGCTGCCCGACAATATCCGTTAAATGAGCTCGGAAAAGCACTTGGTGAATATGCAAAAGTGACCGGAATGCCGGTTACCATTGTCTACATGCTTCT
>SESG01006823.1_pt1 | contig 9992 bp, 10 predicted proteins | sample 3171421 | NCBI WGS metagenome assembly SESG01 (sample SAMN10866946, study PRJNA518727) | freshwater metagenome | biome: subpolar coniferous forest; feature: holomictic lake; material: water; isolation source: holomictic Lake 227, 6 m and 8 m depth | place: Canada: near Kenora, Ontario | collected... | reverse complement strand
CGTGATAGTTTCTATTATTATAAACACCAATTATTGCTTTAGTCAAATAACTACCATCCATATCAAAAAATAATCTACCAAGCCCTTTAATTTCAGCCCCATTTAAACATTCTATTGTTTGTTGTAATAATAATTCTAATCTATTTTCATAAGTAATATCTTCTAAATCACTTTTTATCATAATGTTTTTACTATGCACTAAACATTCCATTGTGATTCCAACATCGCTTACTACTTTATTATTTGGTAAAATATTCGATACAAATATACGAATCATACTTGTATCAGTCAATTCCGCATCATCTATGAATGGTTGCCTAAATACTTTATATCCATCAATCTTCACATCAGAACCTTTATAGATTAAATCTATTTTTTCTTTTTTAGTTAAATCATCTTTGAACAATGCGTCATTACTATCGTATTTCAAAAGTTTCCAAATAATTTCATTATTATCTATTAAATAATATATAATATTTTCAGACATATATCTGATAGCGGTATGTTGATTATATTGTCTTTCACTCATTAATACGCACCACCCAATTCTATTTCCTTAATAATATACATATCAAGATTGTTAGCATTTGCACAAGATACTTCAAGTTTAATATCTACAGATTTTTTCTTATTTTTAATAGAAAAACTATTTCCATCAATTATAGTAAATTCATAACTTGATGAAGGAATGCCAGTATCTACAATAGTAAATACAAATTCATTTGTTCGCTTTTCATTTTTAACATAATAATAGCATGTAAATATTGTTGTTTCATCTTCTGCAATATAATTATCATCTGGCTCAACATCAATATAATTACCAGTTAAAGTTAAATCATTTGGTGTGCTATTTGTAGTTCCATTAATAAAATCATCAGAAGACAAGATACTGTCTTGTTGCATTTCGACTTTCATCAAAGTAGCGCCATTTGCATCAAATGTTTTATTACTTAAATAATTCATAATAGACTTCACTTTAAAAGCTTTATTATATCCTAAAATGAATCTATCATTAACATTTAAATATTTTGTATATTTATTAATTTGTATCCATACAACTATTGTTCCTTGCGCTATATTAACAGAATTATTAAAATACAAGTTACTTGAATTTAATGTGTTTTCTATAGCACATGGTTCTTTATGAACAGAGCCATCGGTTAACTTCATACTTAAAGTATTATTACATCTTCTTATAACACAATTATAAGTAGCACTACCATAGTTTTCAGTATTGAGTATTAACCAAACATTGTCATAGTATTTATATCTTCTACCCATTATCATTTCAGAAATTGGCTCATCTTTAAATATAATTTGCTTCCAATCATCAGACAACTTTGTTCCAGTATCTGGATTAATAACACCAGTAACTCTAACCTTTTCATTATAATATTCTTGAGTTCCAAATTCTTCTTCTACACAAATATCATACCAATTATAAGCATTGTCAATTTGTTGAGTCATAAGAGCTTGAAAATTTGACCTATATTGTTCACTTGGCGTTTTATTCATCAAAGAAGAAGAAGTATAACGTTCATAAGTCATAATATCACACCCTTTGTATTTTTTTACATATATCTATTAAATTAAATACTTGTTGTTTTAATATATGATGCTCTTCAAAAGTTATTGTTCTAAGACCTTCGACAATATTAATCATTTCAATAAACTCAATTGTATCATTAAAGTTATTCATACAACCTATAAGTTCTATTTTTAATTTATCAATATTTTTTATATAATTTTTATATGCAGTTTCTTGGTCATAAACAATTTCTTTTGTTGCGTGATGTCTACCCTCAAACATAGGAAGTAATATGTATATTTTTTTGATTAATTTATCGACATATCTATCGTCAATATTCATATCCAATTACACATACCTCCCCCATTTGTCAATGTCTAAATCTTTATATCCATACTCTAACATATCTTGGTTGACCTCTTCTCTTAATACTGCATAATATTCCTTTTTAGCATTAAGATTCTGGGCTTCCGAGTTATGTTTAAAATCTTTGTCAGTAAGATTTAATTGAAATTGAGTAACGTTTTGTATCTGAGACTTGAGCCACGCCATTACCATCAGTCTAGTCAAGATTATTTTTTCTTTAGTTGTTAGGGTTGCATCAAACGTTCCCGCATCATCATCCCTTGCTTCCAAATCTTGTTTACAATAAGTAAAATCTGAAATTGCATAAATTAAAAAACCTTGAATATATGTGGTAAAGTCACCAACAGATGAATTATAAAGTTCATCTAACTTGTAATCTTTCGCAGTCATCAAAAATAAATCATATATTTCTGTGTATGCGGTCATAAACTTCACCGCCTATCTATTATTTGCTAAGTTCTTCTACATCACTTTCCCAATTTTTCATTTCTTCTGCCATCGCAAAAATGTCTTCACCATAAAGCTCTTTAATTACATTAACTTTATTACTACTAACATCATCACCATCAACAATTCTTTTTACAATTATTGTTACTACAGCATCTCTTTGAGGTTTGGATAGTGAGGCAAATACGGTTTGTATTTCTTTAGCATCTTTATCTAAAAAAGAATCAATTGCTTTTTTATCTAAGATATTTTCATATGCAAAATCTAATCCATGTCTCTTGACAACTTCTTTGTCAAAAATATAAAACACGCCATTTTCTGCGAATCTTTGATAGTTAAGCAAAATGTCAGATAAGTCAGAATAAACAATATTTTTCATATCTCCATAATTATAGAATCTAAAAACCTTTCCTTTTCCTTTTCCTTGTGTGGAAAGATTTAAAAGATTTGGTGTCAATGACATAACTTGAATATTTCTGTCAGACCTAATATGCCCGTCATCATTTTGAGACGCAACTGGTATTTTAGAATTTGCAATTAACATTGCTTGTAATAATTCCACTTGCTTTTTTAATGCCTCAATATCACTATCGGTACTTTTTACCTCTTTTTTTTCAATAGTTGCTTCTTCTACTTCATCTTTAGTAGAAATTTTTTCCATGCTTTTTGCCATATCTCTCATTTACTCCTTTATAAAAAATATAAAGGGGTGTTTCCACCCCTTAATAGATTAATACTTAATTTTAAATTATTCGATTTCGATAAGTGCAGCGATTGCATTTGTTGCAACGCCAGTTCCCCAGAACTTCATGATTGTAGCATTCTGAGTAAGATTTGCATTAGCGAAAGTACCATCAACATTAGATAGAGTAGAACCTTCGATACAAAGCTTGATTAACTTTTGGCTTCCTGGAGATACAATATAAATTCTATTGTTATCAAGAGCCATTTTGAAAGGTGTTTTCCAATCAGCAACTTGTGGAAGAACCATAAGGTCATAACCAAAAGCAGTTCTGATATAACCGATTTTTACATAATCACTCTGTACATCATATCTGTAGTTTCCATCAGCTGGAAGTACATTCTGTAATGCGATTTGAGTACCAACGATAACTGCTTTATTACCCATGTTATAAGCAGTTACTTTTTGTGCGAAATCAACAAGAGTAGTTTGGTCATAACCAGTAGCCTTTAACTGTTGTGTTAGTGGAGTTGTAGGAAGGTTGGTCATAGCTGTATCAAATGCCTTGTAGCAATCAACAGACATCTGAGTTTCAATACTTCTTACGCATCTCATAACAAAATCAGCAAGACTTTCTTTTCCAGCAAGTACTTTATATAAAGATACTTGAGTTGAGATTTCTCTCAATTCTGGAACGATAGTAACTTGACCTTTGAACTGCTTATGAACTTCAGCAATTCTCTTAGCGTGTCCATGTTTAGAAACTACAAACAAATCTCTTGGTAGTACGTCAAATGCAAAGCTATCTCCGAATCCACCAAATCTAACATCAGTGTAAACACCGATAGTGTCGATAAGAGTTTCTGGAAGTATAGCGTCAATCATAGCGCCTATTACAGCAAAAGTAGCCCAAACAACTTGTGGGTTGGAAGCCATAGCAGCTTCATTAATTCCAGCAGAGAAAGATACGCCAGAAACTCTTTCGATTTCAGCTTTAAGGGCTTCATTCATTTTTAGTTCTTTAGTTGCGAAATCTACTTCATTACTGTAACTAGTTTTTTCACCATTCATTGCTCTGAAATGTCTGAAATAGTCTTGAAATTTTTCATATACGGGTTTATTTGCTTCACCAGCAAATGCTAATACATTATTAGGAATTGTATTCATTATTATTGTTCCTCCTTGTTATTTAATATGATAAAAAATATAGTATTGCCTATCAAAAAATCAATACTAGTTAGCAACGCATTCTAATTTGTAAGCTTCAACTCTTTGAAGTCCAATGCTACCATCAGCAATAGAAACATAAGAGGTTGCAACTAGTCTGAAAGAAGCAACAGAAGTAGTCTGTGTAGCGGCCCAATCAAGTGCAAAAGATGCATTAGCGGCTTCAGCGAATTTGTCCCCAGCTCCTGGAGCAGCTATAGCGCCACCAGCAGTCATTAGAACGATATCACCAGCAACTGGCTTGAAAGCAGAGAATACCATTCCAGCTGGAACAGCGAAGTCTCTTGGGTCTGGGTCAATTCCCTTGTATTGTTTTCCATTAACGGAAATTATAACGATTTCTGGTTCATATGCCATCCAAACTCCAGCAAGTGCAGAAGTAGCTGGTTTAGTTACCACCCATACTTCTCCTTCATTTTCAACAACAGATTGAGTGTCAAGTCTGAAGACCATACCATTTTCAATCTCTGCATCGGCATAAACAGCACTTCTATTAAGTGCGTCAATGTTCATAGCTTGTACCATATTTTGTACTAAAACAGTTTTATTAGCCATTATTATTATTCCTCCTTATTTTGTAAAATAAATAAATATTAAGTCCAAAGCGATTTTTTGCCTTGGTTTTTAGTTGCGGAGGTTTCCCACGCAATTCTAACAACATCATTTTTTATAGTTTCATTTGTCGTAGCAAATGTAAACGCTTTTGCCTTAACAGCATTTTTCCAACCATCTAAATTATCTAAAGAAAATTTAGTAGCATTTTCTCTGAAAGATTCAATTTCAGAAACTGGCATATTAGGACATTTAGCAGCAACTTCAACCAACGTTTTTTCAACCTCAAAATTCTTCTTTTCAATTTCAATATTTGTTTTGAATTCAAGTAATTCTGCGTTTGCCATTTCAAGAGTTTCAATTTTAGAGTAAAGTGTATTTATATATTCGATAGAGGTTTTATCAACTTCTTTTCCTTCTATACTTGCAACTTCACTACCAGAAATCTCATCTTCACGAAGGTCTTCTCCTGGAGCATATGTATCTGCCATTTCTTCTTTATCTTCTTCTTCTTTAGTTTCTTCGTCAGATTCATCAGCCGCCATTTCTTCCTTATCTTCTTCTTCTTTGGCTTCCTTATCAGATTCGTCAGTTGACATATCTTCTTCTTCAACTGCCATTTCTTCCTTATCTTCTTCTTCTTTGGCTTCTTCATCAGATTCGTCAGTTGCCATATCAGCATCCATATCTTCAAAGCTTTCAAAACCATCGAAACATTCAAAGCCATCTTCCATTTCTGTTGCGTCTTCTAAATATACAGATAGTCCATCTTCTGAATCTTCATATTTCATTTTGAAATATTTTGAATCAGACATGTCTTGAACAACAACAAAATCTTCATTTTTTACAAAGCCTTTTACAGCGTATTTACACATTCCATCTTCATTTTTAATCTCTGCAAAGAAGTCTTCAAATTTACTTTTGAGACCGTTTTCAAATTTCTTATTAATAGCCATTCCCTCCTCTCCTATTTTTAGTTTCTTCATTATAGCTAAAACTTTACTCACTACACCGCTTTCATTTTCTTTTTTAGCATAGGCTAAAGCACTGGCTAGACCATATCTATTGTATACTAAAGTATCTCCCTTTTTCTGCATAACGGGATATTTGCAAGAACCTTCCTTGCCTTCATCCCATCCAGCTTCCAATTTCATAAACACATCGTCAGCAATAGATTTAAAATTTTTCGCCATCATTACATCTTTTACAAGTGCAGATTTATCTACATTTCCCCAAGGAGAAGTAGACATTGAATCTGCCTTCTTATCAACCTTTAGGGCTGGTTTAGATGCAATATCCTCTGGCGCTACAAAATAAGTTACTAGTTTAGTATTCTCATTTTGGATTTCGTTAAGTTTGGATTTCATCCACTCAACTCCTTTTTGTCCACCACACAACAGACTCTTTACAAATTCATCGGTTGGAGGGGTAGCTTCAGTAATATCTGAAAAACTAAAATTTGGCATATAACTACAAAACTTTTCTACTTTTTCCGCTGTAACTACATCATTGTTTTGTAGGAATCTTGCTATTGATAATATTTTACTACTGCAAGAAACACCATATTCATTCCTCAATTCAAATCCCTTTTTTATATTACTTTTTATATTTTTAGGAATATTAAAATTAATATTTTTATATTTAGAATCAAAGTATTCATGATAAACTTTTTCATATTCTTTTTTATCTTCAGAGAATTGTAAAACTTCAGCTCTCGCTAAAGGAATCGCTGGAGATATTTTTTGTCCTAATATAGTAATTGCTGTATAAACAAAATCTAATAATTCTGTTTTCCCACTAGGTAGTTCTCTAGTATCGTTGACTTCAATTTCTACACTAACAGATTTTGTTGCGTCATCTCTTTGGAATATTTCCATTAATTTTCCAGAATATTTTTTCCAAACTAATGCGTTAACGACTAGCATTATTCTTCCGTCATTCATTTTAGTAAATTTAAGTGGATTATTTTCTTTATATACAAATCCACACGGAATTTCATCTTCTTCATGTCCAGCTGCATCATTAGTAAACCATTCATATTTCCAAACCAAAGGCTTGTTATATATGGTATACGCTGTTTTTTTTAAAGTGCTGACTGAAACGGGAAGACCATGAGCATTGTCACCACTAGCAAAAGCATATAGTTTAAAAACTCCAAATTGAGTATTTCGGCTGTCTTCTACAAAATCTATTTTGTCTACGGAAAATTTAACTTTTTCCAATGCACATCACCCCCTATTCATTAAGTTAGTATTCTAATCCATATAGGAGCATCTTGTAACTCAAGTCTTAGTATTATGCTATCTTTAAATATAAATTTATGTGTATCAGTATTAAAAGATAGCAACGGTATTTTTTTATTCATTAAATATTTTGCAACAATTTTATTACATACATATGTGTCTATGCCTAATTCATCTATATTCTTAATGAACATTATAAAAACGTAAAATTCTCAAAATCATTATCAAATGACTGAGCGCCAATATTATCATTATATTCTATTGCTTTGCCATTCCAAATTATCATTTGTTTGGTAAAAGGTTGCACATCCATATATGTATTTTCTAAAAAAATTCTTGCGGCAATGTCTTTTTCTGCGTCTGCTATATTAATAGCATTAATAAAATCAGATTCTAAATCTAAAAAGTACTGTAACGCTTCGGCAAAACATTCCATATATGTTCCATATGTTTTGATTTGAGCGTCTACAGCGGGTCTAATTGGTTTAACATTTCTTCTTGATTGAAAATCTTGAATATTATCTGCAAATGGAGCGGGTAGCCAATGGGCTACTTTCAAATGCACAATATTGTTAGCTGTGGGCATATTAAAAACAACATCTAAATTATAATGTATATTATCAAATATTGAATTACCATTAAAAGCCCTTGCAATGATTTTATTAATCGCATCATTCGTATTTTGTAAAATCATTTAAATCACTTCCTCTATCTATTAAAGATAACTTTCTACATTTAATGTAGTTGCAAATCCAATTGTGATATTATTTTCTCCAATAAGATATGCTATAATTTGAGAGAGTTTGTAGTCATCTGCAACTGTATAAGCGATACCACCAATAGTTGCAACACCAAGTCCAAATCCTTTTGTAGCTGCAAATGTGTTATACTTAACTCTAACTAATTCTGTTCCACCAGTAAATGCAACTCCATTAGAAAGTGTATTTCCAAGTAGGTAATGACCAGCATAATCTTCATAATAAATAGATAGTGAACCAGAAGAACCAGCATTAGCCATAACAAATGTACAGTTCTTGATAGTTGAATTTGGGCCATAAACATCAATTGAATATAATGTGTTTACATCTGAGTCTCCAGAGATTTCAAACTTAACATTATCAATTGTAACTCCATCAGCCATAATCTGTAATGCAATATATTGACTAGCATCAAGAGTAGCATCAACTAATGAGTGTCCATTACCAATAATAGTAAGACCGTGATTAATTACAACTTGCCCTTCTAATGTGATATTATTCTTTAGGATAATTGTTGTTCTATTAGCATCAGCAACAGCAGTTACTAATCCAGCATATGTAGATACGCCAAATAGTTCAGTCTGTATTTCACTTAATAGAGTTCCGATTTCTACTTCTGTTTGCATAGAAACCATAGAACGATTTAATCTTTTGATTTGTTTTGTTGAGAGTGCCATCTTTACTCCTCCTATTTACTTTACATTTACTTTTGAAACATTAAATTAAAATATTCCAATCCGATAAAAGCCTCATTTTATACTTTAGGTTTTGCAATATTGCTACCGTTTGCCCTAGTATTTGCGCCACTTTCTGTTAATTCAGTAGTGTCCATCTGAGGTCTACCCTTTGGCTTTGGCGGGGTTTTAGCCTTGACTTTTGTTTCAGCCTTGTCACCACTACCAGTTTTGCTACCAGTTTTGCTACCAGTTACTTCTGATGCTGGTGTAGTAAAGATATTAATGAGTGGCATTAACAAATCTGTGAATCCTTTTTCCTTTGCTTCTTCTAATTCTTTATATAAATGATGAGGAAGAATATCTAGTGAATAAGCAATTCTATTTGGTAGAACAACACCCTTGTCCGCCCATATAGTTACTTCATCCCTTCTTTCTTTCCTATCAGTCGAAAAATTAGTACCTCCTAAACCTATATCAAACTTGAACTTTCCAGTTCTTTTATTGATATTGTAATTTAAAAAGTTTTCAAAAAATTCATATATATAAGCAATTGTCATAACATCAACATCAGAAGCAAGTTGTGTTTCTAATGTATTTTGTCTGTCAACGGGAAAAACTAATCTTGGGTTGACACCAGTTTGTGCCGATGTAACCTTTGTGAAATCTTCCATCATATTTCTTGTACCACTCTGGAAGTCTAAAACTTTTACATCTGAAAATGGGACAGCACCAGTTTTGATTACATCTGAAATTCCTCTTTTTAAAAGACTTAAAAATTTACCAGCTGTCTCAGATGATATTGCTATCATATCTTTAACATTACCAGCTTTAGTATCATTCAACATAGGAATTAACCCAACCATAACTTTAGTCGCTTCAATGATATATTTATTCATTTGCAACTGTCTTACCATTGGCTGTAATACAACATCTTGAAATAATGGTGCTAGATAAGGTATTCTAGTTGCGGTTTCTGGATTCATTTTCCAAGCCCAAAAGCCATCTACTGGACTAGTTTGCGCCCAATACACATAAGAACCGTCTCTATTATTTATATTAGCAGCAGAGTCGTATTTAAAGTCTCCGCCCTCAAATATCTCATTATACATATCCTTAAATATTTGTGGATACATGTCAATATTTACGCCAGGTTGCATAAACCAATACATATTGTAATCAAATAGCCAACCATAATTAAATCTACCAGTTAAAATACAAAACTCACCAGGAAGTTCTTGTATAGTATATTTATCTCCATCATCACGAAGTATACCAAAGAAAGCGTCTTTCCTCAATAGTTCCCTCATTACTTTTGGAAACTCTTCTTTAATTTTAAACTTATCTAAAAAATTACACACTTCTTGATAATCTTTTTTATATTCAGCAGACTTATAATCTTTTAATTCTGCATTAGTACAAACAATATCCTTAACAGAGAAAGATAGTAAGTTTGATAAATACATTAATGTTCTTTTATATATCATAGAAGTTAATTCAAAGAATTCGCTATAT
>SESG01030950.1_pt1 | contig 9994 bp, 6 predicted proteins | sample 3171421 | NCBI WGS metagenome assembly SESG01 (sample SAMN10866946, study PRJNA518727) | freshwater metagenome | biome: subpolar coniferous forest; feature: holomictic lake; material: water; isolation source: holomictic Lake 227, 6 m and 8 m depth | place: Canada: near Kenora, Ontario | collected... | reverse complement strand
GGTGAAATACCCGAATCCAAAGGTTTGGTTCAATGGATTACAGGACAGGGGTTACCGCGTGGTATGCTGGATTACCAATATGGTGAACAGTCGCAGCAACAACACAAGAATCAAGGAGTCTGAGGATTTTTTCAGGCAAGCGCTGGATAAGGGATACCTTGCCGGGCATGGAGAAAAAAATCATTGGTGGCAGGGCGAAGGCGGATTTATCGATTATTCCAATCCGGAAGCGATGAAATGGTGGCAAGGACGCCAGCAGGCGCTTTTCGATCTTGGAATTGACGGCTGGAAACTAGACGGTACTGCCACCTTATTTTATACGAAATTTGGACCTTTCCCACTTCCTTTTAAATTCACGCATTCCGGACCAATGTCCACCAGAACCTACATGGATCATTACTACCGTGATGAATACCGGCACGGTTTAACCCAAAATCCCGAATTCATTACGCTGGCCAGATCAATCGACAAATGGTATCATCCGGAAGGCTTTGCACCGCTCGATGCGGCACCTGTGACCTGGGTTGGAGACCAGAAACATACCTGGGAATCCATGGGAGAGGTTACTGCAGAAGACAAACAAGCCAAAGATCTGGCAATGGATGGAATCGATGGAATTGAAAGCGCCATACAAAGTATTCTTGCAGCCGCCAAACTGCGGTACAATGTGATTGGATCTGATATTGCAGGATTTTCCGGAAAGACAATTCCTCCCCGCCTGTATATTCGCTGGACTCAGTTGTCCGCTTTTTGTGGTCTGTTTCTCAACGGGGGGCACGGAGAACGTGCATTATGGCACCGTACTCCTCAGGAACTCGAGGTAATCCGCAGATTTTCGTGGTTGCATACTGAACTGGTTCCTTATATGTACAGTTACGTGGTGACCGGCCACGAGGGTGGGAGGGTACTGCAAAAACCAATTGATGGTAAATACCATTATATGTTTGGTGAGGATTTTGTGGTCGCTCCAATTTATAGGGATGCTTTAACCTGCAAAGTGACGCTGCCTGCCGGAAAGTGGTACTATTTTTTCAACGATAAAATGGTCATAGAAGGCAACAAAGCGACCACTTTTGAGCGGGAGTATCCTTTGGGTGAATTCCCGGTCTATATCCGCGAAGGCGCCATTGTACCCATGAATGTAGAAAGAAATTATACAGGTTTGGGAAGTGAAGCCAATAAGGGATCAATCACCTGGCTCATCTATCCGGGTGTTGATAACCGGTTTACAGTTCACCTTCCGGATAAAACCGGAAGTTCGACTGTCTCCATGACCAACCATTCCGATCGGGTGGAACTTTCCTTGAAAGAAATGAAAAAGCCGTCTGTTTTCAATGTACACCTCGATCAAAAACCTGCAAAAGTTTCCTTCAATGGTATGGATTTGATGGATTCGTCAGATTTTCAATTTGATGCACAAAAATCAAGATTGACTGTAAGAATCAAGGAGGTAAAAGACGGAGTATTGGTGATCACAAAATGAGCTAAAAAATAAATGTAGAAATCCGTTCGTTACAGATACTCATTTTCAATTCTATCGGTTTTATGATCGCTTGGGGTGAAAATTTCCTTCTGAGAATTTCATAGTTTTTTTAGTAAAGCGCTCAACGCGTCCTCATCAGATAAAATATCAGGATCTAATCCACTACCATACCTGTTGTTTCCAAGTTTGTCAAAAAACTGGGCAGTCGGGATGGTAATACGGTACTGACTATCAACATTGATTACTTCGAAAAGCATGGGTTGTCCGGCACTTTTCTGACCAACAAGAGTGGCAACCTTGTCATTCTTCAACCAAATGGCCAGGGCCTCTGCCACCCGCGAAGTTTTTTGGTCAGTCAGGACATATATCTTGCCCTTGAAAACTATCGTAGCAGGAACAGGCTTCATGTATCGACCTGGTTCCAGGTACAGATCCTGATTGTTGGCAGAGAGCAGAATGGCATTTTTGAATTTCTGAGCGTATTCCGGTAATTTTGGCGAGGCAACATTGCTGTCGAGCCATTTCCTGGTAAGGTATATTCCCCAATCGGCAGGCATTGGGGTAAGATGATCGCCGAGTAGAGCAGCCGTACCAAGGCGCAAATTTTTCCGACCTCTGGCATCCAGAATTAGTACTGAAAATTCCTTTTTTTGAATATCCCTGAACAGTTGATCCATTTTTTCCTTTTCGGATGGAAGGTCGGAGAGATCCAGTAATGCCACTTTTGACTTCACTTCTCTGGCAGAGTAGATTCTTTCAGGCTTCGGATCATTTTCCTTTGGAGATATCTTCTTTATTTCATAAGGTGTTAACGGAAGTTTTTTGCTCAACCAGAATAGCGTGGCTCCTAATTCGTAATCATCGGCTATTTTTGATTTCAATTCGTCGATTTTATTCTTAAATAACACCCAGTCAGATGATTTGGCAAGGTTATGGTCCCAGTAATATTTTTCGGTCAGTGAAAAGGCGGTACTGATTAGTTTGGCGTAATCCCTGAGTGGTTGGTCCGTAATTTCTTTGGTCCCGATGAGTGGATGGGTTCTGTTGCGGTTGTCAGTGAGGGTGCCGGCGAAATTATTTTTCCAGCTTTTAGCTATCAACGGAAATGACTTATCAAGGTAATCAAAACTCCCGTTGTAGAATGTTGTATCTGCAATGAAAGTTACTTTACCCTCACTGTGAATTATTTCGGGATACCTGATTTTTCCGGCAGTTTTAGCCAGCATGTAGGTGAATGAACCTGCCATCTCCCGGAGAGCTTCTTTTCGGGAATGGGCATTAAAAGTTTGATTTCCGGAATTTACGGAGATGGTTAACAGAAGCTCTTCCCCGTTTTCATTCCGGATTCGCCAATGAGATTGAGATAAGCAATTGACTGATAGAAGTATAAAGATTAAAAAGACAAAAATCTTGGCCATAAATAAATTTGCAGGATGATTCGCCAATATATTACTTTTTGGATTCTTTTTTGATCCTTGTAAGCATAAACCGACTTAATGTTTTGCGAAATTCCGCAATCAAATTTCCCTGAATTTGTCGAAGCAATTTCAGTCATGGAAAGTATGAATTAATAGAGGCTGTCTCCCAAAGGTGACAGCCTCTATTATTTCAAAGTGTTTTACGGTATCTGACGAAAACTATTTCAGATTTTGAGCATCAACTACGGCGATGGCTATCATGTTGACTACATCACGAACTGAGCAATGCATTTGCATGACTTGCATTGATTTGCGGTTTCCAACAAGAATAGGGCCCAATGTTTCACAATCGGCAATGTGCTGCAGACTGTGTACAGAAATATTCGCAGAACTCAGGTTAGGGAATATCAGTACATTGGCATCCTTATCCGCAAGTTTGTTGAATGGGTACATTTCCTTGCGGATTTTCTTGTTGACAGCGACGCTCAGTTGCATCTCTCCGTCTACAATCATATCCGGGTAATCCCTGTGAAGAATTTTTACCGCTTCCCTTACTTTGGAAGGGGAGGGTTCATGGTTTGATCCAAAGTTGGAATAAGACAACATGGCCAGATTTGGTTCAATGTTGAATTGTCTGACAACCTTGGATGCCTGGACGGCAGTGTCAACCAGATTATTAACGTCAGGTGCGGAGTCGATGGTGGTGTCGGCCAGGAAATAGGTTCCCTTTGGACTGATGATCAGGTGCATACCAAAAATCTTGGTAACATCGTCTTTCTTGCCGATCACTTCCAATGCAGGCTTGATGGCTTCTGCATAACGGGTTGAATATCCTGAAACGACAGCGTCAACATCACCGCACTCCAGCATCACTGCTGCAAAATAATTTTTGTCGAACATTTTGTCAACTGCTTCCTCCAAAGTCATCCCTTTCCGTTTACGCTTTTCAAAAAGAATGTTGGCATATTTGCGTCGAAGCTGATCGTTCGGACGGTTCCTGTTGTCGATGATCTGTACATCTCCAAAATCAAGTTCGTACTCTTCGATCAGTTTTCTGATTTTCTCCTCGTTACCAATCAATACCGGTGTTGCCATCTGCTCCTGATAAGCAATATTGGCAGCTTTCAATACTTCAAAATCGCTGGCATCAGGGAAGGCTACTTTTTTAGGATCCTGTTTTGCCTTGTCAATCATCATGGAGATCAGTTTGTTCTCTGAACCCAATCGGCGGCCAAGCTCCTCTGTGTAAGCATCCCAGTCGGTAATTTCGATGCGTGCTACACCTGAATCCATGGCTGCTTTGGCTACTGCCGGAGCAACGCGGGTGATCAGTCGGGGATCCATCGGTTTTGGAATGAAGTATTCACGTCCGTAAACGATGTTACGTGCATTATAGGCGGTAAGAACTGATTCTGGTACTTTCTCCTTGGCCAAAGCTGACAAAGCTTTTACGCAGGCAATTTTCATCTCTTCGTTGATGGCTCTTGCCCTAACATCCAATGCACCCCTGAAAATAAATGGGAATCCCAGAACGTTGTTGATCTGGTTGGGATAATCAGAACGTCCTGTTGCGAAAATCAGGTCATCTCTTGATGCTTTTGCATCTACATAGGCAATTTCCGGATCGGGATTGGCTAAAGCAAATACAATTGGATTTGGTGCCATGGTCTGAACCATCTCTTTGGTCAGAACTCCGGCTACGGATAACCCGATGAATACGTCGGCACCTACCATGGTATCTGCAAGTGTGCGGCATTCGGTGGTTCGGACAAACTCCATCTTTGAACTATTCAGGTCTGGCCTCTCGTGGTGAAGCACACCTTTGCTGTCGCACATCAATACGTTTTCACGTTTCGCACCCAAGGAGATATAGAGTCTTGTGCAAGAAACTGCTGCCGCTCCGGCTCCGTTAACGACGATTTTGACCTCTTCGAGCTTTTTTCCTGCCATTTCCACCGCATTGAGCAAACCTGCAGAGGAAATAATGGCTGTACCATGCTGATCATCATGCATGATTGGAATATCCAGTTCTTTCTTTAAACGCTCCTCAATTTCGAAGCACTCAGGTGCTTTGATGTCTTCAAGATTGATCCCACCGAAAGTTGGGGCCAGTGCTTTTACCGTTTGGATAAAAAGTTCAGGATCCAGTGCATCCAGCTCGATGTCGAATACATCAATGTCTGCATAGATTTTAAAGAGCAGGCCTTTGCCTTCCATCACCGGCTTACCGGCTGCCGGACCAATATTGCCTAATCCAAGAACTGCAGTACCATTTGAAATAACTGCGACCAGGTTTCCTTTGGCCGTGTATTTGTAAACATCATCCGGATTTTCTTTGATAGCAAGACATGGACTTGCTACACCCGGAGTATACGCCAAACCTAAATCACGTTGTGTAGCATGAGGTTTGGTCGGAACAACTGAAATTTTCCCTGGTCTGCCATTGCTATGGTAATCCAGTGCATCTTGATTCAATTTAGCCATTTAAATAAGAATTTTATGTTGGTTGTGCTGTTTTTTAAGTGGTATCAAATTTATCAATTATTTTAATATTGTGTTTTAAAAATCCGATTCCCGGGGCAAGAATTAAGAATTAAGAAACATTGGAAATAGCCGGGATGGTTAGAATTTGATATTTTGTTGCATGTCTGGTTTTTTGGTGCTCAGGAAGTGATTGATGATGGATTCTATATCGCCTTTGCATCTTCCGCAAGAAGTCGAAGCCTGGGTGAATTGCCTGATATCATTGAGATCTTTTGCACCCTTTCTTAATATTTTTAAAATATCGGCTTCTGTAACTCCGTTGCAAATACAAACAAGTCTGTTTTTTTTGATGGCCATGATCAGATTGGTTAAGGCAGGGCAAGTTCAAGGAGATAATCAAAATGAACTCCTTTTACCTGATCCACTACCGTGAAACCTGATCTTTCAGCATATTCTCCCAAAGTATCCGGGTCAACAAAAAGCCATGGAAATTTTTTTCCCTTTACATTTTTGTAACTTAACTGGTATTCCATCTCTCCATAGTAGGTGTCTGAGGCAATATCCACCCAACTCTCACCATTTTCGTCGGTGAACAGGTAGAGAAGGTCAGAAGAATCGGCTAAAATCCGGCCACCTTTGTTGAGCAGGTTTTTCAGTTGATTCAATAATACGTTCAGTCCGGGCAGGGTTTGAGCAACACCGGCGCCATTCATCAACAATAGGATGGTGTCGTATTTTCTTTCGGTGAGTGTGTAAATATCTCCGCATATTACCTCGGCTAATCCTCTTAGACGCATGGTGTCGCAGGAGAGGGGAGATATGTCGATGGAGGTAACATTCAGGCCTTTCTCTTTCAGCCAGATGGAATGGGCTCCTGCTCCGGCACCGATATCAAGGACCTTACCTTTGCATCGTTTCAAAGCCTCTTGCTCCTGGATTGGCATTTGTTCGAAAGTTCTGAAAAAATAGCCAGGGGAAAGGGTTTCATCTTCGGCAATATCAGTTCTGACTACAATATGATCATCCGTAATTCCGTGATAATAATCATGAACCGCTTTCCCTATAGGATCCTGATGTCTTTTTAGTACAGGCATTTTATGTTGGATTTTGCATTTTCAATTTGGTCACCGAACAGTCCTTGTTTCATTGAAATGTCTGAAGTTTAATTTTTTTTACTCAGTGCATCCCGAATTTTTTTCCAGATAGAAGGCTTTTCCTCTTCTTTTTTTGGTGAAGGTTCTTCTTTTTTCTGATTTTCTTTGGCCTTTCCGACGCTTTTCTCTTTCAAATCTTCCTGTTTTCTTTTTTCGCTTTTGAATGCATCCCAGAACCCTGACTTACTCGTTTTAAGTTCTTCTGCAAAATGGGGCGTATCCAATAAGGCCAGGTTCTCCGGAGTTGGCGCTTCAAACGGAATACCTGCACTGGATGCAAAAGCCGGATCGCTGTAATAGCTTTTAAAAAAGCCGCCGACAATTGGAAGAGCCATATAGGCGCCCTGTCCGTGTACAAGTGATTTGAAGTGGACCAGTGGATCTTCTCCACCAACCCAGCAACCGGTCACCAAAGTGGGTGTATAACCCATAAACCAGCCGTCTGCGAAATTTTGGGTAGTCCCTGTTTTGCCGGCGAAAGCTCCTGGAATGTTAAAACGCGTTTTGATAGCAGCACCGGTACCTTCATTGGCAACCGCCTCAAGGTAGTGGTTCATGATTCGGGCATTCTCGGTAGATAAAACCTGTTCTGAAACAAAATCAGAGGTGAATTTTTTAAGCACTTTTCCTTTCCCGTCCTCGATCCTTACCAGATAGGACGGTTCAATGGTCATTCCTTCGCCGGGAAAACAACAATAAGCCTTTACCATTTGCAAAAGAGGAACATCAACCGCACCTAATGCGATGGAGGGATAACGCGGAATATCAGCCTGAATGCCCATTTTTTGGGCCAACTGAACGGTTTCTGAAATGCCTGTTTCAAGGAGAACCTGCACTGAAACGGTATTCACTGATTTACACAAGGCTCCTTCGAGTGAAAAATAGCCACCATACTCATTATCGGCATTGCCTGGAGACCAGTCCTGGTAGTCACTGTAGGTGATTTGCTGGTTGGCATAATATTTATCGGGGGGAAGTCCGTTCTCGAGTGCCGCAGCATAGATAAAAGGTTTGAATGCAGATCCCACCTGTCTGGCCGAGGTCACATGGTCATACTGAAAATAGCGGAAATCATTGCCTCCGATCCATGCTTTAACTTTACCATTTCGTGGATCCATGGCAACAAAACCGCAGTGTAGCAGTTTGAGTGAGGCCTTTACTGAATCTATCGGGCTGATTTTGACTAGCTGATCACCATCCCAGGAGAATAGCTTGATATTGGCCGGCGTTTTGAAGATGAGTGCAATTTCCTTGTCACTCTTTCCTGATTCGACGAGTCTTTTGTATCTGACCGACCTCTTCATCCCGCGCAGCACAATCTCATTGTTTTTTCCCCATGGAGCCTCTGCTTTCCATTCACCGTTAAAAGTAGACTGAAGCTCTTTCATGTGATTCTTCATGGCAGTCTCGGCATATTTCTGTATTCGAAAATCAATGGTGGTGTAAATTTTCAGACCATCGGTATACAGATTGTAAGGAGTCCCATCCTCCTTGTTGTTGTCGGCACACCATTTCTCCAGTTGTGGCCGGATCATTTCACGAAAGTATGGAGCAGGTCCAGTATTATATACCAGATAAATGTACTTCAGATTGAGGGGTTCCTTACAAAACCGGTTAGCCTCTACCTCCGAAAGATGATTGTATTTTTGCATTTGCCTGATCACCGTATTCCTCCGCTGAAGTGATTTTTCAGGATATAATCTTGGGTTGTAAGCATTGTTGGCCTTCAATAATCCGACGAGGGTAGCGGCCTGAGGAACAGATAATTTAGATGGCGTGGTGCTAAAATAGCGTTCAGCAGCAGTCCCAATGCCAAAGGTGTTTTCACCGAAGGGAACAGTATTGAGGTACAGGGTGAGAATTTCATTTTTGGCATAGAGTTTTTCCAGCCGGTAGGCAATAATGGATTCCCTGATTTTACTCACGGGTAAGGTGAGCGGTCCCCAGTTGTCGCGGCCAAAAATATTTTTGGCAATCTGTTGCGATAGGGTAGACCCACCTCCTGAACTGCGGTTAGCCATGAAGATGGTTTTGATGAAAACCCGCAGAACTGCCCACTCATCAATTCCGCGATGTTCGTAGAAACGTGCATCCTCAGTAGATACCAAAGCGTTGATTACATTCGGGGAGATATTTTTGAAAGTAACACTGCTCCTGTTTTCAACATAGTACCTGCCCAAGACTTTGCCGTCCTGCGACAAGACTTCTGTCCCGACAGGTTCCTTGATTTTTACAAGGGTTTCTGCATCAGGAAGTTCACCAAATGTTCCTATGTAAACCAATACAAACAAGATGGACATCAAAAATAAACCGAACAGGCCGAGTTTCAAGGCCCATAACAGTCCAAACCTCCAGGCCGATTGGTTTCCTTTGCGGCGGAAACTATCCCAAAAGGATTTCTTTTTCTTCCCTGTTGTCTCTTTCTTTTTACTAACAGCTGACATGTAGTGAAAATTCAATATATTAACATCCGATTGTCAGTAATAAAAATGTGATGAAAATAGTTATTACCGGTGGAACCGGATTCATTGGCCGGCATCTTTCCGCCTATCTTAATTCTCCGGAGGATGAATTGGTTTTGATTCAGAGATCAGACCTGAAACAAGGAACCGACCGAATTTCAAAAATAATCAAATCTTCCGATGTTCTGATCAATTTGGCGGGTTCGCCTGTGATTAAAAGATGGACAGCGGCAAATAAGAAAAACATACTGGAAAGTCGCCTTGAAACCACCAACCTGCTCGTCAGATCCATGCAAGTATTGCCGGCATCTGAAAGGCCAAAAGTATTTATATCTGCCTCAGCGATTGGTATCTATGACTCATTTAAAATTCATTCGGAAGCATCAGCTGACTTTGACCATCATTTTCTCTCTTCCGTTTGCCAGCAATGGGAGAAATGCCTACAACCACTTTCCGCGATGGACACAAGGGTTTGTATTGTCCGGATCGGGATTGTGCTTGGAAGGGAAGGGGGGATGCTGAAACAATTGCTTCCCATTTTCAAAGTTGGATTGGGTGGCAAGATCGGTTCAGGAACGCAGGGATTTTCTTTTATCCATTACCATGACTTGTGCAGGGCAATTGAATACCTTATTGAGAATTCTGCATGTGAAGGCATTTTTAATCTGACTGCACCGAAATTTTCATCCAATGCCATTTTTACCAAAGTATTGGCCAAGGCCTGTCATCGTCCTGCCATATTTACAGTTCCGGAATTTGCACTTAAGCTGGTTTACGGTCAGGCAGCTGTGTCATTGATCCAAGGGCAGTCTGTCTATCCACAGCATTTGCTCGACTGCGGATTTAAGTTTCAGTATCCTGATACCACTTCGGCCATTGAAGCTATACTGGCAAAATAGCAATCCAAATCAGACATTGAATCGGAAATGCATGATATCACCATCCTGCACCACGTATTCCTTGCCTTCGACGGCAATTTTACCGACTTCCCGG
>SESG01030939.1_pt1 | contig 9994 bp, 8 predicted proteins | sample 3171421 | NCBI WGS metagenome assembly SESG01 (sample SAMN10866946, study PRJNA518727) | freshwater metagenome | biome: subpolar coniferous forest; feature: holomictic lake; material: water; isolation source: holomictic Lake 227, 6 m and 8 m depth | place: Canada: near Kenora, Ontario | collected... | reverse complement strand
TCTCATGTCTCATATCTCATGTCTCATCTCTCATGTCTCTATAGGTACTTCCGAATGACACCCAACCAAGCAACATACCCCTCTCCCAGAAGGTGCAATCCATCATTCGTGTACATCGGATTGAGCAGATCGTCGTTGGGGTTTTTCAGTTCGCTGAAGAGATCCACGTAGGTAGCTCCCAGCTTGGGACAGATCTTCTCGAGTCTCTGGTTGAGATCTTTGACCTGAGGAGTACGGCTGGTATGGCCGCTAAACGTTTTGAAAGTATTGTTGACCGGCAGAATGCTCTGCACATAGACTTTGGTCTTTGGCGATTTGGTGCGGATAGTCGAGACAATCTTGCAAATATTGATATAGACGGTGTCCGGAGAGATGTTCTTCGACAAGTCGTTGATGCCAATCAGCAAAAAGACTTTGGCCGGCTGCACTCGGGTAACCTGATATAAACGGAAGAGCACACCTTCGCTGGTATCGCCGCTGATGCCTCTGTTTTTGGCCCGGGAATTCTGTAACAGCTCGCTCCACTCTGATCCATCGGTGATACTGTTTCCCAAAAAGATGATCTCATTTTTCGTATCCGGAAGCAGCTCAAATAATGATTTACGCTGGTCGTAATATGTTCCGAATTTACTATTTTGACCTAACAAAGGGAGGGAAAAGCAAATTATCAGGGTACAAATAAATAGTTTCATTGAGAAATTTTTAGAGTTGCCCATTTATGCAAATGCTTTGCTCATAGAGAACCTCAGGATCTAAATCAGCTTCATTTTCCCATTCAATCGTATCAAAGGATACCTTTACAGAATTGAATTTTGAGACATCATAGAGCTCCTTGAAAATACCTTTGTTTAAAAATGGTTTCATATCGAATTGTCGCAATTCTCCATTCTCATATGTTAGAATAAGATTGTAATTATCAATGGGCTTTACCCTCTTTACTATAGGATACATTACATCTTTTACTTTAAAGGTTCAATTGAAAATGGTTTTTCTCCATTTTGACACAATTCCCAATCGGCAATTAACTCGTCTTTATGAATTTCAATCCAAGCAATAACCAAACGTTGCTGCTTAGAAGGCAATTCCCCGACAATTGTATCCAAAGATAGGATATTTACGACAGATTTATATTCTTGGTAATACACATGAATATGTGGTGGGTTATGCTCTGAAGGTGCATAATACATCCGAATAATAATGCCGAAGAACATCGAAATTGTAGGCATATTCCAATTTATTTATTAGTAGTTCGAAGTTAAACAATTTACAAAATTTAGATACGAGAACGTAGATAAATTTCAAACTAGTTTGAATCCTCCGCTATATGATTTTTAAAGAATACTTTACAAAATTATTTTAACCGGCACCTTAACTTTGTAAACAGCTCGTTTGCCATCCTTGTCTGAGGTGAAAAAGACAGCATTTGAAGCATGATTGAAAATCGGATGAGGATGCTCATCCTGCGAGCGCCAGGAGGAGCCATTGCGGCACAGAGGAATCCAGGTAAGCTGTTTCTTCGCCCAGTCTGCCTTGAGGAAACAGATCCAGAGTCCGCTTTTGGGTGCATTGGGAATCAGGTTATCATCCGGCTCTGTGTAATACCCATCTGTCACCAGCATCCCGGCTCCGCCTTCCGTAAAATGTCCATATCGTTTCCATCCATCCGGCAGGGGAATCTCGATCCTGTTGCTGCCATCCGTATTGACCCTGCCAACATAAGCCGGCCCATTTTTGTATTCACCGTGGTAGATGATCGCTTTTCCGTCTCTTTCCCACATCTCGTGGCAGGTCCAGTCTTCCCGATTCCTTCCCTCGCCCTCGTCTCTCATGCGGATATGAGTCTTGCCATCCCAGAGCCAAATCCGGCGAATGCCACAATCAGATGGCCATTCGTTGTTGTAAAGGATATAATCTGAATTAACAGGGGAAAACTGCACATGCGTGATCCATGCTTCCGAAACACGTTCACTCAAGATTTCCTTGCCGCTTTTGGTGTCGTAAACACGAAGCCAGGAAGAGAGCTTTTCTTCTCTGACACGTTGGTCTATGTTGTATGCCGGCTTCCCTGTCAGGATTTTATCACCTTCCAATGCGCGCTCATCCGTGGTTGGAACGCAAATTTTTGTGCCATCAGCCGAAACATGGGTAAATGCAGTCATCTGACCTTCAGGATATTGTGCGATAATACGCGTTCTCCCAAGGGTGTCAGCAACCATGATATTTCTTCCTTGAAGATAATACACCAGGCCATGGGCATTGTCTACGCTAACACTGGCTTTTCCAAATCCCCGGTAGGGCTTTCCGTCAAAATATACATACGATTTCAGACATCCTTCGGTGTTGCGGCTTAGTTGTATTTCCTTGCCTGTCAGCATATCCCGCATGAAAATATTGGGATTGCCGTCCAGGTCGCTCATGTAAATCAGATGACGGTCATCGTTGAGCAGAGAGGTCGAAGTGAAATACACGAGCTGGTTGTGGCGCCCGTTCATAGCTGTAACCTGGATGGGAGAAACTTTCTGATCCTTGTCAATCTTCGAAACATCCTTTGATGCGTTTTGTGCTTCGGCTCTTTCATTGAATAAAAGTATAAGCACCAAGGAAAGTAATTTCAATAAAATCAGGGGCTTTTGCATGGCTTCAATATTAATCTTCAACCTTATCAGCAAATTTAGGTTTTAAAACCGTCAACTGCAAGATGATGGCCAGCACTACCGGAATCGCCAGAAAGGCAATATCCGGTCCCAAACTACCTGCATCGGTTGATTTTCCGAGATAATTTGTGATGACCGCGCCGGCCGAGATTCCCGTCATGTTCATCAGTCCGTAGCCTGCCGCCCGGTGTCGCGGGGAGACAAACTGGCACAGAATCGGCATGCTGTTGGCATCAAACATCCCGAATCCAAGTCCGAAAAGTACGGCTCCTCCAATAACAGTAAAAGTACCCTGACCAAACCCAAGAAGCAGCAGCGCAGGTACCATCATTGTCAGTCCGATCACGCCGGTAAAAATGCGGCCCCTGACATTGAATTTGATCCAGTGATCGGCCAGCAATCCACCAAGGATGACGCTGATCAGCGAGGATCCCGCGATGGTAATGGTGGCCATCGGTCCGGCGATAGCCATATCCAAATGCAGCGAAGAGGCAAAAAGTGTTGGCATCCAGTTCTTCACAGCCCATCCCGGAAATGAAGGAGCCGAAAAATAGAAGAGAATGACCCAAAATGGAACCATTCCAAATAACATACCCAGACTATTTTTCATCGATTGAAATCCACTCCCGGCAACCGCTTTCTTTGGAGCAGCCACCACCTGACGATTCTCCCTCAGGAAGAATACCAGGACCACACTGTACGCAATGCCAATCAGTCCGAAGAGATGAAATGCCTGTTGCCAGGAATATTGGTTAGCAACTGTCGCGCCAAAACCGCCCAGCGCCTGACCGAAATACAATCCCGAAAGGTGAATTCCGACGGCAAGCGATCGTGTGGTGCCCCGGTGGTAATCTGCTATCAACGCCAATCCGGCAGGGATATACAATGCCTCACTGACTCCCATAATAGCACGCAAGGCATACAACTGATTGAAGGTAGTGGCATATCCCATGGTCAAGGTAACACCCGACCAGACGGCGAGACTCCCGACAATCAGCCATTTGCGGTTGACACGGTCGGCAATCAGTCCGGCCATTGGGCTCATCAGCGCGTAAATCCAAAGGAAAATGGCCATCAGTCGACCGAAATTTTCGGCCTTCTCGAGTTCATGGATATCCCCCATCATCGCCACCTTCATGGTCGACAACATCTGGCGGTCCATGTAATTGAGCATGGCGACCATCCAAAGCAGCGCCACGACAACCCAGGGATAGATTTTGTTGTAAGTTTCTTTAGTCATTATTAGTTAGTAGTTTATGGGGCTTGAAGGGTTTGAAAATTGTTTATAAAGTTAAACTTTTCAAACGCGCGAAGCACAAATTTCTTCAAGCGTTTTCCAAACTTGATAGAGCCCTCTTGGCACATGGAAACATCCTTTCCACTTTCCGCCTTTGAGCGGCAGGAGTACCTCTCCCCTTCGGTTAAGATATCCGAACCATTCAGCTTGTTCAGGATCGGGAAAATGAGCCCAGGTGTAATCATGTACTTTTTCAAACCACTCAAGACACTCCTGATTGCCCGTCAGAGAATAACCCTTGATCAGACTGATCAGCGTTTCCACATGCACCCACCAGAGTTTCTGGTCCCACTCCAATTGTTGTGGCGGATAACCCTTCACGTCCAGAAAATAGTAGATTCCACCGTACTCCTGATCCCAACTGTACTGCAAAGTACGCAATATTATTTTTACAGCCTTTTCGGCCAGCGCAGGTCGTTTTAGCCTGACAGACAGGTCCATGATAAACCACATGGCCTCAATAGCATGCCCGGGATTGAGCAATCGGCCCTCAAAAGAATCAGAAAAACTGCCATCCGGCTGAACGTTTTCCATGATCAGTCCGCTCTCTTTATCATAGAACACCTCCATCACTTCATGGATGCATTTTTCGATGGTTTCCTCCACAATTTCTTTGGGCAGCAGATGTTCGATCTCCAGGGAAAGGTTGCACAGGATCATCGGAAGCGAAAATCCCTTCAAAGGACGTGTAGCACCAATGGTTTTGCTGTATTTCCCCTTTGGATTATCGCTTCTTTTCAGGATGTTTTCAAAGGTAGTTTTGGCTATTCGTGCATGTTCCTCGTCGCCGGTGGCAATGGAAAGCTGACCAAAAGCCATGGTAGCAAAACAATCGGAGAAAATATTGTAGGCCTCAACCAATGGCCGACCTTCACGGTTTAGTGAAAAATACCAGTCACCTTCCTTATTCCGGCCATGTTCCATCAAAAACTTCGCACCATGCAAAGCCATTTCAAGCCACTCGGTTCTATTTTCAAATTTGTTGAACAGCGAGGAGAACATCCACACTTCCCGTCCCTGGAGCCAGACAAACTTGTCGGTATCGAATACCTTGCCATCCCTGTTCAGACAAGTAAAAAATCCACCATGTTCACGGTCCACGGAATGGTTCATCCAAAAAGGAATGACGTTGTCCAAAAGCTCGTTTCTATATTGTTCAGAAAGCTTCTTTAAATCTTTTTCCATAAGAATTTTATTTTCGAATGTCAATCTGACACTGATCTATAGTCAGAAATATAGAAATTACAAACAGTAAATTTATTTCCTGATTCAGTCTAAATCAAAATCTCGAAAATAGCTCTTCCATCTGCAGTGAAACAACATCGCTCTTGAATTTTTCATATTTATCTGCATCCATATTCTTTACCGGAAGTCTGAATTCTCCACAGTCGAGGCCGATGTATCGCATATAAGCCTTCCCGGTAGCTATTCCTCCGTATTTACCTAAAAGCATGATCATGTCGATTGATTGCTGTTGCAGTTTTCTGGCTGCTGGAAAGTCCCCCTTATCATAAGCTTCTATCAGCTTCAAATACAACGGGGCCGCATAATTAAATGTACTACCAACAGCACTGCGGGTTCCAAGGATCAAGGCTGAAAGCATATTCTCATCCCGGCCCCACATCATGTCAAACTTCCCATCCATAAAATGTGTGCAGCTCAGAAAATCCATGAAATCTTCGTGGGTATACTTTATTCCGGCCAGATTTGGAACAATTGGCGCAGCTTCCTTTAAAAAATCAAGCATAGTGACAGTGCAACCTGTCAGTACGGGGATATGGTAAAAATAAACCGGCAACTTCGGGACCTTTTCGGCAACTTTTGAAACGAATTCGGCCAATTGCCTGGCTCCTGCAGGTTTGAAATAGAAAGGAGAAAGGATTGCGATGGCATCTATGCCCTGTTCGGCGGCGTGAATGGCATTTTCGGCGCATTCGGTGTATGAGGTTCCTCCCACCAGGGTGATCACTTTGACCGTTTTCTTGCTTCGTGACACCTTTGTCCATGCCTCAACGAGATTCATCTTCTCCTTTTGAGAGAGGGAAACCCCTTCTCCGGTAGACCCATTGATAAAAGCTCCGATAACATGGTTCTTTTCCAGAAAATCATAGTATTCCGGAATTTTGTCGTAGTGAACCTCTCCGTTTTGATGCATGGGAGTAAACGGTGCTGCAATCAGTCCTTCAAATTTTTTCATGTTCTATTTTTTATTTGACAATAATACGAAAAGTTGAGGCAGGCAATCCATCCATATTGATCAGATTGCCCCGCGTATAAGGCTTCCAGGCATATCTTGCCTGCTTTATTTTCAAGTGATTCGTTTTTACCACAATTTTGTTGTCTTTCAAATCTCCGGTTACGGGATGAAAAAAAGAATCATTTCCGGCAATTTCCAGCTCTCTCAAAGGCTTCGAATCGGAGGTTTTCAGATGTTGGTCCTTGTGGAATGTTATCTCCATAATAGAATCTCCACGATTCTCTGCTTTTTCAGGCAGAGGACCATCTGCTACCGCTGATTTGTTATAAACTTTTCGCAATGCCTGAAGGGCAAAACGATGACCAATCTCAATTTTGCGAACCGGATGCACATTGAGTGAATCCCCAAAATCGGAAGTTACTACCATGGATGTGCCTGATATATTCCCCGCCAAACGTCTTTGCATATCGCGGAACAGTTCCCAACCTGGACGCTGGATGGACGAGAGCTGGGCAAAAATAAAAGGGAGTGCCGGTTTGTTCCAAAATTGCCTCCAGGAACCAACCAACTCAGGAAAAATGGCCTCATACAATTTTGGATTCTCTGCATTGGATTCTCCCTGATACCAGATAATTCCCTTCACCGGAAAACCAGAAAAAGGCGCTATCCCAGCCTCAAATATATATCCCGGCATAAATGGATGTTTTTGCATAAGATCTCTGCCGGATGACAAATTTACAAGCGCTCGTTGCCGGCACCATTCCATGGCAAAATCATTGGTGAACCAGTTGGGCAATACATTCGACAAATAAGCATTTTCCTCTGATCTGCTTTTATCTACAAACGATTCTGCGGGGGCACCACCTACTGTCACCTGAATCAGACCAACCGGCACCTTTAATTTTTCCCTTAGCTCTTTCCCAAACTCATAAGCAATGGCGGAAAATGAAGCAGCCACGCCGGGACTATTTTTTTCCCAGGATCCTTCAAAAAACCTATATTGGTTCACTTTTCGCAGTGTGGAAGAATCCCAGGCTGCATTTGAAGTAGAAGCTATGCCGCGATAATTCATCAACCGAAGATATTCATCCGTGGCCTTGCCTGCCTCTTCAACTCCATGTTCGGCCTGATTGAGTCTGAACTCCATATTCGACTGACCGGAACAAAACCAAACTTCACCCACCAGAATATCTTTCCATTCGACAGTCTTTTTCCCATTGACAGATATTTCGAGCGGATAAGGTCCTCCGGCCGGAACCTGAGGTAAAATCAGACTCCACTTTCCATCCATTCCTGCAACACAACTGCCCGATTGAAGTGCGAAATTCACTTTGATTTGATCATTTACTTCAGAAGAACCGCAAAGACTAATCGGATTATTCTGCTGCAAAACCATGTGCTCGCCAAAAGCAGCATCCATCGTAAATGAACCTGAACCCAATTGCGGATTGGATGAATATTTTAGTCCTTCGATCTCTCTGAAATCTCCATTTTCTCGTGTCACCGGGACAAAAGTGAACATCCATTTCCAAGTTTTATTTCCAAACGGAACCTTTAGCAACACTTGATTCCAGCCCTTGTTCAAGTGAATTTTTGTAGGTTCCCTGAAACTGTAATTTTCGTCTGTAAAAGGTATTTCATCGCTTTTTGCCGGCAAGCCGGGATTGTTCCAAACAGGCGGCGCAATCTCACTGCCGTTGATCCAAACTTTTGGATTGGTGGTATGCCACTGACCCTGCTCCGGGAATGGACCACCCCGTCGGCCGCCCGACCTCGACCAGTCGTGGAAGCCAATCCAGCAACCCGTCTCCTGAACTTTGGGAGACCATATATTTGCAACGGCATACACGGTGCCTTTCATCTCAGGGAGATAAGACGGATATCCAAAGAAATGCCGGAGATGAATAGTGCCTCCATAAAGCGGGCCTTTCCAGGCATACTCTTTTCCCTGAAAGATGTATTTTTTATCAATTCCACTTTCCACAGGAAATCTTTGGTTGACATCTCCTTCATGATCGAAAGGACCAATCAGGCTCCATTCAATGGCCGACTGTCTGACAAAAGGAAAAGGTTTTCCCTGAAAATACAGATCACGGTGCCTGGTCAGCCGGGACTCAAACTCCCTGAACTCTTCGTACAACGGACTATCCGGCCCCGGAATCTTAGCGAGATATTTATCGGTAAAATCGACAGGTTGGCCCTTCCAGGAAGTTTCACTGTAGGTTAGCAAACCGGGATAGACCGGATTTTGGGATAGAATGGCTTCGGCGGTGGATACATTGTTGTCATTCCAGCAACACAAGATGCCACCCAATGCCAGTGAGTCGCCATGTTCCTTTCCGCAAATCCGGTCGAAATATAGCTGTGCTATTCCTGCCAGCGGATCCAGATGGTTCAGGTAGTTGAGCCTGGAGTCCAGGTAGGGATGACCTTTCCGCGGAGTTCCGGCGGATGACCACATCTGCGTAATGGTGGAAGAATCGTTGTCTGTTTGTTGTCCCGGTCGCCAAACGATGACCGTCCGGCCATTTGCCTTTGCTCTTTCAATCAATGCTGGGAGAAGGCCGGGTGCTGCCTTTTCATGCTTCTGCCAAACCTCATCGGTTCCTAAGTGCATGAATGGCATTTGATCTTTTGAAACCAGGCCGCACAATTCATCAATCAGATCCAGCAGGATTGGCTGAACCCGTGGATCGCTCATCGAATCGAGGGCAAAAGCCTTGCGGAAGGCTTCACAATGCCCTGGAATGTCGAATTCAGGAATCAGGGTTATGTACCGCTCAGCACAATATTGAGCAAGTTCGAGAAAATCCTCCTGAGAATAATATTTTCCGGGCCACCGACTCATCGAGGAAGCGGCATGGAGCTGTGGATATTTTTTGCTTTCAAGGCGCCATCCGGGACTATCCGTGACATGGAAATGAAAAACATTGAATTTGTAGGCAGCCATCACGTCTATTTGCTCTTTCAAAAGCGGCAATGGCATGAAATTTCTTCCAACGTCCTGCATAAAGCCCCTGATTTTGAAGGCCGGCCAATCGGTGATGGAACAACCTGTCACATATTTTTCCCCTTGGTCATCAAATGTCAATTGCCTGACGGTCTGCAATCCGCGAAAAATTCCCTTTGGAGTAGTTGCAGTAAGCACGGAAGAATCATTGTTGATCACAAGGGAATAAGCCTCATCCTCATTCATCGGAACTCCGGAAATTTTGGTGCTGATACGCTGAACAAGCCAATTGGCCTTTGCTGGCAGCTTGTATTGGGAACCATTCCAAACTACCTTCTGAGGCAATGGAAGCAAAGCCGGAGTCCTATTCAACTGCGCACCGCTCAACAAAAAATGGAGAAAAAGCAGGGCACAAAGCAAAATAGACCTCCTTGATCTTATGTTTAACAGATATTTTCCGAAGTGCTTTGTCATCCTCTTATTTGATCGCGCTACCCAATAATTCAGAAACAGAAATTTGTTGATAATAAAGATCTTTCGTGCCTTCAAACAAGATTCCAATGGTAGTCTCATTTACCATCGTCAGGCAGGAGTAGCCAAAAGAATCAGCACTATTGATTTCAGTCTGGTATTCAACCGGCCATGTAACACCCTGATCGAGACTGGCTTTTACCGTCATGTGCGCTCTTGTTGACTTCACATTCGGGTTAGAGAAAAACAACACATCCGTGGATTGTCCTTTGATCAAAATCTTTGCAGATATCAGACTTCCCTGACAATTTGATTCCGGCAAGGCCGAGTTCGAAGAAGAATGAACTGTCCAGGTTTTGCCCAAATCCTTAGAAATAGAGACAGCCCTGCCATTCTGATCCCCTATCTCTGTCTTGTTGCGATCA
>SESG01015798.1_pt1 | contig 9995 bp, 9 predicted proteins | sample 3171421 | NCBI WGS metagenome assembly SESG01 (sample SAMN10866946, study PRJNA518727) | freshwater metagenome | biome: subpolar coniferous forest; feature: holomictic lake; material: water; isolation source: holomictic Lake 227, 6 m and 8 m depth | place: Canada: near Kenora, Ontario | collected... | reverse complement strand
TTGTAGAACCCAAAGTGGATTCAGATTTCACGCGTGTGAAGTGATTTGGCTTTCTTATGAAAGAATGTTGTTGACATGTGACTGTTTTGGGCTGAGGATCTAGAGAATTGCGGGCGCTTTTGTGCTTCGCTGAATGTTTTCATGGAGGTATTCTATGGTAAGGTTTTCCAAGGCATTGGCTATCGGGCTCGTGCTGATGGTTGGACTCGCAATGGGCGCGTCGGCTGCTAACGTCAAAGTCGCGTTCATTGTGTCCAATCAGGCCAATGAGTCGCAGGCCTTCTCGGCGAAGGAATTCGTCAAGTATGGTCCTGACTACGGTTTCGACGTATCCACGTTCGACGCCAAGGGTGATACCCAGGCCGAATCGCAGATCGTGACGACTTGTATCGCCCAGGGCTTCAAGGCGATCTTCGTCAACCCGAACGACATCCATGCCATCGTCCCCGCCCTCAAGAAGGCTCACGATGCCAAGGTCGTCGTCGGTATGTTCTCGTCTGAACTCGTCGGCACCGACGTGCAATACCGTGACTTTGCCGCTTCGAGCGACGACGTGCTCGGTGGTCAGCTGGCCGCTCAGCAGATGATCAAGGCCTTCCCCAAGGGTGCCACGATTGTCGAAATCGGCGGTCAGGCCGGCCACAACGCTCAGCTGAGCCGCCACGACGGCTTCAACGGCGACAAGGGCATCAAGGGCTCGAAGATCACCGTTCTGGACTTCAAGGCTTGCCAGCAGTGGGCGACCGACCAAGCTCAGGCCATCATGGAAGACGACATCGTCAAGTACGGTGACAAGATCCAAGGCGTGTTCGTGCATTGGGACAACGGTGCCACGGGCGTCATCCAGGCTGCCAAGGCTGCCGGGTTGAAGAACCTGTTCATCGTGGGCGTTGACGGCAACAAGGCCGGCTACGTTCAGGTCAAGAGCGGCGATCAGGCCGTGTCGATTGCTCAGGACTTCACCGCCATGGCGAAGAAGGAACTGAGCCTCGCCAAGGATGTTCTGGCTGGCAAGAAGGTTACTCCCTTCAACGTCATCCCCCAGATCATCTACGACAAGACCACCGTCAACAACTACCCGCTGCCCCAGTGGTAGAAGGTCGTTGAGACCGGGCCCGTTCCGCCGCAAGGTGGGGCGGGCCTTCTTTTTCGGTATCGAATCCACTGCAGGTAAGGACTTATGGACACACCAACCACCGATTACATTTTGTCCATCAGGGACGTCACCAAGTCATTCCCGGGCGTCCGGGCCCTAAACGGCGTCTCCATTGATGTTCAGCGCGGCACCGTACACGGCGTGGTCGGCGAAAATGGTGCCGGCAAATCCACCCTAATGAAAATCCTCTCCGGCGTCTACAAAAAAGACACCGGGACCATCATTTTCGATGGCCAGACCATCGAAACCACAACCCCCCACGAGTCCATGCACCGGGGCTTGGCCATCATCTACCAGGAACTCAACCTGGTGAGCGCCATGAGCGTCGGCGAGAACATCTTCCTCGGCCGTTTCAAAGAAATGAAAGGCATGCGCGGCACCCACGCCAAGGCCCGCGAGTTGCTCGACAGCATCGGCTGCAAGGTCAGTACGACCAAGCTCGTTTCAGAACTGAGCGTCTCGACCAAGCAGATGGTCGAGATTTCCAAGGCGCTCTCGTTCCAGTCCAAGCTCATCATCATGGATGAGCCCAGCACGAGCCTGACCAACGAGGAAATGACCCTGCTGGTCAAAATCATCCACCAGCTCAAAGCCCGCGGCATCTCCATCATCTACATCAGCCATAAACTGGAAGAAATCTTTGACTTCTGCGACATCGTCACGGTCATGCGCGACGGCAATGTCATCGACACCAAACCCAAGAGCGAGTTCACCCGCGACGAGCTCATCACCAAGATGGTCGGACGTACCATCGAGAACGAGTACCCGCAGCGTTCGCGCAACGTGGGGGAAACCCTCATGGAAGTGAAGGGGCTCAATACCCGCAAGTTGCACGACGTCAACTTCCGACTTCGCAAGGGCGAGATTCTCGGCCTCGTGGGCCTCGTGGGCGCCGGTCGCACCGAAATCGTGCGCGCCATTTTCGGCGCAGACCGGGTCCGAGGCCACACCACCACCATCAACGGCAAGCCCGTGACCATCCACAACCCCAAGCAAGCCAAAGATGCCGGGCTTGGGCTCATCCCCGAGGACCGAAAGCTGCAGGGCCTCGTGTTGCCCTTCTCGGTGGAGCAAAACATCTCGATGGCCTCGCTCGAACGCTTCACGCGGTTCGGGTTCATCCGCAAGTCACTCGAAAGGGGCATCGGCGCGCGGCAGGTTCAATCGCTGCGCGTCAAGACTCCCAACACCAGGGTGGCCATCAAGAACCTGTCGGGTGGTAATCAGCAGAAGTGCATCGTGGGCCGGTGGCTCGAAATCGGGCCCAGTATCTTCATCATGGACGAACCGACCAAGGGAATCGACGTCGGCGCCAAGTACGAAATCTACGTGCTGATGAAAGAAATCGCCGAGAAGGGGGGTGCGGTCATTCTCATTTCGTCCGAACTGCCCGAAGTGCTCAACATGAGCAACCGCGTGCTCACGATCTACGACGGCCATATCACCGGCGAGTTCGAACCCGAGCACGTTCCGGCGGACATCATCATGCGGGCCGCACTGGGCCTAGCCGGAGACGCTTCATGAACAAGATCGGTTCCTTTCTCAAAGACTACCTCGTGTTCGTCATGATCCTCGGGCTGGCGTTGGTCACGGCCATCATCCAGCCGAAGTTCATTTCGCCGGCCAACCTGGTGAACATCATGCGGCAGTTTGGTCCGCTCATCTTGGTGTCGCTGGGCATGACCTTCGTCATCGTCGGCGGGTTCATCGACCTTTCGGTGGCCGGCACCATCAACCTGGTCGCCGTGGTGACGATTTCGCTGATTGATCCACTGGGTCAGGTGGGGGCTTTGGCCACCGGTCTGGTGCTCGGCAGCATCTGCGGCGCGCTCAACGCGGTGCTCATCCTGACCGGCGGTGCCACCACACAAGCCGAGGCGTTATTCATCACCTTCGGTATGAGCACCGTGTACTCGTCGGTGGCGCTCATCTATTCGGGCGGGTCTACGTTCCACTTTTGGGACCTCAAAGCACCGCCGGACATCTTCGAGGCTATCGGTGCCGGGAGCCTGGGACCCCTTTCCATTTCGTTTGTCATCTTCCTGTTTGCGCTCGCGGTGCTGTGGGTGTTCCACACCAAGACGGCTGCGGGCCGGGCCATCTCGCTCACAGGTGGTAACAAAACGGCGGCGCGTCTGTCGGGTGTACCCACCAACCGCTCCATTGTGCTCATCTACACCATTGCCGGCTTCATGGCGGCCATGGGCGCCATCGTGTTGTTCAGCCGAATCACGACGGCCGCTCCGGTCATTGGCGCCGGCTTCGAGACGAACGCGATTCTGGCCGTCGTGGTGGGCGGCACCACGCTCAAGGGTGGCAAGGGCAGCGTGTTGCGCACCGTCATGGGCGTTCTGCTGGTCATCCTTCTGAACAACTGTCTGAACCTCTTGGGCGTGTCTTCGTACATGCAGTGGGCCGCGCGCGGCGCCATCCTCGTCTTCGCCATCTGGCTCGACAACCGCAAAGAAGTGCAGGGGAACCAGCTATGAACAGAGTCTATCGTCTTTTCACGCAGCAAAAGGCGCTGGTGGCCATCGCGGTGATCGTGGTTGTCATGATCCTCGCCGGGGGCGACCCCAGTCGCATTTTCTTCAGTTCCTACAACCTGCTCGACATGCTCAATTCGTCCACCATCCTTGTCATCCTGGGCTTGGGCGTCACCCTCACCATCATTGCCGGCGGTTGCGACCTGTCCATCGGCGGCATTTTAGTGGTTTCGGGCATCTTGTCGATCAAGCTGCAGGACTTCATGCCCATGCCGCTGGCCCTCTTGGTGGCCGTTCTGTTTGGCACCTTGGTGGGCTTTGTGAACGGGTTCCTCGTGGTGCAACAGAAGACCGAGCCGTTCATCATCACTCTCGGCGTAGGCCTGTTGCTCACAGGCGTGGCCCAGCAATTGTCGGACGCGCACCCCGTGCCCGCCAGCAACCCCGACTTCATGAACATCGCCAACGGCTACCAGTTGGGCGACGGGCAATTCACCCCGGGGCACTTTCCGGGCATCCCCAACCTCGTGATCATCATGGTCGTGTGCTTCATCTTCTTCGCGTGGTTGATCCGGTACACGGCGTTTGGTCGCAACCTCTACGCCATCGGCGGCGACTACGACGTGGCGCGGTACTCGGGTATCGACGTCATCAAGAACAAGTGGATGACGCTGGTCATCAGTGGCACCATGGCGGCTTTGGGCGGCGTGCTCCTTTCGTCGAAGCTCAACACCGGCTCGGCCATCTACGGTGACTTCACCGCGCTGGTAGTCAACTGCGGTGTCGTCGTGGGCGGCACGTCGTTCGCCGGTGGCGTGGGCGGCATCTGGCAGTCGGTGCTGGGCCTGCTGCTGTTCGGCTTGCTCGACAACGCGATGAACGTGCTCAACATCCCGTCGTGGTACCAGATGATGCTCAAGGGAACTGTCATTGTGGCCATTTTGTGGCTCGACAGCTACACACAAAAGCGCAAGCGCGAACTGGTGTAGGTTCTGATTCGCGTGCTTCCTCAAGCGGTCGTCTTCGACATGGACGGGACGTTGGTCGATAACATCCCGTACCACCTGCAAGCGTGGCAGGTGGTGCTCGAGCGTGTTGGGCGGCCGCTGAGCGCCGAACGCATCAAGTCGCAAAATCATGGCAGCCTCGAGGAAGTGGTGCGCGCCTTTTTGGGCCAGGACACCCCCGCCGACGAGGTGCTGCGGGTCGGTCAGCTCAAGGAGACCACCTACCGCGAGCTGTACCGTCCCCACCTGAGCGAGGTGCGGGGCCTGAGCGCCCTGTTGGATGCGCTGCGGCGCTCGGGTCTCAAGCTGGGCTTGGCGACCATGGGCGACCAGACCAACATCGACTACACGCTTGGCGGCCTCGGTCTGGCCACTGCCTTCGATGCCGTGACCGGCGGCCATCAGGTTTCGCGGGGGAAGCCCGACCCCGAGGTGTTTCTGGCCACGCTGGCCAAGTTGGGCGTGGCCCCGCTCCACGCCGTGGTGGTCGAGGACACGCTGGGCGGCGTGCAGGGCGCACGGGCCGCCGGGGCCGCCGTCGTGGGCCTGACAACGTCGTACACCGCAGCCGAATTGCTGGCGGCCGGCTGCGTCCACGCCGTCGACGACTTCGAGCAGTTGGCGCTTTGGTGGGGTCTGTAAGCCATGCGCATCGCCGTCGACACGCACACCCATTCCGTAGCCTCGAGCCACGCCTATTCCACCGTCACTGAACTGGCGCAGGCCGCCTTCGAGCGCGGCTTGGCGGGCTTCGTACTCACCGACCACGGACCCTCCATGCCCGGCGAGTCGCATCCGTGGCACTTTGGCAATTTGCGCGTTATTCCCTCGACGTTGCGCGGCGTGCGCTTTTTCAAGGGCATCGAGGCCAACATCCTGGCGGGCGGCGAGCTCGACCTTGGCGGCGAGTTGGCTCGGCTGGACTTCATCCTTGCGGGCTTTCACGACGTGAGCTTCGCCCCCCGCTCGCGGGCCGAGAATACCGCCACCCTGGTGGCCGCCCTCGCCAACCCCTGGACGGCCGCCATCTCGCACCCGGGCAACCCGGCGTTTCCCATTGATTTCGAAACCGTCGTCGAAGCTGCACGGGTTCACGGCAAGGCCCTCGAGATCAACAACTCGTCGTTTGTCGTCCGGCACGGGTGCTACGACAACTGCCTTGCCATCGCCCGCCTGTGTGCCCAGACCGGCACCCGCATGGTGGTCGGAAGCGACGCGCACTTCCATGGCGATGTCGGCAACTTCACCACGGCCCTCGAACTCCTCGACACCGTGGGCGCGTCCGAAGCGCTGGTGATCAACGCGACGCTCGAGCGTTTTGAGGCGTTCGTCGCCGAACGCAAGGCGGCTTGGCCGGCCCGGGCCTGATTCAGGCAGGGCCTTGGGTGGGGCTTGCGGCCGGACAAAGCCTCTACGATGCTTGTCGTAGCAGGAGTTTCATCGATGAAAAGTTCCGAACCCAAACCCGCAACAGCGTTGCAGGTCCTCACTTGGCTTACCTTGGCCTTCCTGGGGCCGCCGGCGCTCTGGATGGTCGGTGGACTTCTCGTCGGGGTCTGGAACTTCGAGCAACTTCTGACGAAGATCATCCTCACGCCTTACATCTGGGCGTATTGCGCTGTGTTTATCGGGGCCATCTTGTTCCTGGCTCAAAGGCGGCTGGCCCGGCTGGAGGACTACCGAAAGGCGCCTTCTCCTGAAAAGCTGGAGGCCGCGCAAAAGGGCGTGGCGTTCCTGCCGGTGTTTTCCATCGTCGCCATGGCGATCTATTGCGTTGCAGGGCCCAACGTGGCGCTGCTGGGTCAAACCCTGGATCACCCCTTTCTCGATGGCTGGGGCTACCTGATCGCCGAACTCCTGGGTATCCCGCTCATCCTCCTGTTCTCGATTCCTTTCCTCATTCTGATGATGATGCGACTGGAAGAGTTTGCCTCGGATATTCCTCTGTCGCTGAAGCACCGTTTTCTGAGCCTGACCGGCAAACTGACCATCAGCTTCGTCTTCAACCTGGTGGGCGCCGCCCTCACGATGGGGCTGGTTGCGCTGGCCACTGTCCACAAGGGAGAAGTCCACATTGACGACTTGTTCGTTAGGCTGTTGTGGACGACAGCGGTCGTCGCCATTGTCGCAAGTCTGAACCTGATGCTGATGGCCCGGCAAGTGACCGCACCGGTTCGCAACCTCAGTGGCACGCTCAAAGCACTCTTCGCTGACTTCCGTGCAGGCAAGGCCGACCTCACCAGAATCGCTCAAAGTCCCGCCCGCGACGAGTTGGGTTACCTTGCGTCGGACTTCAACGTGTTTTTGGGGAGCCTCGCCCAGTTGGTCTCGGAGATCAAAGCTAACGTCAAGCGCAATTCGGACTCGCATGCCAACCTTCGACAGGCCGGGGAAACCAATCATGAACAGCTGGCTGCGCTTCGGGAGAGGTCCCGCAAGTTGTCGACCGAGTTTGGCACCCTGCAGGGCAAGCTGGTACTCGCCAGTGAGTCCGGAAGGTCCATCGCGGTGTTTCTCGACCAGACAGTTGCCCAGGTGAATGCCCAGGCCGAAAAAGTGGGTACCAGCGGGGCAACCGTGCAGGAACTGGCTGCAACGCTCAGGACTCTGGCCCAAGAAGCGCAGACCGGTGCGAACGACGGCACCGCCATGCGCTCGTTGGCCGCCACCGGCGAGGGGGATCTCGATCACCTCCTCGACGTGATCCGCAAGGTGGGAGCCTCGACCGAGGTGATCCAGGAAGCTGTTCAAGTGATCCAAAACTTGGGCGATCAGACCAATCTGCTTGCGATGAACGCGTCGATCGAAGCGGCGCATGCGGGCTCGGCGGGCCGGGGTTTCTCGGTTGTTGCCACCGAAATCCGAAAACTTGCCGAAGGGTCCCGCACCAGCGCGGTCAAGATCACGGCCAATATTCAAGAGGTAACGACTCTGCTTGTCGATGCGAGGGTCTCGGCCGACCGCACCACCCAGAGCATCCGCTCGCTGGTCTCTTCGGTGGCTACGGTCACCGGGATGCTCGAGGTTCTCGAAAGGCGCCTCGCCGATTCGGCTTCCACCAGCCGGCAGGCCACCTCGGAGCTCGATGCCGTGGTTGGAGGAAGCCGGGTCCTGCAGTCCGAAACGGCCCAGTCGGGGCTGCTCGTGCACGAGATCGAGGCGGTTCTGGCCGAAACGGTCACCCTGGGTCAAACTGCCCTGGACGAACTAAGGCAGATTGAGTCCACCGTGGAAGTCCTCGACCGGAACATGGCCCAGCTCGAAAGAGAAGAAGCGGCTTCGTACGAGCAAGGCCGCGACCTTGAAGTCCGGGTTGCTGCCCTGAAGACGTAAACGTGCCTTGACGGCATTCCTAACTGGATCGATCATGTAAGCCTTTGGAGGTGACCCATGTATGATCCTCGCGCCTTGCTGGCGTCGGTCGACACGAACCCGGTTCTGTTTCTGGCTCTCGGAGCCTTCGCCATGGTCTTCAACTACTCCTTTTTTGCCGAAGCGATCCGCGCTGGTCGGCGTGACAAGGCCTTTGCCCTTCCTCTGACCGTCTCGACGGCTTGGTTTGCCCATGACATCTCGTTTGTCTTCCGCGGCGGGGAGTGGTTTGGTACCTACCAGCACTGGTACGTCGAGTTGTTCTGGGTCGCCTTGATCCCGACTTCGGCCTTCGAACTGCTGTTTATCTGGCAGGTTTGGAAATACGGCAAGGACGAAATTTTCCCCAGCGGTACCCGAGCGCAATATGCCTGGCTCTTGGTAGGGTCGGTCGTGGCCGGGCTGATTATCTGGTATGCCGCCAAAGAAATGCTGGGCGACCCGATCTACATCTTCACCTTCGGCGGAGTGGCTTCGCTGGGCGTTGCGTACGGAATCCGACGTACGGCGACTCGCGGCAACGCCACAGGACAGTCGGCCCTTCTGTGGGGAGCGTTCACTTGCATGCTCATCACCTGGTACACCGCCGTGTTTCTGTTCTTCGGCCCCGTGTTTCAGACTCCAGCTCAGTTCTTGCTGGAAGCCTTCAGCATCGGCGGCGGGGCCTTTTTGACCGTTTGGACCGCACGGCTCAATGGAAAGCTGACTTAGCGGGGAACCATACCCTGCCTTGGCAAGTCCCCACCGATGTTCTATGGTTCAGTCACTATGGCAGTGAACATCCAAGAGGTCGCCCGGCAGTCCGGCGTTGCCATATCCACGGTCAGCAAGGTGATCAACGGGACGGGTCGTATCTCGGAAGAGACGGCCAAGCGGGTCCGCAAGGTGATGAAGGACCTCGACTACCACCCGAGCCAGATTGCCCGCAACTTCGTCCTGCAGTCGAGCAACAACATTGCGGTTGTCATGCAGTTCCAGAAGAACAGCATTTTTCAGGGGCCGTACTACTTCGAAATCCTCGGCGGCATCGAGCAGGTGCTCCAGCGCGAAGGCTACATGGTGAGCGTGCTCACCGTCGACGACGATCGCGACCTCGAGGGCACGGTCGAACGGTTGGTGCAGACCAAGAAAGTCGACGGGCTGATCATCCATTCCTCAGCCATCGAGACCAAGGTGATCCCCTACGCCCAGACGCACCATCTGCCGGTAGTGGTCATCGGAAATCACCAGGGCGGAGGCAACTTTTGCACCGTTGACGTGGATGACGTCGCCGCTGGCCGGCTGGCGACCAGCCACCTGGTCGTCCGGGGAATGACGAATCCGGGGTTCTTCGGGGGCCCGGCCGACGATCCAATCTCACAAAATCGCTGCGAAGGCTACCGCACGGAACTGAAGGCCTCCCACGTACCGTTTCGGGAAGATCTGATCGTCGGCTTCCCCATTGCCGACCAAACCGGTTCGTTCGAGGCCCTGGAGGCCGTGCTCGGGCGGCCCGTCGGCGTTCGGCCCGACGGCGTTGTCTGCACCAGCAACTTTGTCGCTGCCCTTGTGTACCGGGTCGCGTTGCACCTGGGCCTTCGTATCCCCGAGGACCTCGGGGTGGTTGCCTTCGACAACTACCCGCTGGCGCCGTTTCTCACGCCTGGCCTGACGGTCGTGACCACCGACCTCTATGGTCTCGGTTCCATGGCGGCACGAACTCTCCTCGCGACCCTTCGCGACGTGCCGACTCCTGTCCACTCGTTGGTGGGACGGCCCGAATTGATCATCCGGGAAAGTTGCTAGCTCGGGCCTAGCGAAGGGCACTTCGACGAGTCGCACTTCGAAAAGGGAAAGCAATTTCCCGATCGATTTCACCGAGAGATCCCATCCATACGGTCTTTGGGTACAATTTCATGAAATTGTGGTTGACAACTGGAAAATCTGGGCCTAGCATTCCGCTTGTTAGGGAAAACGTTTTCCCAAGGAGAAGTT
>SESG01034175.1_pt1 | contig 9996 bp, 3 predicted proteins | sample 3171421 | NCBI WGS metagenome assembly SESG01 (sample SAMN10866946, study PRJNA518727) | freshwater metagenome | biome: subpolar coniferous forest; feature: holomictic lake; material: water; isolation source: holomictic Lake 227, 6 m and 8 m depth | place: Canada: near Kenora, Ontario | collected... | reverse complement strand
GGTTTAAAGATGTTCTTTAAGACAGTTGGGATTATCTTTATTGAAGGTTTACGTTATGCCTTTGAAGGTTTACGAGATATGCTCAAGTTCGTTATTGAGGCAATCAAAGATCCATCAAAACTCAAAGCTGGTGCTGTTCAGATCGGTGGCGGTGTTGCTGGAATGTTCCAGCAAGCATTCGTGTATGTTGTTACAGAGTTGGGTCCAGTTCTCAGGGAGGTTGGCAGTCAGCTTATCACCTTAATGACCATGGTGTTTGAGAGGTATATTAAACCACACTTATTGCATCTTGTTGGTGCTATCTTTGGTCCGGCGTTGTTTTTTGGTGTCGCTCGTGCCGTGGGCGCAGCGTTAATGCAAACTATCTTCACGGCAACATTTACGAGGTTTTTCAATAAAATCCCCGGCACTCAGGGAGGACCGTCACCACCCGCTGGCCCTCCTGGTACGCCTACCCCAACAAATCCAGCAACAGCACTAACGGAACTAAGAGGCTTCGGAGTAACTTTGGGTAAGATCGTCGTCGTTTTGATTGCTATTGCAGTGACGATTAGACTCTTGATGCCTGTTATTCTTAGTATTGCTAAATCAATTGACAATTCTGGTGTCACTAAAGAATCCTTGATTTTTACAGTTATTCTCCTTGGCCTGTTTGGCATCCTGTTCGGAGGTATTGGTTTGTTGGTAACAAAACTCCAAACTATTTCTAAAACTGGTGCCGGGGCCGCAACAGTTTTAGAATTCATGAAAATCATTGGTGTGACCATTGTAGGCATAGCAGTTACGGCAGCAATCGCAGTTAGGATGTTCGCAGGAATTTCTCCCGAACAAGCAGCGACTACGGCTTTAGCGGTTGGGTCTATGGGGGCGGTGTTTGCTGGTATTGGTGCTTTGCTTGTTATTATTGGTGGGGAAGCGACGAAGGCTACGGAAGCAGCTGCAACAGCAGGTGCTTTCATGCCAATTGTTATGGTTGCAATCGTAGTTATTGGTGTTGCTGCTGTTCTTGCCGTTGCTTTGTTTGGTGGAATGGATCTGGGCAGAGTAGGAGTTACCGTAGCTGCTGTTGGTGGTATGGCTCTTATATTTGGCGCTATTGGTACTTTGCTCGTTGTTGTTGGCATGGAAGCGACGAAGGCTACGGCTGCAGCTGAAACAGCAGGTGCTTTCATGCCAATTGTTATGGTTGCAATCGGAGTTATTGGTGCTGCTGCTGTTCTTGCCGTTGCTTTGTTTGGCGGAATGGATCTGGGCAGAGTAGGAGTTACCATAGCTGCTATTGGTGGTATGGCTCTTATACTTGGTGCTGTTGGAGCTATGATTGTTGCTGTTGGCCTGGAAGCAGCCGAGGGCGCTGGTGCGGCACCATTAGCAGGCGCTTACATGCCAATTGTTATTATTGCAATCCTTGCGATTGGTGCTGCTGCTGTTCTTGCCGTTGCTTTGTTTGGTGGAATGAAAATGAGTGAGGTAGGAGTTACTTTAGCTGCTGTTGGTGGTATGGCGGTTATATTTGGTGTTATTGGAGCTTTGATTGTTTTTCTTGGGGTTGAATCAGTGATAGCTATGGTCCTTGCGGGGCCAGCTATTTTGTATCTGGTTGTTATCGCTGCTTTCATAACCAAGCTAGTAGATTTTGGTAGAGAACTAGTTTCGTCTATAGCTAGATTTAAGGAAGAAGACATAAGAAAGGCTGTGACACTCTTGGATGGAATGGGGGGTATTGTCAGCAACGTTGCGTCTGCCTTGGCTAAAGTATCGTTGGTTGCTGCGTTGTCTCCAATCGGTGCGCTTGTTGGGCTTTACGTGCTGGGCGATGCCACGAAGCAAGTTATCGATTGGACCAAAGAGATGGTTACTCAGATGTCTGGAGTAAATATCACAGAGGAAAAGGCTAAAGCATTCGGAGCTATTCTTGGGGCCATGGGAACTCTTATTAAAAACGTTGCTGAAGCTATATCAGAAATAGCTGGCGGTGGTAGCACAAGTTTAATGAGTATGATTTATGGTATAGATTATTCCTCGATAGACGCTGGAGCAAGGATGGTGGAACTATTACCTGTCATTAAGACTATGGTAGATGGAATTTTGACATCTGTAAGCGGTATGCAAGGAGATCCAGCTTCGCTTAAAGCCAAAGCCGACGTGTTTACTGCTATTGCGACAGGTATCGGAGCAGTTCTAAAACCAATCGCAGATACTATCAAAGCTTTGTCGGATAGTGCAACGGCAGGTTGGTTTACTTCTGCTGTTGATTTAAGTTCCGTTACAACAGAAATCCAGATTTTCTTAAGTCAGCTACTAAATCCAACAACTGGGCTAATACCTTTATTGCTTAATAGTTTCAAAAATCTTTCATATTCTGAAGCAGAAGGCTTAAAGGTTGGCGGTGAAGTTTTAAAGAACATTATATCTCCAATAGCTGACTTAGCAAAGGTGTTGCCAGAGATGATTAAGGCTGTCGCTGGAATGACATCTGGTATTACTGGCTCAAGCATTACTGATGTTAAAACGGCCTTAAAAAGTATATCAGGTATGGTTGTGGATATTGTTAATGGAATAAAAGGCGCAGTTTCCGCCATGTTAGTATCAATTGGTGCACTGCTAGCAAACTCAGCGATTACACCAGCGAAACTGGAGGCCGCTAAATCGTTTGGTGATATTTTTAAGGGAATAGGCGAACTGATCAAGGCTATTATGCCATCTGGAGAAACATTGGCTCAGTTTAAAACAGGTATGACTGAAACGGCAATAGACACGACCAAAGTCGAAGCTTTCATGACAGGAATGGTGGCAAATATTAATACACTCATGGGAAGTGAGTGTAGCGGTATCATACAACTCGTTAAGAAGATAGCAGAGATTACGCTTACTCCTTCTCAGATAGAGGGTCTTAAAGTGGTTGGCCCTCTTATTGCTGCGATTGGTGGACTAGTAACCAGCCTTATGCCAAATAAAGATATCTTAGATAAAATAACTCAAAGTTTTGAGGCTACGACTCTTGATAGTACAATAACAACCAGTAACAATGGCAATGCAGACCGAATAAATGCTTTTATTTCTGGAATTGTCACAAATATTAATCAGATTTTCCCAGTGGTACAAGAGTTTATTAAAGCTGCTGCTACATCTTTGAGCGGTATAACTCCTTCGGCAGTCGAAGGACTAAAAGCTGTTGGGCCAATCATTGCTGCGATTGGTGGACTAGTAACAATATTAATGCCGTCTGCTGACATACTAAATCGAATAGCGCCAACGGCTGATGATTCATCGGCAGTGGCAGCGGACAACGCAAGAAAGATTAGTGATTATTTGACCAAGATGAACACTACCCTAACCACATTATTAAATGGAGATCCAAATATTCCAGGCAGTGGCATTAAAAACTTTGTCAGTTCATTGCTGGCAAGTCTAAGTTCAGCTAATCTAACAGAGACAAGCGTCAAAGGACTGACTGCTATTGGTACTATTGTAAGTTCGGTAACAGGTATCATTGGCCCCATTATGACGGCCATGCAAGGATTCACAGCAAGCCTAACTGGGACTCCTGACCAGATTGCTCAGGCGGGTCTACAGATACAACGAATCATAGGTTCTATAACAGGTGCAATAACCAATATCTTTACTGCTATTCCTACTTTGGTCGGGTTACTTGTGGGTATAAATCTTGGCCGATCTGGAGCTAGAGGTCTAACATCCAAAATAACTGCGATTAAAGGTATATTTGAGTTTATTGGCACTGTTTCGACTGCTGTTTCCAATATAAGAGGAGCCGGGGGAACTGGCGGAGCCCCTATAACAGATATTTACCATCAGCTATTCGAGCCTGTTATGCAGCTGCTATCGTATATATTCGGCGGGGATCAGACAGTCGCCAATGTAGCTGGATCAGTTAGTTTGCAGGGTATTATCAATAAAATTTCCGCTTTAAGAAACATGGATGGGCTTAGAGAGAAGGCTACAACTCTTAAGGGTTTATTTGAAGCGATTGGTGTGATAGCAACATCGGTCAAAACACTGAAAGATAATTTTACTGGGCCTGGTCAAACGGCGATTACAGCAGAACAGTTAAACCCTGGGTTTCAATCTATAAAGACTGTGCTGGATGCATTTGAACCCGGTGGTTCTGCTGCGTTCTTAGGCACTATACATATGGAAAATTTAAATGCTGCACATGCCAACCTTGTTGGCTCTGCGGGTAGCCACGGTCACGGCGCAACTACTGGCATAGGAGCTAAAATATCTGCAATCGCAGCGGCACTTGACACACTACGGTCTTCACTAACGACTTTTCAAACAGCAGTAGCAGCGATCATGGCAGTTCCAAGTATCGATAGTGCTGGCGTTGCTACTCATACAAATGACCTGATAAACAACATGGGCCTGCTGGCATCTAGCCTAAGCACTGGCACCAGTGCCTCCTCTCTCCAAAGAATCCTTGATACGTTTACTGCACATGGTTTCGTGGAAAAGGTAAGAAGTGCTGTAGCTGCTTACAACAGCTTCTCTACTGAACTAACAAACTTAAGGGGTGGCGACGTTAACGTCGCTCTAAATGCTCTTGGAAGTAATCTTACTGGCAGAGCAGAAGCAACCTTGGGAAACACGGCAGCGAGAATAGACGTACACGTAAATGTTAGCTTGGATGCAGGTAACATGAGCAGAGTATTGTATCATTATTCGGGCAGAGACAGTTCCAACGCCGCTGGCACCGCTCATGGTCCCGCTGGAGCGATAATGGGCAGTTCCTTTAATCCTCTTTAATCGGCTACATTAACAAAAGCAGGCATATCATGAAAAAAGAAGATCTAGTAAAGTCAGTATACGAAAACAGTCTTATCAAAAGCCTTTTAGGGCAACTTAATGAAACTGAAAGAAAGGACACCGAGCGTGCTATGACAGCAGTGATTGATCAAATGCATGGCAGCTTTGGTAAACTAGCCAAAGCCGTTGAGGAGCATCTATCTTCTGTTCCTCCTAAAACACAAGCTGACAAGTAGTTATCGTTAACGATAATGAGCGAATATATACCACCGACTCAGCCTCTGCTGGCTTCTGCTAGCCCAACCACACGTGGGACGGCTCGAAGGATGAAAATCTATTTTCAACCTAGCCCTAATCCCAATGATCCTAACATCGTTGGAGCTAACGAGAATGATCCACCAGTGGCACCAGCTATTGATAGTGATATTGATATAGCTATATCAAACAAAAAACGATATATCCAGTACGCCGTTGATCGCTCAACAAACGCTACAGCAAACAATCCAACACCATTAAGTCCAGAAGTTGGCACCACAGCACAACGAACTTATATCAATCAAGATCCAGAGTTGAACTATAGTGGTATACCAAATGCGTTTAATATGTTCAACGATAGCCCTACCATGTTTGACAACGAAACTCTTACAAGGGATGCTGGAGTTGCACAAGTTGATATTATCAACACCGAAGTAGGAAGGATCAAGGGTCACTACGCTGGGAACGTTGGTCGTCCGTTTGCTATACGCAAGTATGTTGGACAGCTTAATGCACTGGAAACATCAGACCCAGATAGTGATGCTCAAAAGAACGCACACCACAACAGACTAGTTGATAAACAGCTGCTAAGTTTCCGTGGAGCTAACTCTCAAAATAAACGTGTTCCCCCTGCTGGTGAAGATCCAGAAACAAGGGATAATCCAATAACACTTGGTAATATGTTTTATCAAGGTGGACTTGGTAAGTTCGCTGTTGGAACTTATGTTAGGCAAGACACTTCCAAGGCTACTCCGTTAACAGTTGAACAGCTAAAACAAGTTGGTTTAAACATTGTTTTTAATGCTGTTGGTGGCAATGATATTGATGTTAACGTTAGAACTCCCGGTGATGCTGCACTTGCCGAACTTGCTTTGGCTGCACCTATTGGGCCACGTATAGGTCAAAAGGTCAAACTAAGCCGTTTCTCAGCGGCAAGAGAAGCACAGAAGTTGTTTGGAGCAACCAAGTCAAGCAGCACAACCTTTATTGATACAGATGACGACGTAGATAGTTACGGTAGTTTCAACAATCCATTTTCCCAGTTTGACGCTCTTGTGTCTGTGGGTCAGATTGCTGTAACTGTAGCCATGGTTTTGGCGTTTGTCACTATTTTGAGTGGTATAGTTGGCCTTGTTAGTCTTAGTAAAGATAAAACTATTCGACCGGGTTACAATACTGATACTTTTGAAAATGATCTTGTTAAGGGGTCTTACAAACTTCACGGAAAAGATACAAAAGTATACCCAACCCAAGTGTCAGATGATCTAGGTGATTTTCTCGTCTCAATGATGGGAGTATCGAATATTTTCAGCGAACCAAAATATAATTTCGATGATTGTTTGTCTGAAGGTATAAGGGAGTTTTTTGGATTTAGTCCAAGTGGTGGTAGTCTCGCCACTACTAGTATGAAAATAATGACTGAGAGCGGTCGTTTAAATGTCATTCTACGTGAGATAATTCGCAATGGCGTTGATCTCGGAGAAAGTGCAGAAGCTGCATTTACAGGCACAGGATCAGCTTCTCCCATCGCTGGAGTTCTTGGCTTTTTAAAATCTCTTGCCGGACTAAAGATTATTAAGTTCATTAATGTGCTTGCCGCTATTGGAGACAAGGTATTGGAAGGAAATGCAACTGACAGAACTGGGGCGCTTACGATAGGCAGTATATTCGCAACTAACGGAGGAGGCGTTGATTCCTTTTCAGACATTGGGAACGCCATTAAGAAATCAAGACTTCTTGATGGTACTTTGGCTTGGTCAACTAAAACTGCTCCTTATTTTTCCCTGCCATTAATTAGCATTGGTGATGAAGGTGGGATAACCTCGAATCTAAGTAATCTAAACTTAGAAACAGGAACTAGGCCAATTATCGGCTGGGCAGCAGCGGGAATATCTGCTGCTGAAGAGTATAGTTTAAGTAACCAAATATATCTGGAAGGGAGGATTTCAGATGATCTTGTATCTAGGTTCGAGCAACAACTTGAGTCTGACTATATGCCTTTTTACTTTCACGATCTGAGAACAAACGAGATCATGTCTTTCCATGCTTTCCTAGAAAACGCATCCGAAGACTTCTCTGTTGAGTATACGTCGCAAGAAGGCTATGGGCGTATGGATAAGGTTCAGATTTACAAAGGAACCACACGTAACATTACTGTAGACTTTAAGATGATTGCTACAAACGCCGAATCGCACGATGACATGTGGTATAAGATTAACCGTCTGGCAATGATGATTTATCCTCAATGGACTCAAGGACGTAAACTTGACGTGAATGGTTTGAGGTTTATCCAACCGTTTTCGCAGATTCCTGGGGCTACTCCAGTGGTACGGTTACGCCTTGGCGATCTTTATAAGTCCAACTACAGCAAGATGGCTATAGCAAGATTATTTGGAGCAACAACCAGAACAGATTACACTGTCGATAATACACCCCCCGCATCAGCACCAGCATCAGAACCAGCACCCAATTCCGATATGACAAACAACCCAAGAATAGTAAATTTTATCAAAGTTGTTCAGAATGGTATTTTTACAGCTGGGCAAAATACAGAAAGAAATGGTCGCCATTTGGCTGCGGTTAATCCTACCACTGTTTTTATACCCAACACTTCAAAAGTAGTCTTGGATTTAAGCAAGCCTGGAATGCACAATCTTATCCATCGTGCTCAGCTAATTGGAAACATCAGTTCCGCTGAACGAGTTCAGCAACTCCGCCAAGCAGTGCATCATAATCCAGATAGAGTAAAAGTATATTGCACTTTTTTAAGTGTAGCTAGAGATAGTGTTTTGCTAAAAATAGAAGAGTTAATTGTGACTTCACCGCCACTTTACACTGACGCAGGAAGTTTAACTGGCGGTGCTGTTTTGGAGCACAATGGAACAGAAGATAGGTTTGTTACCCGCACCCACGGCGATAGACCTTTGACAGTGAGCATCAGGAACCTTAGAACTGTGATGGATCTTGAATTTACAGCTAGGAAGCTGCGAGACGAGATCCTAGCGGCGTCTAATTCGGCTACTGCCGCTGCTACTCCTGCGGTTGACCCAACAAACCTAATGACACCAAATGTTTTCTATGGCCCTAACAACCCAATACTTAAGGCATTTAACTCAACTGCTGGCAAGGGTTTGGCTGGAGTTATCACTTCGTTTAAGGTTGACTATAAAGAGTCAGACAAACGTTGGGGAATAGATGCTACAAGGAAGCTGCGTGCTCCTATGTATGTTACAATCTCTGTGACAATGGCTGTTATCCATGATATCCCACTTGGCTTGGATGCAAACGGGGTTATGAACGCACCAATATGGCCTGCCGGGAATAGTTCCAACTATTTCATGCGTGGCGGGCGACCCGTTGCGAGGCCAACATCCCAAGGGCCGAATACTGTAGCGCCATCCCCACAAGCAGTAGATTCCGAAGTAGCTGGAGCCCCTAGAGGGTAATACAAACTATGGCAATTAGTAGATACGCACAAGCTCCACGAATGAATTTTGGTGCTCAGTACGGCACAAGCGACACGATATCCAAGATACGTGCAGGAGTTCAGTCTGGCCAGATACCAACAACAGTGATCTTTTTAAAGGAGATCATACGTTTGGATGTACTTGCTGGGCAATATTATGGCGATGCTAAATACTACTGGATAATTGCATCGGCAAGTTCTGTCGGCTGGTCACTTCAGATTCCTCCAAACACAAGAATCGTTATTCCAGACCTACAGCAAGCACTTCGATACTTAGGTTGAGAGAAACCTGCCCTCAATTTTATATTATTTAGGACAACATTAAATGCTTACACTAGATTTGGGTCTATCAAGATCCGAGAAGATTATTAGGCTAGGAAAAGTTCGAAAGAGTTTTGCTACATATTTTGGTTTTACCAGCGATGAAAGAATTGCCGATGCATTGCTTTATCAGGATGCAACTAGTGGTTTAAATCCACTGTCACCATTAACAACAGTTACTACAGGGCAAGAACTCAGAACTAGATTCGGTGTTGGCCGAGGTGATCCTATAGCAAGACGTATTATCGAAATTTTCATGGAAGGGGATGGAACTGCTTTACTTGGAATAAGTGATACTAATGATCTACATTCAATCGCAAACGAGTTAAGCAAGTTAATTCATTCATCCCCACCCCCCACGCCAGACCAACTTAATAATTTCAATCGTTTTGTTACAGTTTTTCACACACCAAATAGACCTATTAATCCGACTATCCCTACGACTGGAGTGACTGCCTTTCAGCCAACTTTAGATAAAATTGGGTTCAGGCCAGCTGCTGGAGTTACAGCAACAACTGTTGATGAACAACAAACAAAGGAAAGACTGTGTGCTTTTATGATGAAGCATCCAGTTCTTGTACCTAGTGAAAAGAATGCTGACTTGCTTAGTGTTTTCTTTAACGCTATTCCAGCATTGGAACTAACACGTGCAACACCTGTTTTAAACGTGCGTATCTTTTCCAAGAAGCAAGTCTATACAACAGAAAGTGGGCAAGGTGGAAAGTTATCTTCTGTGTCTCTTTCAAAGTTCTTAGAAGGAGCTATTGACGTATCCGAAGGTGGTGGCTCTCAATATGGAGCGTTGCGAGCTATCGCTCTTGCCAACCAAGTAACTGCTTCTCAGCCTTTGGGAGAAACAGGTGCTGTTCCTGATCCAAACCAAAACTTCCAGTATTACTCAGTTTCTGGTATGGAGCTATTTCAAGCTCCTCAGACACTTGTAAACCCTGATGCAGCAAAAATAAGATCCAACTTTTTAGCAGCACCAATTGATCCTTTTCGACCACTAGCAACCATCAAGAGTTTTGACGTTGATGTAAAAAGTACAGGCTATGGCCTGATCTCTACCAAACAGTCAAAGCTTGAGATTGTATTGCACGATCGAAGTAGATTGGGAGAGTTTGCTGACTTTATTAAGCCTGATCGGATGGGTGGTAACAGCTTTATAGAGGTAGAATATGGTTGGTCGC
>SESG01031338.1_pt1 | contig 9999 bp, 6 predicted proteins | sample 3171421 | NCBI WGS metagenome assembly SESG01 (sample SAMN10866946, study PRJNA518727) | freshwater metagenome | biome: subpolar coniferous forest; feature: holomictic lake; material: water; isolation source: holomictic Lake 227, 6 m and 8 m depth | place: Canada: near Kenora, Ontario | collected... | reverse complement strand
CCCACCAAGCCGCGGGCCAGCGCGCGCGCTTCCTTGTGCTGCGCGCTTTGTTCGGCGGAGAGCCGGGGGTCGCAGCATTTCTCCGTGTGAAAGGCGGTGAGCCGCTCCAGTTCGCGGTCGAGCAGGGCTGCGGCTTCGCTGGGCATGCGATGGAGCACGGTCAATTCCTCGGCAATCGCCGCCGCGCGCTCCATTTTTTGTTCCGGCGTCAAAAGGATCCGCCCCCGGTGTTATCCACAGGCTGCGACGGCGGCGCGAGTTGTTGGGTGATCTCCACCACGCGCTGGAAATAGTCGTCGGCGTTGTCAATCTGCAGGTTCTTGTAAACCGTCGTAAAAAGCGGCGCTGCCACCGGTTTGAACGCGTCCGGCACAGCCAGGAATTGGCCGAAGAAATCGACCGCCAGCTTCGACGCGTCCAGGCTTTGATCCTGTTTTGCGAGCGTCAACGGCAGCTCCACATTGAACTCGAAATTTTGCACACTTTCCCGGCTCAGGACTTCCACGCAGCGCTCATCGCCATTCATGTAAGCGAATGTCTCGTCGGCATCCAGGTAGGCATATTGGTATTCCACCACCTGCCGCAAGACAGCCTCCAGACCGCGCTTCACCTCCATCAACTGGGGCTTGAAAATCGTCCGCCCGGTGGCCGCAACCTGTGTGATTCCCGTGGCCGTGCGCTCGCTGGGCAACCCGCCAAATGCCCCTTGCGTGGAAGTCACCATCCCGGCGCGCATCCGCCAGTTGGCGATCACCATTTCCAGCAGGAACTTCGTTTGCTCGTCGAGCTCGGGAATGCGCGCCGTTTGCAGCGCGTCCTCCGCCGTGTAGCCGTCGTTGAGGTCGAACACCTTGTCTGGGCCGATCTCGAACGGCTGGTCGTCCTGCCACTGCACCACCGCCTCCTTGCGGCGGAACTTCACCGGGTTTGCCGCAAGATCATTGCGGTAGAGAATCTGGTTGGTGAGTTTGTCGATCAAATGCTGGTAGCGTTCGTATTTCTTGAACCAGCTTTTGCCATACCAACGGTGCGGCTCCTTGTTCACCACCACTGCCTCAAACGGATATTTGCCGTCGGGCGTCACGTTGGCGATGTAGTCCCAGAAAATCGGCACGTCGTAATCGTACGCCACCATGAGGAACACCCGGCAGGGACGCCCGTCGCCGCGCGCGTCAAAGCGGAAATAGGCCTCCACCATGCGAAACTCCGGGTCTGTGTCTGCCACGGGGATTTCCTCTCCCTCGCCGGGGCGCGGCTGCTCGGACTCCGGCTTGGGCTCCGCGCCTGCCGATGCCCGGATTTGCAAAAGCGCCTCTTTCAAATAGCTGTCCGCAGTTTCGTTTGGCGTTTCCTGCACGGCGGCATCGAGTGAAATGCCCAGGTGGCTGCATAATTCCGAGAGCCGCATGGAGGTCATGTGCGCCACGAAATCCGCCTCCTGCACCGACGGCGCATTGAGTGGGCAATAGAATTCCTTGTAATGCAGCGGCACCGCTTTGGCTCCCGAGGAGCGCAGCTTGCAGTCCGTAACGATCTGCTCTTTCCAGCACAATTCCGGCGGCAGCGTTTCCGGCGAAACCAACTCCTGCGGCTCTCCGGGATGCCATTCCATCTCCCCCTCCACCAATGCCTGCGCCAGCGTATCCAGCGGGCCGTCTTCAAAAACAAACTCCCCGTCCGGCGTCAATACGGGCGCGTTGGCGGGTGTATCCCAGAGGATTGAGGCGATCCGCTCGAAGCGCTCCTCCTCGCTCTTGTAGAAAAGCTTCGCCACGCATTCGCCCAGCTTGCACGCCTGCGAAACCAAGTCCGCAGAGACCGCCTCGAAATCGATCTGATCCGGCCCGAGCTTCCAGCGTAGATGCCGGCTGGCTTGTTCGGCGACGAGCGGATCAGCGTTTTGCGGCTGGCGCGGATCAGCGCTATACCACGGTTTTGCGCCGAAAATTTCCTCGATCAAACGGGAGCGGATGTAGTCCACGCCGGCCCCGATCATATTCAGGGATTCGTTGGATTTGGCGAACACGGCGTTCTCCCATTCGCGATGGGAGAAATCGTCGTCCCACTCCCGGTCGAAGCGTTCACGGTCGGCGAGCCAGCCGTTTTGGCGGGACTCCTCGATCCCCTCGATGCGGTTGCGCACATAGCGCACCATCCGTTGCAGTTGGTCTTCAGTCAGGGTTAATGCGGTTTTGAGCATTCCGCACCGTAGAGCGGGAATTTTGAAAACCGCACGCCCGGGGAGAGCGGATCGCGTCAAATCACCCCATCAGCTCCTGCACAAACTCCACCGCGTTGTCTGGAGAGACCACCACGGTGCGGTGCTCCCAGCGGAGAATGACGGTGCAGTTCAGGTTGGTGGCGTAGGCCCGGAAGCGGCCCAGCTTTTTGCTCCAAAACCAGCCGCTAATGGAAAACATGCCGCCATTGCCAAACAGCTTGAGGCTGCCTTCCATCGCCTGTGTTTGCGAAGTGGCAGAGAGGAGTCCCTCGCGCGAAAGGCGCGTATCCCAAAAGAGTCGGTGGACGAGAATCGCATCGGGCGTGATCGTGTAGCCGCGAATGGTAAAAAGCGCCGCCCCGGCCACCAGAGCGAGAAGCAGTCCGGCTGCCCATTCATGGAGCCAGAACACCGCATGCGGTGCAGGCGGATGCGGCACCACCAAAAGCGAAACCGCCGCCACCACACAGATTACGGCTATGAGCAGGGAAATCCCCACCAGAGCCCGGCCCCACGGCGCACGGAATCGTTTCATGCACGCAAGTGTACCGGTTTTCCAAAGAAAATCAATCCAGGGAAATAAGCTATTTCTACCTATTTCACCCCATTGCATTCCTCTGCGCCGATTGATAAATTGATCCCTATCAAAGGAACCTTATGAGACTGGACAAACTGACGGCCAAAATGCAGGAGGCGCTCGCCGCTGCGCAGGAAACGGCGGCCACCCTCGGCATCGCGGAACTCGACGCCGAGCAAACGCTCCTCACCCTTGTGGATCAACCCGATGGCGTCACCCGCCCGCTGCTCGACAAAATGGGCATCGCGGTTACGCCGCTCCAGACCCAACTCAAGACCGAGATTGCCCGGCGTCCGCGCGTCCAGGGCACGGTGCAGGTCTTCATTGGCAACGAACTGCGCGGGGCCATCGAAGCCGCCGAGCGGGAAATGGCGCGCATGAAGGACGAGTTCCTGAGCGCGGAGCATTTTCTGCTGGCGCTGGTGGATGGCAAAACCACGGCGGGCAAATTCCTCAAGGAAGCGGGCGTTACCAAGGATCGCCTCATGCAGGCGCTCCAGCAGGTGCGGGGCTCCCAGCGTGTCACAGATCAAAACCCGGAGGCGAAATACCAGTCCCTGGAAAAATACGGGCGCGACCTTACCGAAATGGCGCGCCGGGGAAAGATCGACCCCGTTATCGGGCGCGATAACGAAATCCGCCGCGTCATGCAAGTCCTCTCGCGGCGCACCAAGAACAACCCGGTCTTGATCGGCGAGCCCGGCACCGGCAAGACCGCCATCGTGGAAGGGCTTGCCCGGCGGATCGTCAGTGGCGATGTTCCCGAGTCGCTAAAGAATAAGAAGATCGTCGCCATGGACATCGGCTCCATGCTTGCCGGGGCCAAGTTCCGGGGGGAATTTGAGGATCGGCTCAAGGCGTTCCTCAAGGAAGTCACCGACTCCCAGGGCGAGGTCATTCTCTTCATCGACGAGCTGCACACCATCGTCGGCGCGGGCGCGGCGGAGGGGGCCGTGGACGCCTCCAACATGCTCAAACCGCAGCTTGCGCGCGGCGAACTGCGCACCATCGGCGCCACCACGCTCGACGAATACCGCAAGCACATCGAGAAAGACGCCGCACTCGAACGCCGCTTCCAGCCGGTGCAGGTGGATGAGCCGAGCGTGCCGGATACCATCGCCATCCTGCGCGGGCTCAAGGAACGCTACGAAGTCCACCACGGCGTGCGCATCCAGGATGCCGCGCTCGTTGCCGCCGCCACGCTTTCCCACCGCTACATCAGCGACCGCTTCCTGCCGGACAAGGCGGTCGATTTGATGGACGAGGCCGCCTCGCGGCTCAAGATTGAGCTCGACTCGATGCCCACCGAGATCGACCAGATCGAGCGCCAGATCATGCAGCTCGAAATGGAGCGGCAGGCGCTGAAAAAAGAGAAGGATGAAGCCAGTCGCGACCGGCTCGCCAAGATCGAAAAAGAACTCGCTGACCTGCGCGAGCAAAGCTCGACCATGAAAGCCCAGTGGCAGAGTGAGAAGGGGGAGATCGACAAATCCCGCAAGCTCCAGGAGCAGATCGACGCCCTGCGCACGGAACTGGAACAGTGGGAACGCCGGGGCGACCTGGCGAAGGCGAGCGAGATCAAGTATGACCGGATTCCCAAGCTGACCCGCGAGCTTGAGGAGCACAAAGCCAAGCTCGGCACCATGCAGGACGGCGGACGCCAGATGCTCAAAGAGGAAGTCACCGAGGGGGACATCGCGGAAGTCGTTTCAAGCTGGACAGGCATTCCCGTCTCCCGGCTTCAGGAAGGCGAGCGCGAAAAACTCGTCCACATGGAATCGCGGCTTGGCCAGCGGGTCATCGGCCAGCGCAAGGCCATCTCCGCCGTCTCCAACGCCGTGCGGCGCGCCCGTAGCGGCCTGGGCGATCCCCGCCGCCCCATCGGCTCCTTTATTTTCCTTGGCCCCACCGGCGTCGGCAAAACCGAGCTTGCCCGCGCGCTCGCGGAATTCCTCTTCGACGACGAGAACAACATGGTGCGCATCGACATGAGCGAGTACATGGAGAAGCACACCGTGGCCCGGCTCATCGGCGCGCCTCCCGGATACGTCGGCTACGAGGAGGGAGGGCAGCTTTCCGAGGCGGTGCGGCGCAAACCGTATTCCGTGGTGCTTTTCGACGAAATCGAAAAGGCCCACCACGATGTCTTCAATGTTCTGCTCCAGGTGTTGGATGACGGGCGCATCACCGACGGGCAGGGGCGCACGGTCGATTTCAAAAACACCGTCCTTATCATGACCTCCAACATCGGCAGCCAGTATCTACTGGAAGACGAGAATCCCGAGCAGCGCGAAGCCGCCGTCATGGAGGCCCTGCGCGCCCACTTCCGGCCCGAGTTCCTCAACCGCGTGGACGAAATTGTGATGTTTGACCGGCTCTCAGACGCGGATTTGAAGCAGATCGTCGGCATCCAGATTCAGCGGGTCGCCGCGCGACTGGAAGAACGCAACATCGTCCTGAAAGTCACCGCAAAAGCGGAGGAATTCCTTGCCCAGGAAGGCTATGACCCGGTGTATGGAGCGCGCCCGCTCAAACGGGCCATCCAGCGCGCCCTGCTCGACCCGTTGAGCCTGGAATTGCTGGAAGGCCGCTTCAAAGACGGCGACACCATCCGGGCGGAAATCGCGGGAGGGAAGCTGACGTTCACGAAAGGGTAGGGACGGCACTACAAAATGCCCAGCGCCATCATGCGCGCGAAGGCGGCGAGGGTGTTGGCATCGCGGATTTCTCCGTCGGCGATCATCTGCCGCAACTCGGCGGGAGTGAAGGCGCGGCATTCGCCGATGGCTTCGGCGTCATCGTGCGCGGGGCCGTGCGGACTGGGGATTACCGGGCGCGCGGCAAAGAGGTAGCCGTGTTCATCCATCACGCCGGGGGAGGAAAAGAAGTGGCCCATGGGGATCAACTCGCCGCCGGGGGCGAGTTCGTGGCTGCTCTCCTCGCGCAATTCGCGCAGGGCGGTCTCGCGGATTACCGCATCGCTGTGCTCTTCGGATTCGTCGATCTGCCCGGCGGGGAACTCCCAAATGGCCGAACGGATAGGGATGCGCTCCTGCCGGATCAACAGGAGGTTGCCCTCGGCGGTGATCGGCGCGACCACGCACGCGCCCTTGCGGTGGATGACCGTCCAGGTTGCCCCCTCGGGCCGCATCGGCGTGGCGGCTTTCACGAGATGCACCTCGGCGAAGGGATTGGCGAAGGCGGTCTCGTCGGAAAGCGTCTGCCAGCCGGGGGCGTTTTGGTTCAGGTTATGGAAACGCATCGGCGGAGTATCTCACGCAAAGACGCAAAGGCGCAAAGAAAAGGCAGGAAATTTCACACGAAGGCACGAAGGCACGAAGGCACGAAGGCACGAAGGCACGAAGGCACGAAGGCACGAAGGCACGAAGAAAAAAGGGGGGGCGCTGCGAGGTGTTCCCGGAACCCGGAGGGTTCACAGAGAATAGCCGGGGGTTGAGCGAAGCGACACCCCCGGAACCCGCCCCCCATTGCGTTCACCCCAAAGGGGTGGCAGAACGCACACCCCGCAGACGAAGCTGGAGCTTCGAAGACAATCCCGTTCCCAAGCTGGAGCTTCGAAGACAATCCCGTTCCCAAGCTGGAGCTTGGGAACGAGGGAAAAAAAGGGGATACCTACTACTTGCTTAGGCGGTCTATGAAAAACTCCGCCTTCCAACGCTCCAACTGCCCCTTCACATTCGCCGCAGAGGGTGCGCCGGGGTTGGTGCGGGCGTCGATGGAGCGGCGGACGTTGAGGATGTCGAAGACATCGGCTTCGAATGCGGGCGAGAGGGCTTTGTAATCGGCTAGCGTGAGGTCGGCGAGGCCGATGCCCCGTTCCACGCACAGCGCGACGGTTTTGCCGACGATCTCGTGCGCTTTGCGGAAGGGGACGCCGTGGAGTACCAGGTAATCCGCCACGTCGGTGGCGAGCAGGTTCCAGTCCGCAACGGCTGCGGCGCATGCCTCGGCGTTCACTTGGATTTCCCGCAGCATGGCGGCGTAGATTTGCAGCGCGGCTTTGACGGTGTCCACGGAGTCGAACACCGGCTCCTTGTCCTCCTGCATGTCCCGGTTGTAGGTCATGGGGAGGCCTTTGAGCGTGGTGAGCAGCGAGACGAGGTTGCCGACGAGCCGCCCGCTCTTGCCGCGCGTGAGTTCGCACACGTCCGGGTTTTTCTTCTGCGGCATGAGGCTGGAGCCGGTGGTGTAGGCGTCGGAGATGGTGACGAACTTGAACTCGGCGCTGGCCCAGAGGATCAGGTCTTCGCTCAGGCGCGAGAGGTGGACGCCCACGAGCGCGAGCGCGGAGAGCAGCTCCACGGCGAAGTCGCGGTCGCTCACGGCGTCCATGCTGTTTTGGGTGACGGCGGGAAAATCGAGCAGCCGGGCGATCAACGCGCGGTCGAGGTTGATGGTGGAACCGGCAATCGCACCGGAGCCGAGGGGGAGGACGTTGAGCCGTTTGCGGGCGTCGGCCACGCGGCCTGCGTCGCGCGCGAACATTTCCACGTAGGCGAGCAGGTGGTGGGCGAAGAGGACGGGTTGCGCCCGCTGGAGATGGGTGTAGCCGGGGATCACGACGTCGAAGTTGGCTTCGCCCAATGCGACGAGGCTTTTTTGCACTTCGGCCAGTAGCTGGCAGATGGCGTCGGCTTCGTCGCGCAGGTAGAGCCGGATGTCGAGAGCCACCTGGTCGTTGCGGCTGCGGGCGGTGTGGAGCTTCGCGCCGGGATCGCCAATGCGCCGGGTCAGCTCGGCTTCGATGTTCATGTGGACATCCTCCAACTCGGGCTTCCACTGGAATGTCCCCGCGTCGATCTCGTCACGGATCGTGGTCAGCCCCGTGCGGATGGCTTCGAGTTCCTCCTTGGTGATCAGCCCCGTGGCTTCCAACGCCGTGGCATGGGCGATGGAACCGGCGATGTCATGGCGGTAGAGACGCCAGTCGAAGGAGATCGACTCACTGAAATCTTTGAGAAGTTGCGCGGTATCGGTTTTAAAGCGGCCTTTCCACATGGGCCGATCATGCCAGAGCGCGCGGGAGATTCAATTAAGAACCGGAGAAGATGGAATTAGGAAGCCAGGAATCCAGGAGAGTGCGGTGGAATCTGCGGTTTTTCCTGGATTCCTGGCTTCCTAATTCATTGTCTCTTATCCGTGGATGATCAACTGGATGTCCTCGGGCAGGCCCGCTGCCACTTGGGCGATGACGTTGCCTTTGAGAATCTTGGTCATGCTCATACGATGGGAGGAGCCGAGCATGAGGTAATCGATGCCGAGGGTCGCGGCGAGGTCGAGAATGGTGCCTGCCGGGTTCTCGCTTACGGCGTAGATGGGCATCACGTCCACACAGCGCTCCGTTCCGGCCTTCATCACCAGTGACATGATCGCGGCGGCCTGCGGGTCGTCCTGCCATTTGGGGCGGCCGCGTCCGGTGGTCGCCGGGCCTTGCGGGATGAAGACGGCGAGTTCCTTGACGTAAAGGACGCAGAGGGTGGCCTTGCGCAGTTGCGCCTCGTCGAGCGCAAACCGGAGTACCGGGGTGACGCCCCGGGCTGCGACCATGATTTTCTGGCCTTCGGCAAGGCGGGGGCGCAACTTGGCGATGGACTCCGGGGTGACGATGTCGGCAAGTTCTTTGGAGACGGTGACGCTGGTAAGCCCGGCGCGTTTCTGCGCGTAGGTGCGCAGGGCGAAGCCGAGGATGAGCACGCAGAGGACGAAGAAAAGGGCGTCGGGCTTGGTGCGCGCGAGGGTGATCTCCACCGCGAAGAGGATCAGGAAAGTGAAGGCGAAAAGCACCCGGTCATACCAGGTAAAACCGATGACGCGGTTGGAGGCGCAGGAGCCGAGGTTCACGGTGATGGCGCCGACCACGCCGATGGCGTAGAGCCCGGCCAGCGAGGCAAAATCCGAGGTGGTCAACAGAACGGCAATCGGCAGGCCCACCGAGATCAGCACGGGAGCCAGCGGGACGCCGTGCCGGTTGAGCTTGGTGAAGGCCATGGGCATTTCTCCGTCGCGAGCCATCATGAACATGAGGCCGACCATGGCGACGATGGCGGTGTTGGCTGCGCTCAGGAGCAGGAGGGCCATCAGAATGCCGACCACCCATCCAAAAACCGTTCCGAACCAAGGGGCGATTGTAGCGGCCCCAAATTGCTCGGCCATGAAGCGCAGGATGTCTTCGTTGCGCTTGTCCATGATGGCCAGCCAGCTTTCCTTGTCGTGCAGGCCGAGGTTGGTTCCCAGCACGGAGGGGAGCGAAAGCATGGCCCACCCGAGGAGGGCCGTGGCAAAGACGACTTCAAAGGCGATGGGCCAGATGGCGCGGGCCGATTCCCGGTGCACCTTCGGATGCTCATTGGTGGAACCGGGGTCGAGCTTCATGACGCCGGTCATGTTGGCAATGGCTTCCACGCCGCTGAGCGCGAGGATGACGCCCACGAATTGCACCCAGACCTTGCTGGCGCTCTGGTGCGGCGGTTCAACGTATTGGAGGGTCAGGTGGGGAATGCTGATGCCGATGAGCACCAGCACGACGACGATGACCGGGGCCGAGAGGAGCACGGCAAGGCTGCCGCTGTGTTTGGGGCCATACCAGTTGAGCCAGCCCATGAAGACGAGGACGCCGATGGTGGCGAAAACGATGTGCTCCTTGAGGAAAGCGATGGCGGGGTAATGTTCCGCCCCGGCGGTGAGATAGCTCAGGCCCGCCCAACCGCTGAGCGCGGCGGTGACGGTGAGATCCGCAATGAGCAGCAGCGCGCCGATGACCGCCAGCGAGCGCCCGTGGGAGCGCGCGGCGGAATAGACGCCACCGCCATCAGGAAAGTAGCGGCAGATGACGGCGTAGTTGGCCGCCACCAGACCGGTCAGCACGCAGACGGCCAGGATCAGCCAGAGCGAGGAGAAACCGGCAGCCAAAAAGGCGAGCCCGGTGACATAGGCTTTGCTGGTGCCCCAGTCCCCATAGAGCAGGGCTGCGGCGCGTTTCCAATCGACGTTTCTTGGGCGATGCCCTTCAAGGCTGAGTTCCACCGGGTTGTTGCTTTGGTTGTTGCCCGCGCGGGTTCATCACGCCGGGAAACGAGGTTTTAGGGCAACAGCGCGGCGGGGTCAATCCCTCATCCCAGAGCAAACGCATCCAAAATCTATCAGGAAATCAGGAACTCAGGAAAAAGACAGAAACAACCTC
>SESG01032305.1_pt1 | contig 10004 bp, 10 predicted proteins | sample 3171421 | NCBI WGS metagenome assembly SESG01 (sample SAMN10866946, study PRJNA518727) | freshwater metagenome | biome: subpolar coniferous forest; feature: holomictic lake; material: water; isolation source: holomictic Lake 227, 6 m and 8 m depth | place: Canada: near Kenora, Ontario | collected... | reverse complement strand
CCGACTTTGTATCGCCGAAGTAAAACAGGAAAGGTCGGTACAGACCGGAGTACCCTTCTTTTTGCATCAAATGAAAGTTCACCGGATGTCGGTTTCAAAATTCTGCCTGGGGATCATCCAAATGTATCCCGGAATCCGCAGAAACAATTTTAAACCGAAATTATTACGAATTCAAAAAATATTGAAAAATGTCAGCTAAAACCCTGATCACCCTGCTGTTTTTACTGCTTCTGCTAAGCCCGGGCCCTGTGTGTCTTGCCCAGAAGTCCTCCGAAGAACCGATCGAGAATGAACTATCCCAGTCTGAGAACGATACCCTCAGCGCCAGGGATCTTAAGGCGGAAAAAAAGAAAAAAAATGTCGTAATGCTTGATGACAAGTTCTTTATCAGCCTTGCCCTGGATTTCGCAACTATATTTGTGCTAATCATCCTTGTCTATTATCCCAATACCAAGAAGATGGATTACATCTTCACCTTTGTCATCTTTAACCTGATGATCTTCCTTATAACATTTGTCCTTAAATACGTCAAACTCTCGATGGGGGCAGCTTTTGGGTTGTTTGCGGTTTTTTCAATGCTGAGGTACCGGACTGCGGGAATTTCCATCCGCGACATGACCTACCTGTTTATCTTCATTGCCATCGGGTTGCTCAGTGCCATACAGCTCGACTATTACAAATTAGCTATCCTTGACGGACTGATCTTCGTGGTCACCTTTGTCCTCGACGGCAACTTCATCATCCGGAGGGAACAAAGCAAGACAATCCGCTACGAAAATATTGAAATGATAAGGCCCGAGCGAAAAGAAGAGCTGATTGAGGATCTCAAAAAACGTACGGGGCTGAATATTCGCCGGATCACCATTGGCCGCATTGACTTCCTCAAAGACATGGCCAATGTCAAAATATTTTATTATGAATGATCCCGGGATGAAAAGACTCCTCGCTTTGCCTTTAATACTGGCCTTTTTGACCTTTGCCCAAACCGCGGCAGGCCAGCAGGACGACATGTGCCTGTGGAGTAAATTTACCATCGAGAAGGCTCTATCCGCGCGATATTCGGTATATGTAACCCAGGAATCCAGGTTGCGCGAAAACATTTCCCGCCCTGATGAACTTTACCTGGAGGGTGGCGGGAGTATGAAGGCAGGCTACGGTCTTAAATTCAGCATGGGGTACCGGTTTTCAGGCAACTTTGACGATGTGAAATATTACAGCCTGGGAATGCGTTACCATCATCGCGGCTTTCTTGATCTCGATTATAAGGTCCGCCGTGGCCAGTTTACATTCAATTTCAGGGCAAGGCTCCAGGCCGAATTCAAAAATGTTTACTCGAGCGACAAGGGAAAGGTCCCGGAATGGTACTGGCGCGACAAATTTGAAGTCAAGTACAGGATACGCAGGTTTGAGCCCTACCTGGGCGTTGAGCCACACTTCCAGATCATCGACCCGCGCAACCCTGAAGGCAATTTCTCTGTAAACAGGTTATGGATCTTTGCCGGAGTCGGTTATTCGGTTATGAAGCACCATACCGTTGGCATCTACTACATGGTTCAGCGTGAATGGAAAGTGCCCACACCGCAAAACAAGTATATTATAGGGATCGAATATTCGATCAGCCTTCCCCACGGGAAGAAAAAATGAGATTGAAATGACCTGGAGCCGATTGTCCGGAAAAAAACTAATGATCCTCCTCCATATCATAGTATGGTCGGTTCTGCTTATACTACCAACCTACCTGATATACGGGGATTCACCCCGCGACCGCATATTTATGCTGGAGGTGTGGTTTCAGCTTGCCTGTTATGCTGTCATCTTTTACCTGAGCTATCTTCTGCTGGCTCCCCGCCTCTTTTTTTCCAGGAGAAAACCTGAATATTTCATCTATTCCGCCTTGATGATCATCCTCTTTACCATTTTCCTGGGCGTGCTGATATCCCATTTTGATCCCGTTTTTCACCATGGCTTTTCCAAAGGTCCGCCGCCAGAGGCATTAGACCGGTTTCATGATCAGGGTGGATTCCGCCCTCCGCCTGCCGACAAACCACCTGCACCAATAAGGAACTGGCCTTTATTCAACTTTTTGCTAACCTCCTGCATGGTTACCGGTTTAAGTCTTGGCCTGCGGTTTTCTGAAAAACTACTCCTGAATGAAAAGTTGCGGAAGGAGGCGGAAAAAGAGAAACTGCACACAGAACTCGCCCTCCTGAAACACCAGATCAACCCGCATTTCCTGTTCAACACCCTGAACTCGATTTACAGCCTGGCGTTGATAAAAAGCGACAAGACCGCCGAGGCGGTGATGAAGTTGTCGGATATGATGCATTATGTGATCAGGGATGTGCAACAGGAGATGGTCCCCATGGAACTTGAACTGGAGTACGTGACCCACTATGTTGAACTCCAGAAGATCAGGCTGAACGAAAAGGTCGATGTGCAGATGTTCGTGGAAAGCGATGAGAAACCATACGAAATACCACCCATGATCCTGGTCCCCTTCATTGAGAATGCATTCAAATATGGCACCAGTTCCCATGAGAATGTGGTTATCAGGATTGACCTGAAGATCAGGGACGGCTCCCTGACATTCCGGGTCTCCAATCAGATGTTCGCCGGAAGGGAAAAGAGTGAAACCTTCGGAATCGGCATCCAGAATACCAGGCAAAGGCTGAACCTGATCTACCCTGGCAGCTATAAGCTGGATCTCTCTGACGACGGGAATATGTTTATTGTCAACCTTGATATCCTGCTTGTATGATGACCTGTATTGCCGTCGACGATGAACCGCTTGCACTGGAAGTAATCAAAAAATATGTTTCCGACACCCCCCTTGTGGGTCTCACCGGCACCTTCACCGACGCCATCCAGGCGCTTTCTTTTCTTAGGACCCAGACCGTCGACTTGATCATCCTTGACATCCAGATGCCCGATATCAATGGCATCCAGTTCTTCAACAGCATTAAACACCGGCCGATGGTGATTTTCACAACGGCCTATGCTGAATATGCAGTGAAGGGATTCGAACTCGAAGCGGTGGATTACCTCATGAAACCAATCAAATTTGACCGGTTTGTCAGGGCACTGGAAAAGGCAAGGAAACTGATGGCTATGCGGACGACCATAGCCGGGAGTCCCGATGACGGTTTCCTTTTTATAAAATCGGGCTACAGGACCGTCCGGATCAATTTCAGCGATATCCGGTATATCGAAGGTCTTGATGATTACATCAGGATCCACTTCATTTCCGATCAGCCTTCCCTGCTGTCGCTCATGAGTCTGAAAAGCGTATTGGAAAAACTCCCTGAAGACCGTTTCATGCGCGTTCACAGGAGCTTCATCGTCTCCCTGAAACATGTCAGAAGCATCCGCAACAAGTATATTTTTCTCGACAATGTAAAAATTCCGGTCGGCGACACCTACAACGATGCAGTCCAGTCCTGGCTGTCGGGGTTATAAAAGAGCTTAAACCCGGTGAAATGCTTCGGTTATAATTTCTTTGACTGAGACGGATTCCATCCCGACCACAATTAATCATAATACATCTTGTCATAAACTGTTCCGTTCAACCGGCCAATGCTGTCAAACCAACTGCTGTAAGAATACGGTATATCCGTTTACGGGTTCCCGGCAGTTCAATTTCATCTTGTTCCCGGCAGTTATTATACAAATAACAGTTTTTTAACCTGTTATAAATCACCGGGTTGGTTCCCCGCCATCAAATTGGTGTGATTTGTGCACGCCATTTCCGGCTCTTTATGCTTATCTTTGCCACAGAAGGTAACAATTAGGCATCATGATAAAAACCACGAAAAAGGGGTTGATCATAAAGGCAATCTTAATGGCCCTGGGGCTGTTTGGCTTTGCCGGCCATGGCATGACGCAGGTTACAGCATGTTCGGATATCCAGGCGGCCATTGTCAGGTATGAAATTTCCGACTTTTCACTCTCTTCAGCCGACGGTACCGGCTTTATCCTTCAAAACGGTATAAACAGTTGCTTTGATATCACTGTTGACGGACTTCAATCCTCACTGGAAGGAAAAAACGGGAACCAGGCGGTGTGTTACGATTTGAGCGTTGACAAAAAACAACCTGTTTCCTCAGGCAATCTCGACATCCGGTTAAAGGTAATTTTCAACGAACCCGTTATTAATGGTTTCTACCAGGCTTCGAACCAATACCTCATCACGGTAAACTATAACTGAAGCCAGCACCCCGACCGGGCCCGCCACATTTCATCCTGAACCAGCTATTTTCTCACAATCATGTTTATTTTTTCCCGCTGTTCGTGATTGCTTCACTATTTCGCTACCTCGCCTCCTCGCTATTTAACTATTCGTATCTCAACGCATCAATCGGGTTGAGACCGGCAGCTTTACGGGCGGGATACCATCCAAAGAAGATGCCGATCGCAGATGAAAAGAGGAATGACATCAGGATTGACTGGACGGTAATGGTCACGGGCCAGCTGAGGATATTGGCGATCAGTTGTGACACCAGGACTCCCAGCGTTACCCCGATAAATCCGCCAAGGAGGCTGATGAGCAGGGCTTCGATTAGGAACTGAAGCAATACATCGCGCCCGCGGGCGCCAACACTCATGCGGATCCCGATCTCGCGGGTGCGCTCGGTAACCGAAACCAGCATAATGTTCATAATCCCGATCCCTCCAACCAGCAGCGAAATACTGGCAATGGTGGCCAAAAGGATTGTAAGGATACTCGAGGTGGCTGTTGCGGCGCTTGCAATGTCGGTCTGGGTACGGATTGTAAAATCAGCATCTTCCGAGGGTCCAAGGTGGTGCTTTGCTTTCAATACCTCCGTGATTTCCTGGGATGCATTGGGGATAAGCGGTTCCGTCACCGCCGATGCCAGCATGTTTTGAATGTAGGTGATGGCCAGCATGCGCTTCTGGACAGTTGAGAATGGTGCAATAACCATATCATCCTGGTCCTGGCCGAAGGCGTTCTGTCCCTTCTTTTCTGTTATCCCGATTATCTTAAAGGGTATTTTATTGATGCGGATATAGGCTCCAAGCGGGTCAGCCCCTGCACCAAAAAGGTTTGTCACGACGGTCTGACCAACGACGCAAACCTTCGTGGAGCTGCGGTCGTCAAGCATGGTATAGAGATTGCCGCTTACCAGTTTCAGGTTCCTGATTTCAAAATAGTTCGGGTAAACTCCATACACGGAGGTGCGCCAGTTGAGGTTCCCGGCAACAAGTTGTCCGCTGGTGCGCACCTGCGGGGTAATATAGGCCACCGATGGGCAGCGCTCGACGATCGCGGTAACATCTTCGAGCGTCATTTTCTGGGAAGATCCGGCCTCCATGCGAACCCCGCCGGTATTGCTGGCTTGCGGAAAGATCATCAGCACATTGGTTCCCAGGGTGGAAATCTGTGCCTGGATACTCTGTTTCGAACCCTGTCCGATGGCGAGCATCGCGATGACTGAAGCCACCCCGATAATTATTCCCAGCATGGTCAGGAAGGTTCGCATTTTATTTTTGGCCAGGGATCGTAAGGCCGCCTTAAGAAGGTTTTTCAGTTTCATACTTCATCCTCCACCACTACTGGCATACTCGCAAGTTCTTCACTCGCGTTTCTGGGTTTATCCACTTCAATGGCCTTGATAATCTTGCCATCGCGAAAAGTGATGTTTTGTTTTGTAAACGCGGCAATATCGGCCTCATGGGTTACAATCACAACCGTAATACCCTTCTGGTTCAACTTCTGAAAAATAGCCATTACCTCCAGGCTGGTCCTGGTATCGAGGTTCCCGGTCGGCTCATCAGCTAGAATAACCACAGGATCGTTCACCAGCGACCTGGCGATGGCTACACGCTGCTGTTCACCTCCAGAGAGCTGGTTTGGGAAATGGTGCCCCCGGTCGGCAAGGCCGACTGCCTCAAGGGCATTGACTGAGCGCTGGTGCATCTCCTTTGATGTGATCTTCTTATTATACATCAGCGGAAGTTCAACATTTTCGAGGGAAGAGGTACGTGAAAGCAGGTTGAACGACTGGAATACAAAGCCGATTTTACGGTTGCGCAGGTTTGCCAGCTGGTCTTTGGAAAGGCTGCTGACATCAACGCCGTCGAGCAGGTATTGTCCGCGTGTCGGCACATCCAGGCATCCTATGATGTTCATAAAGGTTGACTTTCCCGATCCGCTTTTGCCCATTATAGCAACAAAATCGCCCTGTTTGATATCCACGTTCACTCCCCTCAGGGCATGAACCTCAACATCCCCCATCTTGTAGATCTTAACCAGCTGCTTGACTGAAATTATCGTCTCGCCCATATTAACGTCCTCCCCTGCCGCCTCCACCTCTTTGCATCTGCGGTGCAAACGGGTTTTGCTGCTGTTGTTGCTGTTGCCCGGCCTGGGCGGTCTGCGGCGTTGTCATCCCCAGTACGATCTCATCACCCTCGTTGATCTTTCCGTTGATTTCGGTATTCAGCCCGTCGCTTATCCCGGTGTGTACCCGGTGTGGCTTTAGGGAGTCACCCGTTTTGACCCAGATCATGCCAAAATCCGCGCGCCTGGGGCGATCACCTCCACTGCGGGAGCCACCGGCCATGCCGCCTGCCATACCGCCTGACATGGCTCCTGACATGCCACCAGTGCCGCCCGTACTACCTTGTCCCCTTTCCCTGTTCCATTTTTCACGTTTCTTTTTGATCGAATCGGGCAGGTTTTTCATCATGGCATCGATATATTCCTGGGGAGGTGTGAAACGCAGGGCTGTAGCGGGCACTCTTAAAACATCCTTTACCTCTTTTACCATTATGGTGATGTTGGCCGTCATTCCCGGCAACAACTTCAGGTCGGGATTGGGAACGTCGATGATAACGGTGTAATTGACCACATTCTGGGTAACGACCGGGAGTAACCTTACCTGGCGCACTGTTCCGTTGAATGAGAGCTCGGGATAGGCATCCACGGTGAATTTCACATCGAGTCCTACCAGTATTTTCCCGATGTCGCCTTCATCGATATTTGCCTGGACCTGCATTTTGGTAAGGTCGTTGGCAATTGTAAACAGGGTTGGGGTGCTGAAACTGGCGGCCACTGTCTGACCCACATCCACCGCCCTTGAGACCACCACGCCTGAGATCGGGGCCACAATGGTCGAATAACGCAGGTTGATCTTGGCACGGTTTAAGGCTGCCTGTGCCGATGTTGCGTTGGTTACTGCCGTTTCCCAGGTTGAAAGTGCAAGGTCGTAATCGGCCTGGGCGAGGACCTTCTGGTCAAACAGGATTTTCGTCCGGTCATAATCACGCTTTGCCTGGTTTACCTGGATTTCAGAACGTTTGAAAGAGGCCCTGGCATCATCCACCGCCTGGGCAAGAAAGGTGGTGTCAAGGATGGCGATGACCTGTCCCTTCCTGACAACCGAATTAAAGTCAACGTTTATTTTATTAATGATCCCCGAAACCTGGGTTCCAACCTGTACGGTGGTGTCGGCACTCAGGGTGCCGCTTGCCCTTACTGTGACCTGGATATCTCCCTTTTCAACCTTGGCCGTTCGCCATTCGATGGTTGTTTTTTTTGTCTTTCCGAAGAGAAAATAGGCACCTATCGCCAGCACGACGATTACCCCAGCCAGAATAATCCAAAAACTCTTTTTCATTGTAACTTTTACTTTAGATTTTAATTAAAAAGTGATCGCCTTCCCCTGGTAAAAATCAAGGATCTTCTGTTTAAAAATATAATCGTATTTCGCCTGGATGAGACTCGACTGTGATTGTGTGAAATTATTCTTCTGGATCAGGAAGTCGGTTGCACTCATCACCCCTACCGTATATTTTTTCTCAGCATTCAGGTAAACCGATTCAACTGCAGCCAGCTGGAGCTTGGTAGCTTCATACTTCTTAACCGAAGCACGCATATCGGTATAGGTTTGTTCGATGCTTTTACGCAATACGTTCCGGGTGTTCTGCTCACTCAGCCGGGTGGTCGCCAGGCTGATTGTCGCCTTTTCAATGTTGCTCTTAACCTGGCGGTTACTGTAGATCGGTATCGAGACCCCTAGTGAAAATGATTGCCCAAGGTTGTCCCACATCTGCTGATAAAAAGGATAACCCTGCGGGTTGGAATTAGTGCCCTTTGTCCGGCTTGAGGCATAGTTTGAATTCATATTTGCACCAAGGCTCACCCGTGGCCAGTAGGCTCCCCGTGCGATCTCTAATCCCATAGCCGATGCCTTTGTTTTCAGCGCAGCACTGGATATCTGGGGCTGAACTGTAAGAGATTTCTGATAGATCTGCTCGTTGGTCTGCAATTCATTCGCAGCGGTCTCATCCATGGCAGGAACCACAATATCAAAATTATCTGAAACAGGCACCTCCATCAGCTGCATCAGGGTTACTTTTGCCAGGTCAAGCTGGTTCTGGGCCGTGATGACCGACAGGTTATCGGTTGCCAGCTGTGATTTGATTTGCAGCAGGTCGCTTTCGGGCGACTTGCCTGCGTTTACCATTTTTCCGGTGCGGTCAACCTGGGCGGCGGTTGCCTCTTCCTGGTGCTTTGCCGCTGCCAGGATTTCATTTGCGAAGAGTACCTGCAGGTAGCCGGTCGTAATGTTGAGGGTAACGTCGTTTTTCACCTTCTCTATATCATATTGCCCTGCCTGCACATTTATTGTATTCTGCCTGATGGTATTGGCGTTCTGAAGCCCGTTAAAAAGGGTGACACTGCTGCTTACGCCCATGTTCGTGGAGTAGTAGCTTTCAGTCACAAATGCATTTGAGGTAGGACTGACACTTTTGCCCAGACTCAGTCCTTCACTTGCATTTGCGCTGAGGCTTGGCATGCGGGCAGCCTTGGACTGTGCGAGACTTACTTTATTCAGTTCATTGCTCAAACGGCTTTGGTTAACCGAAATGTTCCGTTGCAGGGCAGTATCGAGGCATTGCTGGAATGTCCAGGATTTCCCCTGGGCATCCGCAACGGCTGCGGCAAGAAACATGATGATAAAAAGCCAGGTTGTTCGTTTCATTTTTCAATTTTTTTTCATTGAATTATCCAAAAATATTACTCTAAAGGTTTATCATGGTTAATGATGCTGAAAAGCTGGTCACGATAATGTTCGCTGATCGGGATTTCCTTTTTCCCTATCGTGAGCATGTGCTTCTGTATAAAGTCGATCTTGTTGAAAGCCACGATAAAGGAACGGTGGACCCTGATAAAATCATAGGACGGAAGCTTTTCTTCAAGTGTCTTCATGCTCATCTGGGTGACAATCGGTTTTTCCGAAACATAAATTTTCACATAATCCTTCAGCCCCTCGATATAGAGGATATCAGCCAGGTTGATCTTATACAGCTTGTAATCGGCTTTGACAAATAAAAAATTAGGGGAGGTCACCAACTCCCGGGCGGCAGGCTGGATAAGGGCGCGGTTTTGCAGGTCAAGATACTCATGCACCTTGTTAACTGCTTTCAGAAAGCGTTCGAATGAATAGGGTTTCAGCAGGTAATCAATCACATCCAGGTCGTATCCCTCCTGTGCATATGATGAATAGGCAGTCGTAAAAATTACAACCGGTTTGTTGTTCAGGCTTTTGAGCATCTGGATTCCTGAAATATCTGGCATCTGGATATCGAGAAAAATCAGGTCAACCGGTTGGGTTTGAATAACCTCAATGGCATCCATGGCACTCCGGCAGGTTTTTACCAGTTCGAGAAATGGCACCTTTTTTATATTGTCCTCGATCAGGTCAAGGGCAAGCATCTCATCGTCGACGGCAATACAGCGTATCATGAGTTAAAATTTAGTTGCAGTTCAACCTGGTACTTGATCCCGTCGTTGCTGATTTCCAGGAGATGATTCCCGGGATATAACAATTCGAGCCGGCGCATGACATTCTTAAGGCCGATCCCCGAACCCTGCTCCACGGCACCCTCCTTCTGTTTTGAAATATTATTCCTGACACTGAACACCAGGGAGCGATCCCTCGCATCGAGGTGTATCAATATTTCAGAAATCTCCTGGTAGC
>SESG01014904.1_pt1 | contig 10004 bp, 8 predicted proteins | sample 3171421 | NCBI WGS metagenome assembly SESG01 (sample SAMN10866946, study PRJNA518727) | freshwater metagenome | biome: subpolar coniferous forest; feature: holomictic lake; material: water; isolation source: holomictic Lake 227, 6 m and 8 m depth | place: Canada: near Kenora, Ontario | collected... | reverse complement strand
TGATGCTCGGGGATGTTGTTCAGGAAGCTATGGCGCAGGTCGAGGTCGGCTATGGAGAGCGCTACAAGCAGCAGTTCAGCCTGGGCATGGGCCAGCAGTTTCACCGCGCGCGCATCGCCGGCACGCGTCAGCACCTGGTGGCAGCTCAGGCGGATCAGATGCGGAGCTTCGGTGCCTTTGAGGGTGCCGTTTTCATGCAGATATTGCAGCAGACCCGCAAGCGCCTGCATGGCGCCAGCCACATCATCCTGGGCCAGCGCAACCCGTGCCAGACCCGCGCGGGCGTCATGTTGTGCCGCGTTGTCGAGTCGAACGGCGAGATTGCAGGCGCGCTCGAATGCAGCGCTCGCCGCCGGGTAGCGCCCCAGAGCCAATTCGGCGTTGCCCAGTGCGCACAGTGCGATGGTCTCGAAATCAGGGCTTTGGACCTCGATGGCAATGTCCAGCGCAGCCTGCGCATGGGCCAGGGCCAGCGCATCCTCGCCCTGGCGCAGCGCCAGCAGCGACAGGTTGGTCAGGGTGTTGGGTTGTGTGGCCAGGTCGCTGATGGCGCGTGCCAGGTTCAAACTGTCTTCCAGCAGACGCCGTGCCTGCGCGTTTTGACCCAGGCGCAACCAGCCGTGACCCAGATTGCCCAGTGCGATGGCCTCATTGCGCCGGTTGCCCAACTCGCGGTTGATCAGCAGGTCTTGCTGGTCCATCTCGAGCGAGGCGATGCGGTCGGCCTGGCTGTCGGCAATGACTGAAAGCGCGTTCAGGAACAGCGCTTCGAGTGCCCGCGCAGCGAGCGCGCGGGACTGCTGCAGTCCCTGCTGCGCCAAGCCCAGGCCGGCGACAGCATTGCCGAGGTAGTGGTAGGACAAAGCCAGCCGATGCTGGCCGCGCAACTGCAATACGGTGTCTTTGGCGCGCTCGGCCAGCGCCATGGTCTGGTGGGCGGCCGTTTGCATCGCCGGGAAATCGACCATGCGCATGGCAATGGTGCTGCGGCGCCAGGCCACTTCCGCGCGACGCCGATCATCGTCCAGGGATTCGGCCAAGGCCTGCAAAGCATCAATGTCTGCCTGCTGTTCGGCGCGTTGGCCCAGCAGGTCGAGCGTGCGCTCGCGCACATCAAGGAGCCGCCATTGCAGCCGCCGCGCATCGTTTGCTGGCGGGCTGGTCCCGACCGCGCTGGTGTCCAGGGCGCTGCTCAGTGCAAGCGCCTGGGTCACGTAGCCATTGGCCGCCTCATGCGCGTAGCGTGCCGCCGCATGTTCGGCGGCACGGGTGAAGAACTCGCAGCCCTGTGCAGGGTTGCCGGCACGCACGAAGTGTTCTGCGGTGGCGCCCAGGAAATCTTTGGCGCGTGCGCCGGAAAGGCCACTCAGCCATTGAGCAACACGGGCGTGATCCTCGCGCCGCGCCTGTTTGAGCAGGGTACCGTAGGTAACCTGGTGCAGGATCTGGTGCGTGAAGGCGTATTCGCGCAGCCCCGCAACCTCACTGTCGAGCGCCGCGTCCTGGTGCGCCACCACGAGTTCGTGCCGCAGCAGCGCCGGCAGTGTGGCAGCAGCGGCCGGGTCCAGTGCCGTCAACGCTTGATCCCAGAAGACAAAGCCGATCACGCTGGCCTTTTGCAGCGCCTGGCGCTCGGCCGGCCGGAGCCGGTCCAGGCGCGCCTGCAAGACGCCGGTGAGGGTCGCAGGCACGTGGGTGGCGAGCAGCTTTTCGGGGTTGACATGCCAGTGGTCGGGCCCGGTCACGATGGCGCCCTCGTCGATCAGCATCTTGACCAGTTCTTCCATGTAGAACGGATTGCCCTCGGCGCCGCCGGTGATCAGTTCGCGCAGGGCTGCGGGAACTTCGGGCAGTTTTTTCAGCAGTTCGTTGACCAGCAGTCGGCTTGAGCTTTTGTCCAGCGGGTCGAGGACGAGCAACTGCATGTCGACGGCTCCGTTGGCGTGGGTCGCCCACTTGAAGCGCGTCGGTCGTGTCATCGCCAGGATCAGCATCGGCAGGTCGCGGTTGACCTGGCTCAGGTAGTTCAGGAAGTCCAGTGAACCTTCGTCTGCATCGTGCAGGTCATCGAGCAGCAGCACGATTGGTGCCTGCTCCTGGGTGGCGACGCAGCGGAACATGTGCGCCGCCGCATGGAAGCCGCGGTTGCGGATTTGCCGGCCGTCCTCGGTGATGCCCTTGATATGCGGGCTGTCGGCGAAGTCGAGCCCGATCAAATGGCCCAGCAGGTGGGTGTGCGCCTGCGCCATGTCTTCACCGTCCTGCGCCTGGAACAGCGGCATCAGCCCCTGCTCGAATTTCTGCTTGGCAAGCGCCATGCTGTCGCTATCGGCAATCTGCAAGCGCCAAGCCAGGATGTCGCGTAACAGTCCATAAGGCTGACCCTGTGTCAGCGGGTGGGCGCGCCCTTGAAAGAAGTAGAAATCCTCGGGCTGTGCCTCGGCCCAGTTGTCAAACTCGTAGAGCAGGCGGCTTTTGCCAACGCCGGCGTCTGATAGCACGGTCACGATGCTCAGCCCGGTACGGGTGTGCAGGCGCCTGAAAGCGGCCTGCAACTGTTCGAGTTCTTCGTCGCGGCCCACCATGCGTGTCTCGACCCCTTCGATGCCGCGGGTGGCAACGCGAAACGCACGCGGTTTGCGGCGCTGCACCAGGTAGGTGAGCAGCGGGGTATCGACACCCTTGACTTCAATCGGCGCTTGCGGCAACACGTCAAACACACCGCGCACATGGCGGTAGGTGTCGTGGCTGATGCGCAATGCGCCCACCGGCGCGCTCTGCTCCATGCGTGCGGCGACATTGACGGCAAAGCCCCGGATGCTGCCCCCGGCATCGAACCCGCCACCGAGCAGAACGGCGCCGGTGTGGATGCCAACGCGCACATTGAAACCGCTGCGCTGGTAGTGCAACTGCACCCGTTCGCCCTGGCGTCTGCCCTCGTCAAGCAGCGCCAGACCGGCGTCCACGGCGCGTTCGGGGTCGTCCTCGCGCACCTCCTCACAGCCAAATACCGCCAGCAGGCTGTCGCCCGCGTAATTGAGAACCCTGCCGTGATGGCTTTCGACGATGGCCGTGAAGCAGGCCAGCGCATGGTTCATGATGGCGTGAACATCTTCCGGGTCCAGGTGCTGGCTCAGCGTGGTCGATTCCGCCACGTCGAGAAACAGGATGCTGACTTGCTTGAGAGTCTGAGCCTCGCCGCCAGAGGCAGTTGCGACGTCCGGATGGAGCAGCAGGCTGGACAACCTGGCACGCAGCGGGGCCAGCGCCGCATCGACCAGCGCAGCGCCCAGCAGCGCCCGCTGCGCCTCCAGAGCCGCGATGGTGGCTTCAAGTTGCTGTCGTTCCATCGACATGGTGCTGCGCTGCTAAAGGGTTTGCAATCTCTGCCCGCCTCAGGTCCGGCCCGGATGGGCGCGCCGGTAACCACGCCCGGCCTTGGCCTTGCTCTTGAGTTTTTTGCGCAGCAGGGCGTTGTCGTCGTTCTCCAGTGAAGGTTGCTCCCATTTGCCGCTCTTGGCATCGAAGATATTGAGATAGCCACCCGGATTCATGCCGAATGATTTGAGAGACTGGCCGTTGTGTGTGCTGCCCAGGAAATCGTTGCGCCGCCCCTCCTGTTCGCCAAGGCTGAAATAACTCGGCAGCACGAAATTTGACACTTCGATGCCATCGATGAAGTAGCTCTCGGCCTGCACCGCGTCGCACATTTCGAACAAGTGAAAGACGCGCCGGCGGCGATCGAACGGATGGTTGCCCTCGACCAGCAGGTTGCACATCGGGTCGCCCACCAGCTCAAGTGCCTCGTGCGAGAGTGTCAAGGACCAAGCCTCTTTCATTTTCTCGCACAGACCCAGGAACACAAAACCATAGGGAATGTCCTGGTAGTTCGCCATGTGCACGCCGGTGGCGCTCAGCGTATTGCTGCCGTCAAGCAGGTAGAGCACGGCGTCACCGCGCATGTCACTCAGGGTTCGATGGCTCGGACGCGCTCCGATCGGTCCTTCCAGCCGCAGGGTGGCGCCGAAACTCCAGTACGGCTCGAAGTCCTCTGCGATCTGGCGGTTGATGGCGCGGATCGCCTCCTGTACCTTTTCGTCGCTGATGCTTTGGGAGCGGTTGATGATGGAGATGATCATGGCAGTCCATTCGCAAAAATTTGGCTGTGCTGGCATCAGTATCGCATCGTGAATGGTGCTGCAGACTATGGTTTTCCCGGCAGCTGCGTTGCGACTGCATAAGATCGGGGTTGTGACTTTTCAATATTTTCTCTTGCCGCTGAGCCGGGTGTCGATGCCGTGGTGTCGGGTATGAAGTCCGGAGCGCTGGCCTTGCTGCTGGCCCTGGTGCTGCTGTGCCATTGGGTCGGGCTGACATGGCTGAGCGATCAGGCGCAGCAGGGCAAGCCAATGGTGCTGCTGCCGGATCCGCTGTTCACACGCATGATCCTGCCAGTGCCGCCGCGCCAAACGCCGCCAGTCACCCCGGCGGCCAAGGTGGCCCCTGATGTGAACACCGCGCCGGACCTGGCCGAGGCCGCGCCAGCCATCGACGTGGCACCAACCGGCAGCGAGCCCGAGGCCGCGCCTGCGCTCATGGAAACTGCAGCGGCGAGCAGCCCGCAACCGGCACCCGTTCCGGCGCCGCCGGACCCGCCGCCACAAGCCAGTGCCCCGCTTGACAGTTGGCCAGCCGACACCCGCGTGTCATATCGACTCGGAGGCTACTACCAAGGCGATCTCTATGGCAGCGCACGCGTGCAGTGGCAGCGCGTGCAAAGTCGTTATCAGGTGCGACTGGACATGAGTCTGGCGCTGGTGCTGCAGGTGTCCATGATCAGCCAAGGTGAGGTAACCGATGTCACTCTGGTGCCCAGTGCCTATGAAGAGCGTCTGCTCTGGGACGTGCAGCGCATGACGTTCGAAGGCGGCTACGCCAGGCTGCCCAATGGCATGCAACTGGCGCAGGCACAACCGCAGGCACTGCAGGACACGGCGAGCCAGTTTGTCGAACTTGGTCACCGCTTTGCCAGCGGGCGCGAGACCCTGCGAGTGGGGACCCAGGTACGGGTCTGGCTGGCGCGGCCGCAGGGCACGGCACTGTGGACATACGACGTGGTTGCGGAAGAAACGCTGCAAACGCCCGAATTCGGTCCGCTGCAGGCGTTTCACCTGCGCCCCAGGCCGATCGCCAATCCGGCCGGTGTGATCACGGCTGAAATCTGGTTTGCACCCAGCCTGCAGTACCTTCCGGTGCGGGTGCGCATTGCACTCGGGGGCGCCAACCATGTTGACCTGATGGTCGAGCGCATCGAGCAGGGTGCGTCACCGACTGAGCCGGCGCCCGCACCCACGCAACCCTGAGCCGTCTCGCGCCTAAAATGCGCGTCAAATGCTACGTTACCTCACCATCCCTGTGACTGCCTTCCAGCAGAACTGTTCCATCGTCTGGTGCAGCGAGACGCTGCAGGCGGCTGTTATCGACCCCGGTGGCGATCTTGATACCGTGCTGGCTGAAGTCAAGCGCCAGGGCCTGACGCTGAGCCAGATCTGGCTCACGCATGCCCACATCGACCACGCCGGCGGCACGGCTGAATTGGCGGCCAAACTCAAGCTGCCCATCATTGGCCCGCACCCGGCTGACCAGTTCCTGATCGACGGTCTGGCCGGTCAGAGCAAGATGTTCGGCTTCCCGCCCGCTGCGGCTTTCACGCCAACGCGCTGGCTGTTTGATGCCGACACCGTCACGCTCGGCCACTGCACGCTCAATGTACGCCACTGCCCCGGACACACGCCAGGGCATGTGGTGTTTTATTCGCCCGAGATCGGGCGCGCCTTTGTTGGTGATGTGCTGTTTGCCGGCTCAATTGGGCGAACCGACTTGCCGCAAGGCGACCATGAAACGCTGCTGAGCAGCATCGTCTTGCGCCTGTGGCCGATGGGTGACGCTACAGTTTTCATTCCGGGCCACGGACCTGAGAGCACGTTTGGACGCGAGCGCAAGAGCAACCCGTATGTGGGCGGCACCTGATGCCGGTGCCTGCGGCTGACAGGGCGGCTTTCGTTGTGCGCATGCAGTCTGTAGCAGTCGCCGTTTTCATTGCACTGCCCTGGCTCAATCCGTTTGCGATGGGCCCGGCTCCGGCGGTCGTGCCCTGGTTGGTGACCTTGGTCTGCCTGGCGCTAGCCTTGTTGTGGGCGCGGCAGGTGCGTTTGGCCGAACTGGCTCCCAGCGCCTGGCTGGCAGCGGCTTTGCTCAGCGCCGGGATCGGCCTGGTGCAGTATTTTGGGCTTTCCGCCGGCTTGGCGCCCTGGATCAACGTCACCGCTGCGGGCGAGGCCTTTGCAAACATGCGCCAGCGCAACCAGTTTGCGACCCTGACCAACATGGGTTTGGCGTCCCTGCTCTGGTTCGCAGCGCAACTGCAACGGCGACCAGCGGCATCTGCTGACGCCGCTCAGCACATGCACCAGCGCAGCCAGACTGTCATTGCGCTGATGGCTGCCGGGCTGCTGGCGCTGGGCAATGCCGCCTCGTCTTCGCGTACCGGAATGATGCAACTGGTTTTGTTGTTGGCGCTGACTTTTATCTGGCGCGGCTGGCGTGAGCCTGCAACCCGCAGAATCCTGTTGACGGTGCTGTTGGCATACTGCCTGGGCGCAATCCTGTTGCCGCTGTTGGCGGGCCTGGATCCGCGTGCCACCGGCATCCTGATGCGCCTGCATGAGGGTGATCCGGCCTGCAGCGGTCGCGTGACCCTGTATTCCAACGTGCTGCACCTGATTGCACAAAAGCCCTGGCTTGGCTGGGGCTGGGGTGAACTCGATTACGCGCACTTCATCACCTTGTATCCGGGTGTGCGCTTTTGCGACATTCTGGACAATGCGCATAACCTGCCTTTGCACCTGGCGGTGGAACTCGGGCTGCCGTTTGCGGCACTGGTTTGCGGCCTTGCCGCCTGGCTGCTGCTGCGGGCCAGGCCCTGGCGCGAGGCAGATGCCACGCGCCAGTTGGCGTGGTCCGTGCTGGCGCTGATTCTGTTGCACAGCATGCTGGAGTACCCGTTGTGGTACGGGCCGTTCCAGGTCGCATTCGGTCTGAGCCTGTGGCTGTTGTGGCGCTCAGGCGAGTGTTCGCCGCTGAGAGTCGGTGTGTCGTCACGGGAGGGCGTCGTGGCGGTTCTGCTGCTGGCGCTGGCAGGCTACGCGGCCTGGGACTACCACCGCATCAGCCAGATCTACCTGAGTTCGGCGCAGCGTTCGCCACGCTACCGGGACAACACCCTGGCAAAAATCGGTGACTCAAGGCTGTTTGCCAATCAACTGCGCTTTGCCCGACTCACCACCACCGAGTTGACACAAGAAAACGCCGAAAACATTCACGCGCTGGCCGCCTACCTGCTGCATTTTTCACCCGAACCACGCGTGATCGAAGCGCTGATCGAGAGCAGCACGCTGCTCGGCCACAAGGATGAGGCGCTGTTCTATGTGGCGCGTTACCAGGCGGCCTTTCCGCAAAGCCACATGCGCTGGGCCGGGAAAGAGCCGGTCCCGCAAGACCCCAATTGAGCGCGCGCCACCGCTTGTAGGTGGCTCCATCGCATGCAAGCTGTGCGCATCCTGGTACGCGCTTGGGCGGGCGCATGAAATTGTCGACGCTGCCCGTACCGGTCGCTTTCGCTGTGTTGCAAACTTGCACACCCCTTGCTTCCCCCCTTTATCTCGCGCCCGGTTTGCGTGTAACCTGTTACCAAAACAACAATGACGCGAAATTGACGTCAGGCGCATGATGACCCGGGTCGGGGTTCTTTCAACAAGGAAGGGGTGCTGAATGAGGAGAACATTTGAGCGACGTGAAGCAAGCGCCAGGCAGCCCATGCCGGGTGTGCTGGATCGAAGTGCCGCCGCTCAAGTCGGCGACGCGCAACTGAAAGACCGTGCGGGCCGGTTCCCGCAATGTTGTCGCGCGCTTGTCGCGGTCATCATTCTTGCAGCGGTCTTGTCGGTGTTCGCCGGCGGTCTGGCCTTCAACTGGATCGAAGGGCTGCTGACCGCCCTGGCGGTTCTGTTTGCACTGGTTGCGCTGAAAAGATGGCAGGATGAAATGACCTGGCGCAGCCTGCGCGACCGGGAACTGGCGCTGATGGATGAAATGGAAAGGACAGGCGCGCCAAGGGCTGCCGGATTCCGTCGCTCAACTGACATCTACCCGCAACACCATCAGGCCGGCCTGTCTGGTTGAGAGGACGCCGTCAATCGTTGTTGTCGACCATCATTGTGGGTGGGAAACCATAGTCGTTTTGATCATCATGCTGGTCACGTGCTGACTTCGGCAAATCAAATTTCACAGCCGGTGCAGCCGCGGCGGCTGCGGCAACAACGCTTGCTGCGGCGATGGGCAGCGCCATCGTTGGCGCGGGCGCCAAACCGGGCTCTGCGAGCTTCGCCTCAGGCGGTGCCACCTTTGCTTCCGGTTCCGGGAGTTTGCTGGCTGCTTTGCCCGATTCAAGCGCGAACTTCCAGACAAACAGAAAATCGGCGGCCCGACTGCCGCGGCCATACAGGCTGATCACATCAAACAATTCGTTTTCGAGATCCGACGCGTCGTGCAGCAGTTTCTCGTTCCAGCCGAGTATCTGCAACTGCACCAGCATCACATCGCCCGCGCCACGGCGCGACATGGGCGTTAACTCGCAGCCGATCGACTGCGGTGCGATGCCGCGCCGACGCAATACGCTGTTCAGGGCCAGGCGAATCACCTCGCTCTGCTTTTCGTCTTCCTTGGCCTTTCTGGCTCGACCAAAGCCCAAGAATTCAAACATCGTTTTGTCCTCTAAAAAAGTGCATCCAGGGCGTCAATCAGTTGCTGTCGACCGGCCTCTCGTCGCCATTGCCGGGGTGTTGGACCGAGTGGCCTGCGACGGCCGGGCGGGTTCGATGGCGCGATCTTATAACAGAACAGCGAAATGTGATGGATGGCTGCGGCGTTTGTCCACAGGCTACGCGACAGCGCCGACAGAGTGCCAGGGGAACGTGTGGAGTCGGTAATCGATCCCAGGCTCTGCCAACAAAAAAGGGAAACAAGCTGTAAAGTTTGTTTCCCTTTGAATCGGGTGGTGGGAACTGAGAGATTCGAACTCTCGACCTACGGATTAAGAGGCAGGAAAGACCCTGTTTTCGGCGTCCTGCCCACGGCTTGCAGACGCACGCACCACGTAACCGGGTGCCATGCGTAGCCTCAATTTTTCCAAAGTAGCTACGAAATGGCTACGGTGGAATGTTGTAACGTATAATTCACATCCATCATGTTTGAAGTTCTGACCTACAAAGATGACCAAGGCCGACGACCCTACGCTGACTGGCTGGGCGAACTGGCGGACCGGCAAGCCAAGGCTCGCATCTTAGTGCGTGTTGGCCGTATGGCCGCTGGAAACTTTGGTGACTGCAAGCCCGTCGAAGATGGGGTCTGGGAACTTCGCATTGACTGGGGACCGGGTTACCGTGTGTATTACGCTCAAGCAGGAAAGACGCTGGTTCTGCTGCTGACGGGTGGCGACAAGCGCAGACAGCAGGCCGATATCGCTGCCGCTGTTGACTACTGGAACGATTGGAAAAGGAAGAACGCCAAATGAAAGCCGCACAAGCTCACGACGACGCCGTGGTGGAAATGCTCAAAGCCGATCCGGAAATGGCAGACCTGTACCTGGCTGCAGCGCTTGAGGAAGTCAACCTACCCGGCGGACAAGGTGCCTTATTGGGTGCGCTGCGCCATATTGCCGAAGCTCAAGGCATGGCTGCGGTGGCTGCGCGTGCTGGTATCCCACGCGAAAGTCTTTATCGCGCCCTGAGTCCCAAGGGCAACCCGACGGTCAAAACGTTGCTGGCAGTCATTGGCGCTGCTGGTCTGCATTTGGCCGTGAGTCGCGAACCGTCGCACGCTTAAGTTTTACACGTTACGCTCGAAGAAAAGGGAAACAAACCGTGAAAGCTTGTTTCCCTCTGAAA
>SESG01027381.1_pt1 | contig 10006 bp, 15 predicted proteins | sample 3171421 | NCBI WGS metagenome assembly SESG01 (sample SAMN10866946, study PRJNA518727) | freshwater metagenome | biome: subpolar coniferous forest; feature: holomictic lake; material: water; isolation source: holomictic Lake 227, 6 m and 8 m depth | place: Canada: near Kenora, Ontario | collected... | reverse complement strand
ATCATCCGCCTGCCGGTCTGATCCCCTTCCCAAGAGGAGCCCTGCCATGAATGCCTGGAAAAAAGCCGCCCTCGCCCTGTTGGCGACCGCCTGTCTCGGCACCGCCGCCGCCAAGGCCGAAGAGGTCGGCTGCGTCACCACCGCCTGGAAGCTGATCGGCGCCAATCACAAGATCTGCGTCGACGCCTTCGACGACCCGCGCATTCCCGGCGTCGCCTGCCATCTCAGCCAGGCCCGCACCGGCGGCCTCGCCGGCAGCTTCGGCCTCGCCTCCGACCCCTCGAAATTCTCCATCGCCTGCCGTCAGATCGGCCCGATCACCATCCCCCAGAGCCTGCCCGAGAACGAGATCGTCTTCAACGAGAGCACCTCGATCCTGTTCAAGGAGACCCGGGTGGTGCGCATGCTCGACAAGAAACGCTTCTCGCTGGTCTACCTCGTCTATTCGACCAAGCTGATCGACGGCTCGCCGATGAACAGCATCAGCACCGTGCCGATCATGCCCTGGAAGCAGTGATTTGTTTTTACAGGGATTACAGCAAACAGAAAATAGCTGTAAAACAACCTGTAAAACATTACTATTATGGCGCGCGCTGCTCGACATGTTGCACAACTAATAAAAAGCCGCAGAAATCTATAATCACTAAAAATAATGGTCACGCGATGGCCGGCGGATTGTACCGCCGGCCATCGTTCTGCGGGGTAACTTACCGTTCTTAGCCGGCGCCGCCTGACCCTGATGAAGCGTGATGACGTCGATCCTGCTGCGGTATTCCGCCTGATGATGTCTGTGAAGCCGGTTATGCGAGACAGAACGAGGGTGCTCAGAAGAAGGCTGCCTGAATTCGCCTCCCAATCATCAGGCATAACGCGATTCGTGGTGGCGCGTTGTCGGATGCAATCCTCCGTCACCCTGTGCCCTGCCTTGCCCCTACCGTGCCCGCCCGTTTGCGTCGGACAGATTCCCGCTACCGACACAGCCCATGAATTTTGACGCTCTTGGCGGCGATCCTGGAGCATCTCCTGGTCAGCATTGGGGCTGGAAATCCGCTTCGGTCTCCAGCCCATGTTAACCGAAAACTTGTTTTTGCTTAATACTCTTCCGCCAAAAGTATCGTCATCACCCGACATGTCTTCGTTGCATCAGCGGGATCGGGCGATGCGTATTCCATGTTGCTGTCGTAGTAGTCGATTTTCCAGAATATTTTATTGCCGTTGACCGTGAGCGATGCGAAGTCGTGTTCCTGGTAGGGATCGTTGTCGGGGGTGAATGCGTCGAAGGCTCTGGCCCGGGCCAGTATCTCAGTGACGGCCTTCTGTCCTAATGCCTGGATGCCAGCGGTCATCATCACTCTGCCGCCGGTGCCGTGACGGCGCAGAGCGTCGTTCAAGGCGGCGATCTTCTGGCGGCGTTGGGTCTCTGATATTGAGGTCATGGTTTTGGCCCTCCTGCGGGCATGGTGAGCCGCGTGAAAAATCTGCGACTCGGATTGACGGTGGATTGCGTGGTGGTGGTCGTGATGTCGGAACGCAGAACGACCGGCCAGTTCGATGGCCGGTCGTTCCTTGCGGGCGGATCACTTCCCAGCCTTCGATGCCGGCGCAGTGGCGGCGGTCTTCTGCTTCAAGGTCCGCTTCCGGCTGTCGAGAGCGGCCTTGAGGGCGGCGTCGAGTTCACCCGCCAGGACCGCCTTCTTGACCGTCTGGAGGGTGGGGACCAATTTGTCCATTGTGCCAACGAAGATGCTGGACTTGCCGTTGATCAGGAGCGGCTTCCCTGCAAAGCGGGGTTCCAGGTAAACTTGGTCGGTTCCGTCGGTAAACCACATCCGCCGGAACGCCTTCTGGACCTTGCGACGCTCCTTGGTGCCGGTGGCGGGATCGGTGGCGATCCACCGCTCGACCTCGACTGCGAAATGCTGGCCGGCGATCTCCGCCTCGGCTCCACGGACCTGAATATCAAGGATGGCGGCGGCCCGGCGACGCAAGTTTGCCTTCGGATCGGCAGTTTCAGATCGACGGGTTGCGTCGCTGAGCGTGAGAGAGGATAGGATCGACATCGGATTTGTTCTCCAAAAGTTCTGGTTGTCAGAACCTACAGAGACGGCGTTGGCGGTCAACCGGAGATTGATTTACAACTCAACTATTCCACCACACGAAAGCCGCACCGACCGCTTGTTTCAGGAGAAAATAGCGGGTGCGGCATGTCTCTCCCTGGGCATGCGCTCCAGCTCCGCCAGGAGGCCAGCCATGGGCTTGGTCCGGATGTCTGCACCCAACGTGTATGGCCTGGCAATCGCAATAGGCGGGGCTGCCAGGGGGGGGGGCAAGGCCCCAGCCCACGCTCCATCGCAGGCAGAAGGTCGGGGGATCGGTTTCAAGGCATCCTTGGAGAAATGGCTCACGCAAGTAATTGCGACACCCGTTAGATATATAAACAAAAACAATGCCAGGAATATGCCAATCCAATCATAAATACCAAAGCAGCTTAGAAAAAACAAACATGGCGGAGGAAAATGGTAAGGATTTATGAGATTATAGATAATTGGGATGAATTGATGGCAGAAGATGCTGAGTCCATGGCAAAGATAGCAGACTATAATATTAAAGCAGCACGGCGCATGAAAAAGACATCTCAGATTAAGAAAACAGAGGACAGCCTTAATAGGCAGAAGGGCGAGCTGAATAATATAAACAGCCCTCTAAAATGAGGTGCTGTATACTAATTCTGGACGCTCCAACTCTTTTGTTGATCTGCCGCAAAACGGATATAACATAATACATATAGGTGAATAGCAAAGGCAATGGAGGTCGCGATGGAACGGAACTACATAAAGGACAACTGCAACCGAATCCTGGGATGGTTCATCGACGGCGGCAATATAATATCAGGCTTTGACCACCTCGGAAAACTCAAGGGTTCTTACGATAAACGCTTTAACACGACCCTTGATGTTTGCGGACATGTTGTTTCCCGAGGTAATACGATTGTTATGCTTATCCTTAAAAAATAGGTTTGCGCTTAGCTAAGTTAATTAAGCAGGGCGGTCAGAAGCACGCCGAAGCGTGCTTCTGACAATCCTAATTCAATACATGGCCTCAATCCCGATTGCCTGATATCTTGATATATGATCAATAACGTTATAGTCTGTTTCAAGATCATCACAATCGTCTTGTTCAAGCTCGTGCCATGTCCCGCGATACGTTTCATTGTCGCGTAGAATGTACTTGGCTTTTGCGTCAGTCTCAGATTTAGTTCTCATGTCATATCCTCTCTATGTAGAAAGTTGTTAATAACTTTGCAGTGATGCACTTGGTTATATCGTCATAATATGATCCCAACCTTTGGCCCTTGGAATTACGGCGCCAGCCTTTTGAACCGATTGATTGCTATACAAGGGGACAATCATTGGTCAGGTTGGGTTTTGCTTCTTGGCATGGATGCTTTCAGATATAACACCCATTTGGCGGCTGCTGAAAATACAGCCCATGTACCAACCCCAATCTGGTATTACTTAAGCGTGTTGATTGAGATATTACCAAACATTAGGATGCCATCCTTGGACGAACAGCACGTCTCCTCATTAAAACGAATGCTCCGACACAAACGCCTTCGGACTGCAGTTAATCCGAACTCGATTGGAACGAGGCCGATTATTCCTGAGTCCACCGGGTAAATGTGCCCGTCTGTTCCTGGATAGAATCCGTCGCCTTTATAGGTCGAGAATGCGAACACGTTCTCATTTCGAACGCGGCCGATTGGAGTTGTGAAAAAATCGCACGACTCTAAAAGAGATAACCAATCACCATTGTCGTCGTTAATCGAATAGCAGGGGTCTCCTAAAATATACCTCCCCGGTGGGACTTTCACAACTAACTCACAATTCAAAATACTGGTTTCCATATTATTATAACCTCTGTTATGCTTGGGCCTTCAACTTTGCTGAAGGCCCCGTTATCATTAAAACGTATTTACATTGCTGCTGTAGACTAATCTCTGACCCTCGCCTGCGCCTCCAAATATGCTATAAAGGCTTTGGCGCACTTTTTTTCATGCTCCTTTCGATTATATTTTTGATTATACCACCAATCGTATCGGTCTTGCAGGAATTGATGCGCTGCTATTGGAGTGGCGTCCTTCCAATTTATGTTGTTCCGCTCAAACTTGTCGAAGTCTACAACAAAGGATTGATATCCAGTGTTATCGGATATCGCGCAGGAGTCGGTTTCGTCGTTGGAATGTAAAACAGCATAGACAAATCCCAACTCCCCAAATGTCCTAATCGCCGGCAGGGGTGGACACCACACGGACTGGAAGGAGCCGGATACCGTGTGATCGTCCTGGCGCTGAATATAACCTCCATCACCGCCAACATCCCACTTTGTTCCCCAATGGACGCCCGCCCAGCTATGCCAGTCAGGCGATCCATATTTCGCTATATTTGCATCTGCTAAAGCAGGTGGCAGGTTTCTTGGCAAACTCTTCAGTTCCTCCGGCATCGGGATAAATTCCCCAAGCAGGGAGCGAGCTTCAAAACCTCTGACAAAACGGTCAACCATTGCGGTATCACTATGGCTGACCTTGAACCCGTTATTACACCAATTTGCCATCGTTTACTCCTTTTTCTGGGCCTTGGTTAATGTCTCCAGATGAATTACTAGCGAATTCATGTAGAGTTGTTTCGCAGTCATGACAGATGACCGCAAATTCCATGCAAAGACGGCTCGCTGCCTCAAATAAACTCCGGTGCTTTGCAAGATCATTTTCCGTGCTGCTCATAATTCTGGCATGCTCCGGATTGCTTTCGTCGAGCCGATCCTCAAATTCGCTCTGCCGATCGCAAATATCCAACCACTTTTGGTAAATATTTACGAGGCCTGAGAAATACTCTGTTGGCACGCGCAGGGTGACAAAATTACAATCAGTCTTATTCATGTGTTTTCCTTTCTGTTTGGATCGTGTTATTTGGTAAACGCCCTCGGGTTTCCTGATGATTATCCTCTCCCACATTTAGATAAAGTGAGACAGGGTGTTCGCTTCTGGACAGAATTTGTTGACTAAAGCGCCGGCGTTCCAATAGTTTTTGTCTAGACGTCATGCTCTGAATCCATCTTAGGTTTTGGTTGTAAATGGCCCTCTCCAATGAGCGGTCTTTGTCAATTAATGCCATATTATTCTCCTAATTGTAATTTGTAGTTTGATAGTTATCGCCGGCGGCGGCTGAGCCGCCGGCGATGTAATTGTTACGGACTTATTATAGACTCGGTGTTTGCCGTGTGCCGTCGTAGGCAATTGCTCGCTTTGTTCCTGCTGTTCGGTAGTCATCGTGGAGGTACCAAATTCCCCACTCTATCCGTCGCATTCTTCTCTTTAGGCTGCGACGCTCATTGTCGGTCATTGCATCACAGGCTTCCGAAACTGCGAGCATTTGGTACTCTTTAAACTTTCCCCGAAGGCTCTCTCTTATTGAATTCTGTTTTTCGCGCAGCATGTCGATGACGTCCTGCTGATACGGCTAAAGTGTTAAATTCTTCACGGTTATCTCCAATTGTTGAGGTTATAATCAGCCAAAAGCATGCCGCTCGACAGAGCGCGCTATAAAGTGCTGTGTGACTGAAGACGCCGATAGCCAAAGGCGCCGCCATGATGACGGGCACCAGCAACAATACCAAAAAAATTGAAATTGGCAGCAACGGCGGCAGCGGAAGCTTATCACATGTTGGCTGTGATTGGAATAACTATTTTAGTGCCGGCTAAAAAAACTTGGCGAGGCACGCTTGTATCTGTTATTACATCAACGCAAGTGTGAGAGGACTTGAAAGTTTGCCCCCCGATGCCCCCGATGCCCCCACGCTTGGATATGTGTTTTCGGGGCGGCGAAATCGGAGTGCGCGCAGGGCACAAAATCATGCCGCCGATACCCCCGTTGCCCCCCAAAATCGAGGTGCGGCCCGGCTCGACGTGCGGCATATGCGGAGGTGTGCAGGGTCGAGTGCAGAGACCTGCACACCTATTCGCAAAAAAATCCCTTTAATAACAAGGCTTGCGGAGGTGTGCAGGTAATTTATGCTAAAATAGTCAGATAGGAAAAAAAATTCTTAGGAAGACAATCGAGTGCCATTTCGTCTAAAAACACTCGATTTTCCTGCACACCTCCGCAGACATTGAAATTAAAGGGTTTTTTCTTGTGTCGAGAGCACCCTCTTCTGCACTGCCTGCACAACCTTCCTCCCCCCGGTCTTGGTCAGCAACTGCGAAATCAGGGCCGACCGCGACAGGTGCTCCGAGGCGTTCGGCATCGGGGCCTTGGCATCTGCCCTGGTGTCGCTTTCGGCCGCTTCGACAATAGCAGGAGGGACCAGCCGGTATTGATGACCGGCCCGGACATCCTTGAACTCGACGAGGGAGCCGACAACCTTTTTTAATTCCCGGCTAAATCGAGCCTGGGTGAACACTCCATGGCCAAAGATGCGGCGATACCATGGGAGAAAATTCTCGGCGAAGAGCACGCCGGAATTTTTCCATGTGTGCCACTCCTTGTCACCATCGATGCCGTAGTCGCGCTGATCATCGATGAGCCACTGCTCGACCACCGTCTTCTGGCGGTATTCCTCCTGCTTGGCCTTGGTATAGGCCTTGAACACCTTGAGAGGGTCTTCGGCGGTTTCGTCGACGCTGCACCACAGCGACGGGAAGTCGGTCGAATTGATAACCGCCCATCCGGCCTCTTCCAGGTCGCCCCAGTTGAGTTGGATGAACCTGCGCATGCCCGTGGCGTCCTTGACCAGTTCGTCGAGACCCTTGTTGGAGTTGCCGATAAGGCAGGCGTCGTTTCGCTCATTAAAATCATCGCCAGTGCACATGACCCGGCCGCTGACGATTTTTTTGGTGATAACGTTCTTGAGTGCGTCCACGTCGGCTTTCTCGTAGCCCTCCATTTCGTCGACCACAAGCACCCAGCGCCGCCAGAGCTGGCGATTGCGGCTGTCGGTGATCTCCTTCAGGTTCGGGAACGAAACGTTCTCCTTAATCGGGCTAACCAACCGCTCCAGGAACTCTGTCTTGCCGGTGCCTTGGTTTCCGGAGATGATCGGCATGATGTGGTCGGAGACCGCCATCCCGACCATCTTGCGCTTGACCTGCCACACGAACTTGCGGAGCACCGCGACAGAATACTCGACCGGATCGTCCGGCTTGAAACAGGTGGCGGCCAATTTCGCCCAGGCGTCCATTCGGTTGTCGCCATCGTATTGGACATTCTCCCGTAGACGGTCGCGGCGGCTGATGAAATTATCGTTAAGCCATTTGGTGAATGCATAGTTGATCATCCGTTCTGAGAAGCCAAACCCAAGTTCATCGTTCAGAAGCTGGATACTCACACGGACCATATCGGTCGACTCGATTGTTTCGTCATTCGACCTTTCCAGATAATTGTTGAGGTGTATCTGGATATCATTTGCGGCCATGAAGGAACTCACCAACTCTTGGGCCGTCGTTGGATTGCAACCCACCCTTGAGATCGCTCGGCTTTTCTTGGTGGCCTGTCCACGCAGCTTTTCCAGCTTGGCGAGGGCCTTGTGGTGGCTATCAATTTGCTTGGTTAGTTTCAGCCGATTTTGCTCTCGAAGGTCGGGGGCGATGTTATCATCGCGGGCGGCCAAGGCTTGCTCAAGCTTTGCAATTGTCTCTCTTGTAGATGTTATATCCGTATCAATAGAAGAAATTTCGTCGTTGACCGGATTGGGAAAATCATAAGTAGACCTGTCTATATTAGTTGTCATATTATTACCTCTCTGTTGTATGCATTGTTGTTTTAATATGCCGAGTTAAAGGATGCCTGCCATAATTTGCTGGCGGGCATTCCTTAATTTCCAAGCCACCTTCTCGGCGTCGGTGGGAGGAGCCGGATGGACGTGATTTTCCATCCAGGTAATGATTTCGCCGAGATGCCTGTCACCAAGGTATTCGGCGCGACCGGCATTTCGGAGCACCCCGCCGACCTGCTGATGGATCGAAGCCTTGAGGCTGGCATGATCGGGGTACAGGCCGCGCCGCTTACAGGCGGCGATGTAAAACCGGACCGCCGAGATCAGCGGCGCCCGGTACTGCCCTCCTTGGCCGACCGCGCTCAATTTGAGCCGAAACCGTTCCTCGATGTCGGTTGGGGTGATGCTGGTTCGAGAGCACCATTCCGCCCACTCGGGATCTCGGCGCGGCAGACGTGGAATCGGTTGGAGATCGACGGTCGGCACAGGCTTCTCGACGAAGCCCCAGCGATCATCTCCGAGCGGATCGGCCATGCCTATAAACAGGGGGTTCGCAATATAGTTGAGCTGTCCCGATAGAAATACACGGTCATCAACGAACCTGTAGCCGAGCCTTTCATTGAGTGCTTTCGCCCAGTCGCGGAGGCGGTGGTCAGGCCGGGGTTCACGGGTCCAAAAGAACATGTGCAGCTTGAACGGATCCCAGCCCTTGAGCCCGGACGAGCTGCTGAACTGGTAGAAGTAGGAGGCTGGCTTGAATTCGGCGGGCAGCCGGTCGATCACCAGCCGCTCGATCTCGGCCACTCCGGGCATCGCGCCGCCGGGATTGTCGATGACGTCCAGGTCGAGCATAATGAGGTTCTTGCCCACCGGGTCCATCTCGATCGTGGCCGTGTCGCCGGTGGCCGGGTCGTCGTGGAGGAGACGCCGGGACGGCTTGCCCCGGAAGGCCGGCTTGATGTTGCCGCGCACGAAGCAGAAGCGCCGGTCGACGGCCATCTGGGTGAAATCGCGGTATACCGCTTCGAGGCTGTCGTAATTCTGAGTGTCGTTGCTGAGACGGTAGCCGTTGTCGTAGGGAATGACGCGGACGCTGCCGTTCTCGGAAATGAACTGCTTGCCGAGTAGTCTGGATTCTGAATACAGGTATGTTATTTTGCACATCGCTTAACTCCGTCACACGATGTCCCGGACCTGTTGTTGGCAGTTTGGTCCGGGACATAAAGGTTTCGGTATTGGTGCGATGTTGGTGTGGGCAGGGAAAATAAGCAGATCGGGGTGCCCGGACCCGGCCTGAAACCGTATAATAAACTTAGTCGCTTCTAATACCGCAAGTGAGGGCGAAAACTGCCAGGGAAACGCTCATCACCGTGACTAATAATAAACTATATTTATTCATCCTGTAAATATATTAGTGATATTGCTGGCCGCTGGATTGTGGTGCGGCGTTTGCCGATTTGGGCGACATGGCTGATTTTGGGGGGCGGGGCCGCAAGGAAGCCGCTGATGACACCCCAGTTGCCCCCGAAGCCCCTCGGTGTTGATGAAAGCGCGGGGGCAATGGGGGCACAGGGGGGCATTGATATCAGACCCAGGTCGGATCAACCGGAAACGCTTTATAACGCATACCATCGAGCAAGGAGCCGGCATGATCGCCGTCGACACGGGTGATGTACTCGGCCAGGGTCTCCCCGTCTTGGCGATGCAGACCGAAATTGGCAGCCAGCGGATTGTTTTTCGGGCGTCCCCACTGCTTGAAGAAGAATGCCGCGCCGGCGGCAAGGCACTGGTCACGAATGTCGCGAACCCAGGCCGGATCACAAGGACGGGCTTTTGGGCCAGACTCTCCGCCGACGATAACCCACTCGATGCCGCGCAAATCCAGAACGCCCACCGGCCCGAGCAATGGCTCGATCGAGAGGAACCGGATTGTCGCCGGGACCTGCCGGAGCGCGTCGATTCGGAAGACGACCTGGGCATCTTCGACGGAGCAGCCAGCCCAGACATTCGGCGGCAGGGCTCTGCCCATGCGTGTCAGTGTCGGCATGATCAGCCCTGGCCGTTTGGTGAGCACCTGATAGCGGTGCTGCGGCGTCTGATCCATGATGTCGAAGGCCTCGGCCCGGAGAGCGTCGGCCGCGTTCGGATGCCAAAAGTCCGACATGGAGGCGATGAAGATTCGGGACGGCGCGACAATCTTGGTCGGCTTGAGCACGACCTCGTCGGTGTTCCTGTTGAT
>SESG01009540.1_pt1 | contig 10006 bp, 11 predicted proteins | sample 3171421 | NCBI WGS metagenome assembly SESG01 (sample SAMN10866946, study PRJNA518727) | freshwater metagenome | biome: subpolar coniferous forest; feature: holomictic lake; material: water; isolation source: holomictic Lake 227, 6 m and 8 m depth | place: Canada: near Kenora, Ontario | collected... | reverse complement strand
GGTCTGGTTCAGGACGGAAACGGCAATTGCCGCTTCTTACGAAGCCAGTACTCGAATGCACTTTTGGAAAGCCCTATGGATGAAGCAAACTCCCTTAGTGTTAATCTCCTATCCCCTATCTCCTATCTCCTATCTTTCTTCTCACTAAGTTTTTCGGAGCGCTTAGCTGGGAATTGAATGTTTCGACTATATTCTAAATTTATTTATTATCTTTGTGATGTTTCTATTATAATCCGATAATATGATAACCCGTGAAGGATACTTGAATAAAATGATCCCTTTTATGGGAAAGCCTGTCATAAAGGTAATTACAGGAATAAGGCGATGTGGCAAGAGCACCTTGTTGAGGATGGTCATCAATTTGCTTTCCGAAAAAGGAGTAAAACCCGCTCAAATACTTCTGATAAACAAGGATTCTCTGGAATTCGACCTGCTCAGGACCTACCTCGATTTAGACCGGTATGTCAAAAAAAGATTCAAGAAAGTATCCGGACAAAAATACTTGTTTATTGATGAAGTTCAGGAAATTGAGGAATGGGAAAAGGCTGTTGCCGGGTTCCTTGCCGATCAAACCGCCGATTTGTTTATTACGGGTTCCAATTCAAAGCTCTTGTCATCGGAATTGGCCACTCATATTGCAGGCCGGTATATTGAATTCAAGGTATATCCCCTTGTATTCTCCGAGTTCCTCAAATTCCGTAAGGTCACTGAACCGGAAAAGGCAGATACCGAATTTGGCTTATTCATGAAATACGGAGGATTCCCGGGTGTTCACCATATGGATTTTGACGATGAGGTCATTTCCCAGTATATCTCATCATTATACAATACCATCTTACTGAAGGATGTAGTTGCCAAAAACGGGCTACGTGATATTTCTTTATTGGAAAGAATAGCCCGGTTCGGGGCCGACAACTGCGGGAATATCACCTCTTCAAAAAAAATAGCTGATTTTCTGAAGTCGCAAAAAATAAAAGGTTCGGTTGATACTGTTCAGAGTTACCTCAGTATGTTAGCGGCCGCATACCTGTTTTTCAAGGTGAGCCGTTTTGACATAAAAGGAAAACGACTGTTGGAGGTCCATGAAAAATACTACACAGGAGATATTGGTCTCAGGAATAGTTTGCTTAGCTACCAGAAACTTGACATTTCCGGTCACCTCGAAAATATCGTTTACCTTGAACTTATTTTCAGGGGTTACACTGTAAATATTGGCAAAATCAATGATCTCGAAATTGACTTCGTTGCTGTAAAAGGAGACGAACGACTTTATGTCCAGGTAGCTTACCTTCTCACCGATCAAAAAACAATTGAGCGCGAATTTGGCGCATTGGAAAAGATCCGCGATAACTATCCGAAAATGGTATTATCTATGGATAAATACCTGGCCCATAACAGAAATGGGGTTGACTGGATGAATCTGGCAGATTTTTTACAGACATGAGTGGGAGTCAGGAGTTCGGTTGGTTCGCATTTTAAAGATAAAAGGCTTTGGCGTTCTATGTGCCAAACCAGGGAATCTTATTTACAAAAAGAAAGGGATTGTTATTACCGTTTACAACCATCGGATGCATCGGGATCCCCAACAAGAAAAAGATCATATAAAACTTATTATAAAACTTTTGCAAATTGATTAAATTATATTATATTTGTATGATATATCATGCAATAAATAATAATAATATATATAATGACTGAAATATCAGACAACTATTGGATGGCTGCAAGCGACACAGTTATCATGGAAACAATAGGCTCTTTTATTAAACATCACCGGGTACAACAAAATAAGTCACAGAATCAACTGGCGAAAGAAGCGGGGATAGTTCGCTCGACACTTAGTTTGTTTGAAAGAGGACAGAATACCAGTATGATTTCTTTTGTCCAGCTTTTACGGTCGTTAAAACTCTTACACATGCTGCAGGAGTTTCAAGTTAAACAGCAAATCAGTCCCATTCAATTAGCTAAACTTGAGCAGTCTAAGAGAATAAGAGCAAGAAGAAAAGATAAAAATGAAGAAAAACCTGAATCTGACTGGTAAAAATGAATACTGCTTACATAAATATCTGGAACCTACGTGTTGGGGCTGTTGCATGGGATAAGCGAAGGCACTTACAGATGGGAAAGGGCATTGCCCTTGCGTTCAAAAAAACCTTTCCAGCCAATTTCAAACAGTATGAACAAGCTGTAAAAAATGGAGATATTGCTTATTTTTTACAACGATTGGGTGAGCCATTGAGATTGGAATTCGAAAAGGGTTTTTACGGACCATATTCCCACCAACTTTTTCAGTTACTCAAGTATTGATAAATAAATGTGCTGTTTAGGTATAAAAATGGGGCCTTTATTGTATATTTGCAACAAAGCTAAGGCATGAATTTCGAATTTGACCATCAAAAAAGTTGTTTAAATAAAGAAAAACATGGAATTGATTTCCCGGAGGCTCAGTATTTGTGGTTAGATCCAGCCAGGGTTATCATTCCAGCCAGGACGTTAAATGAACCCCGTTACCTGTTGATTGCGCGGTTTCATGGAACTTTATGGTCAGCTGTATTCACTTTAAGAGGTGATGTTTTAAGAATAATATCAGTGCGCAATACAAGACAAAATGAAAAAGAGATCTATCAACGCAGAGGAATTTGATGAACTGTTCGACCGGGGTGCCGATGTAGTTGAATACCTGGAAATTGAAAAGGCTGAACGGCCGGGACTAAAACATCGGCGCGTCAGTGTCGATTTTCCCGCCTGGATGGTACAGGAACTCGACAAAGAGGCTGAACGCATGGGCATTACGCGGCAGTCGGTTATAAAATACTGGATTTCTGAAAAACTTCGTCCATCTGCAGGATAAAACTAAATTGTGAAATAGTGATAAAAATGAATACTTCGCCCGACAAGGGATTACATGAGAGTTTATCAGCCTTGATAAAGTCACTAATTTTTTGCTGATCTTCCTTACTTAAGGGTCGGGGATCAACAACAAAATCAACATCCAAAGGTTCCCTTATAATTCCCATATTACTATTCTTTAAAATATTTATTAATAAGTTTAGAAGCAGCAATTGTATCAATAATCATTAATTGATTACCTACAAGTTTTGCTCCAAGGGTACTTATATAATGTTCAATTAAATTTGATTTTGAAGTGAATGATACATAGCCTTCATAACCTCTATGAAAAGATAATCTGCATGCAAAGGCAATTAAATTTCCAGGGCTTGAAATGACTTAAAGCCAGGTTTTTATCCGGCCAAAAGTAAAAAAAAAAGTTAGTTTTGGCCACTTAAGGCCATGGATTTTGGGGATTTACTACCTGCAAAATTTTCGAGGAAGGAGACCTTAATAGTCGAACAAGTCATTCATGGTCAGTTCATTTTGAATGATTGTCCTGTACTCATTATTTTTTACACCGACCGCTGTTATCATTGTCAGGAAAAGTGTTTTACGGGTTCTGCTTATTGAACGAAAAGTGGCAAGTTTATTATTAAGTTCAAGAGCATATTTCTTATCTATGATAAATTCCCCGGTAGAGAATTTTATTTCGCAAATATTAATGCAATTGTCCTGGCGGTCAATTAAAAGATCAATCTGGGCACCTGTCCCTGATTTATCGGCAGGCCGGTATCTCCAGGTTGAAATTAAAGCAAGCACACCTGCAATATCAAGGGCCTTCCTGATCTGATCGGTATGCTTTAAGCAAATGCTTTCAAAGGCATATCCACTCCAGCTTTTCCACGAAGACTCCCTTGAAATTTTGAACCAGGAGCCTGGACCAAGGAAACGACTGTGCTCCACGTATTTCAGGTAAAAAAGGGAAAATTCATCGGAAAGCCGGAACACAGCCGAACTGCTGTTCTTTTTATGTGGGATTACAGATGAGATGAACCCTGATTCCTCCAGCTCAGTAATCGTTGCAGAAGCCCTGCCGCCTGATGATAACCGGGACTCGGAAATTATTTCATTCCTGATGAGCCCGGTGGGTTTCCCTGTAAGCGCCCGTATGACATCCAGATGATTTCCGCCTGCCTCAAATAGTGAACTGAATAAATTATCGAATTCTCCAAAGAGGAATCCTTCTTTTGAAAAACAAATGCGGTCGATTGCCTGGGTTGAGCTTTCACCTTTACGTACTTCCCTCAGGTACTGCGGGATGCCGCCCATTACCAGGTAGAGTTGAAGGACCTGGTAACGGTCGAGGATAATGTTTCGGGAACTGAAATACAATTCTGTCTCCCGAAGAGTAAATGGCATTAACCGCAGCCTTTGAGTGAGACGATTATGCAATCCTCCCTTGTTTCTTATAACATTTTTAATCATCCATGATGCTGCTGAACCGCAGATCACGACGATCAATTTTTCCTGCCGGGAAGCCCAGGAATTCCAGAAATGTTCTGATACACAGCCTTCCCTTGAAAAAATGTGCAGTTTCCTGACAGGCAGAATGCAACGAAATCCCAAATACCCAATCCTGGCGCGTGGGCTGCTCGATAATCTGGTCTATAAGTTTTCAGTTGACCAGGTCAAAGAGGTGTTGGAAAGAAAGAGAAAAGTGTAAAAACCAATGGAAAGTGGTCATCTGCCCGATGATCTGAAGGTTGCTGATTTGAAGGAAAGCCATCGTTCTCTATAACACCGAGTGGAGGGGTGGAATCAGTGTTGGCAAATACATTCCTTTGACAGAGTCACAAAAACATTATCTGAAGGGGTACCCATGCCCTCAAATGATTGTTTTCGGAAAGATAAGAGATAGGAGATTCTTCATACCCACCCCAAACCCCTCCCTGCGCGCAGGGAGGGGCAGGGGGAGGGTACTTTCAGGAATATTTTCTACCTTTGATCTTCCAATTTCTGCAGATGAAGAGAATACTTTTCCTTTTCGGGTTGATTCTGGTCGCTGGGCTGGCGCGTTCCCAGGTGGTATATGAGGATATCAGCAATACCGGCATCTATGATTTCCTGGACGAGCTGGCGAATAACAGAATCATTGAGCTCAACTCGGTGATCAAACCATACTCTCGCATTTACATTGCGGGGAAACTCAAAGAAGCAGAAGCTCAATTAGGAATTAGGAATGAGGAATTAGGAATTGGGGATAAAAAAATGCTTTCCAAAATTAGCAATCGATTGATTAGAGAGCTGAGGTTTTATTTGCAGGAGTTTTTGCCGGAGTATAGGATATTGAGCAGGGGGCCCCACCCCAAGCCCCTCCCCCAAGGGGGAGGGGAGAAGCCCTACCCCAAACCCCTCCCCCAAGGGGGAGTACCCCACCCCAAACCCCTCCCCCAGGAGGGAGGGGCTGTTTCCGGAGCTGACTCGACGCTTGATTATGTGCACAAAATTGGGTATCTTTTCAGGAAGAACCGAGACTTTGCCGTGAGTTTGAATCCGCTGGCGTTTCAGTACCAGGACCGAGTGTTTACCTTTGCGGTGAGGCCGATTTTGGGGGTGGAGTGGATGACGAATGAGAATGCGGCGGAATATCACCGCTGGTGGGGTGGGAGCATGTATGGCTATGTGGGGAAGAATTTCGGGTTTTATGCCAGCCTGAGGGATAACAATGAGAGTACTCCGCTTGCCAAACCGGAATACCTGACTCTTCGCCAGGGAAATGTTTACAAGGGAAATCCCGATGGCGGGGTCGACTATTTTGAGATGAAGGGAGGGGTTACGGTTTCGTGGAAATGGGGATCCTTTGCCTTACTGAACGACCGTCTTTCGTGGGGAAACAACGAGCATGGGGCCAATATTCTCTCGGACAAGGCGCCGCCTTTTCCCTATATCTGGTTACATATCAACCCGGTGAAATGGTTCGATTTCAATTATATTCACGGATGGCTCAACTCAGGTGTGATCGACAGCAGCCGGAGTTATACCACTTCCGGTGGTGTTTACCGCACGGTATACCGGCCTAAATATATCGCTGCCAATATGTTCACCTTCATCCCCTGGAAAGGGCTCAACCTCTCCTTTGGAAATTCCATCATCTACAGCGATATCAACGTACATCCGGTTTACCTCATTCCTTTTATGTTTTTCAATGCGGTGGATGCCAGCAAGAACAACTATGTCGACTATGGCGGCAGCAACTCCCAGCTCTTTTTCGATGTCAGTTCACGGAATATAAAGCACCTGCACCTGTATGTGGCCCTCTTTATCGATGAGCTGAAGGTATCGAGGATCACTGATCCCAACCTGGTGAACTTCACCAGCTGGAAAGCGGGGTTCAAACTGAGCGATTTCCCCTTACGAAACCTCTCCTTCATGGCCGAGTGGACCAAAACCAATCCCATGACTTACAAACACTATATCGAGACCACCAATTTTACCTCCAACGGTTATAACCTGGGCCATTACCTGCGCGACAATTCGATGGAGATCTATGCGGCAGTTACCTGGAAACCTTTGCGCGGCTTGCTTGTAAAGGGTTCTTATACCCTGGCACAACATGGTACTGACCTGCCTTATGATAATAATAAAAATTATTCGGTGGTTGAAGTTCCCTTCATGGGTGAAAAAGTCTGGCAAACCGATGAGTTCACCCTATCCGCCAGGTATGAATACATTTCCAACAGCTACTTTTTTTTGGAATATGCCCATGCGGAGCACACCGGCGATGTTCGTTACGATCCTGCTTTTCTGCACGGAAAGACGAATAACCTGACTGTCGGGGTGAACGTTGGATTTTAGATGTTGGATGCTGGAAGGGGATAGGAAATATTTTGTCTCCCATTCCGCATGTAAAGCCTAATTCATAATATAAAAACAGTTTTGTTGTAAGGGTGTTAGCCTTACAGGGATAATGGGTTTGAAAATAATTATTGGTTTATATTAGGGTAGGTATTGACTTTTATTAAAAACATATTATATTTGTGGTCACTTTTAATGTGACGAGATGGAATTGTATCAGACGGGATTGATCGGATCTCTGATTTTATCATTTAGCTTACCTTTTCTCATTACCTTTTTACTGGTTCCTGTCGTTTTCCGGGTGGCCCGGGCCAAGGATATTACAGCACATCAGAACGGGCGTACCTGCCACAAGGGCAATATTCCCCTGATGGGGGGTCTGGCCATTTTCATGGGTTTCTATATCTCTTCCCTGGTACTTGTTGATATTGAATTCTTCAATAATTTTCGCTATTTATTGGCCGGTTCCATTTTGATCCTGATGGTGGGCATGAAAGACGATGTAATGGGTATCTCAGCATTAAAGAAGTTAGGAGGGCAGCTGGTGGCCGCTTCCATCCTGGTGTTCATGGGCGATATCCGTTTTACCAGTCTGCACGGGTTCCTCGGAATAAAAGAAATTTCCTATTTATGGAGTGTGCTCCTCACCATGGTCACCATTATCGGGGTGACCAATTGCTTTAACCTGATCGACGGGGTTGACGGACTTGCCGCAGGGCTGGGTAGCACCAGCCTGATTGCATTGGCTCTCTGGTTCGGTTTAACGGGCCAGTTCAACCTGATGCTTCTCTGCATCATTCTTACAGGAGCTTTGCTTGCCTTTCTCCCTTTTAACCTGCGAAGCAACGGACGGAAGATGTTCATGGGCGACACCGGTTCGCTGGGGCTCGGTTTTATCATGGCTTACCTCCTTATTGAATTCAACCAGACCAACATCGGGATCACCTATCCCTACGATCTGGTTTCGGCTCCTGCCGTAAGCATCGGCAACGTTTTCGTTCCTGTTTTCGATACGCTGCGCGTCTTCTGTCTGCGGATCATGAAACGAAAAAGCCCGTTTTGCGCCGATAAAATCCATACCCACCACAATTTGTTAGAGCTTGGATTGAGTCATGGCCAAACGAGCCTTCTTCTGGTAACCCTCAATGCGGGGTTTATTATCTTATCTTTCTATTCTCATTATCTTGGAACCACAACCCTCCTGCTCGTTTTATTGAGCCTGGGAACAGTCATCTTCTTTCTGCCGAACCTCAGAATAAAGGGAAAGAAGCAAGAGATCGGAGATCGGAGATAAGTGATAGGTGATAAAATTCCTAATTTTTAATTTTTAATTCCTTCCAGTTTCAGGTAGTCGTTTCCGCACAAGGTAAAGGGAAATAGCTCCTATCTGTGATAGCCTTCTTCTTCTATTCCGGACTGTTTTAAGATTGCATAAAATGTACCTTTGGGAAGATCCTTTTTCCCATGTACAGGAACGGTAGTTCGTTTTCCTGATACAGGATTTATATATAGGTGATGACTTCCGTTGGATCTGCTGAAGACAAAACCATTTTTTTTAAGCAGCTTAATGAGATATTTTGAGGAATAATTCACGCTGTAGCAATATTCATTGAATATTCCAATGTTTCACTATCATCCGGAATTATTTCCCCCTGATCTTTTAACTCTGCAATGTAAATAGAAATTGCTTCTTTCGCCATCGCAATGGCATGATCCACGTTTTCCCCATATGTAATACATCCCGGCAATGCAGGGACAATAACGGTATATGTTCCTTCGGCTTCCTTATGGAGAAGCACTTTAAAGGTGAGATTCGGTTTGTTCGGATAATCCATCTTTCTTTGTTGTTGATATTATACAAAAATACTGAAAATTCCGGAAATTTGTTTTCAGAAGGAGATAAGAGATAGGAGATAGGAGATAGGGGATAAAATTCCTAATTCCTAATTCCTAATTCCTAATTCTTTTCCGCCATTGGCAGCCGCTTTCGTACAAGGTAAAGGGAAACGAGGCATGTGGCCAGGAGGATAAGGATGATGAGGATGACGGAGTGGATGACGGTTTGGAGGGCGTATGCGAGGAGGGTCATGGCGAGGTTAAAGGAAAGAAGCGAGGCGCGGACGCCGGAATGGGACATTCCAAGATCAAGAAGGATGTGATGTATGTGCGACCGGTCGGCAAGGAAGGGCGATTTTTTTTTGCTTATCCTGAGGATCAGGACGCGCAGGGTATCGAACAGGGGGACGGCAAGGATCCCCATGGCGACGGCGGGGGCTGCATAGACCCGGAAGATGAGGTTGGGCTGGAGGTTGAGTTCGCAGAAGCGCCACACCATGAGGCCTATGAGCAGTCCCAGTACCAGCGAACCTGAGTCGCCCATAAAGAGTTTATACTTTTTCGACCATACATTAAAGTAAAAAAAGGCCAATACCGCCCCGGTGACAATGGCTGCCAGGATGGTAAATTTGTAGGCTCCCTCAATGAAAAAATGGATTCCGAAAATGACCGAGATCTGGATGCAAAGACCGGACGCAAGGCCGTCGATGCCATCGACCAGGTTAAATGCATTGATGATGGAAACAAAAGTAACGACAGAGATGATCACGGCCGGGATATAACCTAACTGCTGGATGCCAAGGAACCCGTAAAGGTTCGAAAAATACATCTGCCCCCCGAAAATAACCAGCAGTGAGGCCATGGCTTCCCATGTGAGTTTTTTCCATGCCCCCAGGCTGTCGAGGTCATCATGCAGGCCAATGAAAAAAAGGACAATCACCGCTGTAAGGATACTCCTGAAATAGACCAGGGTATTGATCCCGGAAAAGAAGATAAGAGAAAAAACGACGGAGATAAAGATGGCCAGTCCGCCGAGCCTGGGAACCCCACCATTGTGCGAATCTCGGTGGTTGGGGTAGACCAGCAGGTTGTGTTTTTTAGAGATCTTTACAATGGATGGAATGGTGATGAAACTAAAAATAAATGACATCAGAAAAGCAACCGGAATGATGACCTGTATGTATGGTGAGAAGTCAAACATGCAGGCAAAGATAGAAAGTTTTCAGAAAAGAGGCAAGGAAACAAAAGGAGATCGGAGATAGGAGATCGGAGATAGGAGCAAAATACCAAGTGGTGGTTTAGTGTGTTGGATATTATAGCTATGCTTACCAACCAGAACGACTACACCAAAACCCGCAACTATTGGAAATATCTTAAAGCCAAATTGAAAAAAGAAAACAGCGAGTTGGTTAGTGTCAATACCCAGCTGAAACTTTTAGCAAGTGACGGTAAACGATACATAACCGGCCGGCAATTGCCGCTT
>SESG01004007.1_pt1 | contig 10006 bp, 8 predicted proteins | sample 3171421 | NCBI WGS metagenome assembly SESG01 (sample SAMN10866946, study PRJNA518727) | freshwater metagenome | biome: subpolar coniferous forest; feature: holomictic lake; material: water; isolation source: holomictic Lake 227, 6 m and 8 m depth | place: Canada: near Kenora, Ontario | collected... | reverse complement strand
TGAGCGCTTTCTCGCTGACCAGAATCAGGGCGCCGGCGCCGTCCGACGTTTGCGAACTGTTGCCGGCCGTGACCGAGCCGCGCGCGGCAAACGGGGTCTTGAGTTTGGCCAGGCCTTCAAGCGAGGTGTCGGCGCGCGCACCCTCGTCCAAGCTGACGACGCGTTTGGTTTCAATCACTTCACCGCTTTGCAGATCGGGCGCGCGGTCGGTCACTTCAATCGGCGTGATCTCGTTGGCGAAATGGCCCGCGGCCATGGCGGCCATTGCCTTCTGATGCGAGGCCAGTGCAAATTCGTCCTGCGCCTGGCGGCTGATCTTCCACTGCGTGGCGACCTTCTCGGCCGTCAGGCCCATGCCGTAAGCGATGCCAATATTCTCGTCGTTGCCGAAGATCGCGGGCGAGAGCGAGGGCGCATTGCCCATCATCGGCACCATGCTCATGCTCTCGACACCGGCGGCGATCATGACGTCGGCTTCGCCGACGCGGATGCGGTCGGCCGCCATCTGCACGGCCGACAGGCCCGAGGCGCAGAAGCGGTTCACCGTGATGCCGCCAACGCTGGTCGGCAAGCCCGCCAGCACGGCACCCAGGCGCGCAATGTTCAGGCCCTGCTGACCTTCCGGAATGGCACAGCCGCAGATCAGGTCTTCGATCATCTTCTGATCCAGCGACGGCACCTGCGCCAGCGCCGACTGCAGCACCTTGACCAGCAGTTCGTCCGGCCGCGTGTTGCGGAAATAACCGCGGTGCGAACGACCAATCGGCGTGCGCGTGGCTGCAACAACATAGGCTTCTTGAATTTGTTTCATACCGATTCTTTCAACAGGTCAGCAAAAATCTTCTTCCGCATTCTTCTGCAAGAGCCACGATGTTCGTGATTGAGCAAGCGTAGCGAGCAGCCGTCAGGCTAGGCGCGGGCGCCCGAAAACAGCCGGAACGTACTTCCTGTACGTGAGGATTGTTTTTGGGCTGCAACGACGCATGACGGCTGCGCAGTAGCTTGATCAATTACGAACAGGGCGCCCGGTGGACATCATTCCCATGATCCGCTCTTGTGTTTTGGGGTGCCCAATCAATGCGCCAAACGCCCTGCGCTCCAGCGTCATCACATATTCCTCAGTCACCAGGGTGCCGGCATCGACATCGCCGCCGCACACGACGTTGGCAATCAGGCCGGCAATGTGGAAGTCGTGACCGCTGATGAAACCGCCGTCGCGCATGTTCAGGAGCGAGCCTTTGATGGTGGCCAGACCGCTGCGCCCGGCAACCGCAAACATGCGCTTGTGCGGCGCGCGGTAGCCCGAGTCGAACAGGGACTTGGCCTGCGCGATGGCGACATAGAGCAACTCGTCCTTGTGCGGCACGATGACGTCGCTCTCGAGCAGGTAGCCGAGCTTGCGCGATTCGAGCGCGCTGGTTCCGACCTTGGCCATGGCTGCCGCGGTGAAGCCTTCGGTCAGGAAAGGCAACAAGTCCTTGCCGGTGGAAGTCGCTGCGTTCTCGGCAGCACGCCGCGCAATATAGGTCAGGCCACCGGCACCGGGTACCAGGCCAACGCCGACTTCGACCAGGCCGATGTAGCTCTCCATGGCGACGACGCGTTTGGCCGAGTAGACGGCGAGTTCGCAACCACCACCGAGCGCGAGGCCACGCACAGCCGACACCACCGGCACATTGGCGTAACGCAGGCGCAGCATGGCCTGCTGCATCTCGGCTTCGGCGCCATCAATTGCCTTGACACCGCCCATGACAAAGCCCGGCAGCATGGCCTGCAGATCGGCACCGGCCGAGAACATCTCGCCGGGAGACCAGACCACCAAACCCTTGTAACCGGCCTCGGCCAGTTCCAGGCCCTGCATCAGGCCTTCGACCACACCGGGGCCGATGGCGTGCATCTTGGTCTTGATGCTGGCGATCAGCACCTCGTCATCGAGCGTCCACAAGCGAATCGCTTCGTCTTCGTGCAAGGTCTTGCCAGCGGCTTCGGCCTTCGGCGCATTGGCGCCGAGCACGCTCTCGGGGAAATGCTGGCGCGCGTAGACCGGCAACTGGCGCGGCAATACGAACTGGCCCGTGCTCGGGTTCCATGAGCCTTGCGGCGTGTGCACGCCGCCGGCGTCGGCCACCGGGCCCTTGAACACCCAGTCCGGCAACGGTGTCTTGCACAGCGCCTTGCCGGCGGCTATGTCTTCCCTGATCATGTTGGCCACGTCCAGCCAGCCGGCTTCCTGCCAGAGTTCGAACGGACCTTGCTTCATGCCAAAACCCCAGCGCATGCAGAAGTCGACGTCGCGCGCGTTGTCGGCAATCGAGGCCAGGTGCACGGCGGCGTAATGGAAGCTGTTGCGAAGAATAGCCCACAGGAACTGGCCCTGCGCACCCTCGCTGCCACGCAGCAGTTTGAGGCGCTCGGCCGCCGGCTTCTTGAGCATGCGGCCATAGACCTCGTCGGCCTTTTGTCCGGCCGTCACATAGTCCTTGGCTGCGGGGTCAAAGCGCAGGATGTCGCGCCCGGCCTTCTTGAAAAATCCGCCTTTGCTCTTTTGTCCGAGGAAGCCCTTCTCCAACAGGGTCTTGAGCACATCAGGCGTGGCAAAGCTGGTGTAGAACGGATCGGTCTCCAGGCTCAGCGTGTCCTGCAGCGTCTTGATGACATGGGCCATGGTGTCCAGGCCCACGACATCCGCAGTGCGGAAGGTGCCCGAACTCGCGCGCCCGAGCTTCTTGCCGGTCAGGTCGTCCACGACGTCGTAGGACAGGCCAAAGTTCTCGACCTCCTTCATGGTCGCGAGCATGCCGGCTATGCCGATGCGGTTGGCGATGAAGTTGGGCGAGTCCTTGGCCCTCACCACGCCTTTGCCGAGATTGCTGGTCACGAAAGCTTCGAGCTCGTCGAGAACCTGCGGCTCGGTGCTGGGCGTGTTGATCAGTTCCACCAGCATCATGTAGCGCGGCGGGTTGAAGAAGTGGATGCCGCAAAAGCGCGGCCTGATCGCCTGCGGCAGCACGTCGCTGAGTTTGGTGATGGACAGCCCCGAGGTGTTGGAGGCAACGATGGCCTGCGGCGCCAGGAAGGGCGCAATCTTCTGATACAGGTCGAGCTTCCAGTCCATGCGCTCGGCAATCGCCTCTATCACCAGATCACAGTCCTTGAGCAGGTCCAGGTGCTCTTCGTAATTGGCCGCCTGTATCAATTCAGCGTCCTGGGCCACACCCAGCGGCGCGGGTTTAAGCTTCTTCAGACCCTCGATGGCGCGCGTCACGATGCCGTTCTTCGGCCCCTCCTTGGCGGCTAGGTCAAACAGGATGACCGGCACCTTGACATTGACCAGATGGGCGGCGATTTGCGCACCCATCACACCGGCGCCGAGGACGGCGACTTTTCGGACATTAAAGCGGGACATGTTGCTTCCTGAAAATGACATGAGAGAACCAGGGGACATCAGCGGCGCTGCAGCGGACTGACTCGCAGCGCCAGGCCCCAGCGGTCATGGAACGCGGAACCAGGTCTGGGTTCGACCCAGCAAGGCAAAGCCGATGAAGCCCCGGACTTCCAATTTCGCGCCGCCTTCGATCGGGGTCATTCTGAGCTTGTAAACAGTGCCGTTGTCGGGGTCCACAATGCTGCCGCCCTCCCAGACATCCTTGCCCTCCGCCTTCACGGCCCCACGGATGATTTCCAGGCCCAGTTTGGGCTTGCCCTTGCGATCGTCGCTGCACTGGTCGCAATTGGGCTCCGGGCTGGGAATCAGGGCCTTTTCAATCACCCCACTTAGGGTGCCGGCCTTCTCCACAATGCGGACCTCCGAGCGCACGGCGCCGGTTTTGTCGTCGATGGTCTTCCACAAACCCACCGGCGTCATTTGCGCCTGCACGCTGCCAACCAAGGCGGCCATGGCCAAAGCAGCAGAACCCAGAACTTGAACGATCTTCATGGTTTGTCTCCTAGATAGTTGATTTTGAAATTGGTCTATGACAGCGCGGCATCGGTATCCATCAACACCTTGCTGCCTGCGCGCGCGGTACGCATCAAGGTGGCGGTCTCGGGGAACAACTTGGCAAAGTAAAAACGCGCGGTCTGTACTTTGGCCAGGTAAAACGGATCGGTGTTGCCAGCGGCAATTTCGCGCAGCGCAACCTGCGCCATGCGGGCCCAGAAATAGCCAAACACCAGATGGCCGGCCACGCGCAGGTAATCGACCGCGGCAGCGCCCACTTCATCGGGGTTCTGGAAACCTTTGAAACCAATTTCGGTGGTGAACTTGGTCATCTGCTCGCCCAGGACCGCAATCGGCGTGACGAACTCGGACATCTTTTCGTTGACGCCCTCTTCCTCCACCAGTTTGCCGATGAGTTTGCCGAACTTGCGCAGGGTGGCACCGTTGTTGCCGAGTATCTTGCGCCCCAGCAGGTCGAGTGACTGGATGGTGTTGGTTCCCTCGTAAATCATGTTGATGCGGGCATCGCGCACGAACTGCTCCATGCCCCATTCCTTGATGTAGCCATGACCACCGAACACCTGCAGGCAGGCCGAGGTCGCGGTCCAGCCGTTGTCGGTGCTGAAGGCCTTGACGATGGGTGTCAGCATGGCCAGCAATTCGCCGGACTCCTTGCGCACTTTTTCATCCGGGTGGTTGTGCTCTTTTTCCAGCAGCATGGAACTGAAGCACAGCAGCGCGCGCCCGCCTTCGGCGTAGGCCTTGGCGGTGAGCAGCATCTTGCGCACATCGGGGTGCACGATGATGGGGTCGGCGGCCTGGTCCTTGGCCTTCGGTCCGGTCAGCGCGCGCATCTGGATGCGGTCCTTGGCGTAAGCCAGGGCGTTCTGATACGCCACTTCGATCAGGCCCTGGCCCTGATTGCCGACACCCAGTCGCGCCGCATTCATCATGACAAACATGCCGTTCATGCCCTTGTTTGGCTGACCCACCATGGTGCCGACTGCGTCTTCAAGCACAAGTTGGGCCGTTGCATTGCCCTTGATGCCCATCTTGTGTTCGAGACCACCGCAGTAAATTCCGTTGCGCGCGCCCAGGCTTCCATCCTTGTTGACGAGGAACTTGGGCACGATGAACAGGCTGACCCCCTTGATGCCGGGTGGGGCGTCGGGCAGTCGCGCCAGCACCAGGTGAATGATGTTCTCGGTCATGTCCTGTTCACCGGCACTGATGAATATTTTGTTACCGGTGAGCTTGTATGTGCCATCAGGCTGCGGCTCCGCCTTGGTGCGCATCAGGCCCAGATCCGTGCCACAGTGCGCTTCGGTCAGGCACATGGTTCCGGTCCACTCGCCGCTGATCATCTTGGGCAGATAAGTCTGCTTTTGTTCCGGCGTGCCATGACTTTCCAGGGATGCATAAGCGCCATGCGTGAGTCCCGGGTACATGGTCCAGGCCTGATTGGCGCTGTTGAGCATTTCATAGAAGCACTGATTGACCACCAACGGCAGGCCCTGACCGCCAAACTCGGGCGAGCAACCCAGCGCCGCCCAGCCCGCGTCGATGTAGGTCCGATACGCTTCCTTGAAGCCCTTGGGTGTGGTCACGGCGTGGCTGACCGGATCGTAAGTGCAGCCTTCAGCATCGCCGCTGACATTGAGCGGAAAGATGACCTCGGAGGCAAATTTTCCGCCCTCTTCCAGTACGGCGCTGATGGTATCGACGTCCATGTCGGCGTACTGCGGCATCTGCTTGAAATCATCAACAACCTTGAGCACTTCGTGCATCACAAATTGCATGTCGCGCAGGGGTGGGGTATAGGTTGGCATGCTGCTTACTCCTTGAAAATGGGTTTTACTTTTCGGAAATCGGGGAAGCGGGAACGGTTGCTTTGCCGTAGCGCGCGAGAATGTTCTGAAAGCCCGTGTTCGCGTACGCAATGGCTTCAGGATTTTTCAGAAACCTTGCCTCGTAGTGCAGCGCCAGAATGAGCCCGTGGATTTCAAACGCCATCTGCTTCTCATCTGCATCGACATCGAGTTGCCCCTCTTCCTTGGCCTGAACAACGGCGCGGTACATGGCCGCCAGCCAGGCCTTGACCGAACCCGCCAGTGCATCACGTACCGGGCCCGGGCGGTCATCAAACTCAACTGCGCCGCTGATAAAAATGCAACCAGACTGGAGTTCAACGGCGACACGCTTCATCCAGTTGGCAAACAGCGCACGCACCCGCGGCAAACCGCGCGCCTCGCCCATTGCGGGGAAGAAAACTTCGTCGGCAAAGCGAGCGTAGTACTCGCGGATAACCGAAATCTGAAGTTCCTCGCGCGAGCCAAAATGCGCGAAAACACCTGACTTGCTCATCCGCGTCACTTCGGCCAGTGCGCCGATGCTGAGGCCCTCGAGCCCGATCTGCGCAGCCAGGCCCAGCGCCGCTTCAACAATCGCCTGCTTGGTCTGTTCACCCTTTTGCAAGACGCGCCCACCAGCAACACCTTGGCGGTTGCGTAAATTGAGCGGCTTGACGGAAAACTGGGAAACACTCATGGAAGACAAAATAGAACGATCGTGCTATTTTGCATCAAGTTTCCCGGCGACAGGGAAACCGTCTTGCTTCTAGAGAGAATTTTCTAAGGGTAGACCGGGTTAACCCGCAGTCAGAGGATCAGTCCCAGGCTTGCTTCCAGATGTTCCGATGGCAGGCGTCTGAAACCCGAACGTGCAAAGCGCTGCAGTCGGCCGACGACAAATGCCGTGAGCACCGAGGCACGCACCTGTGTATCCACACTGGGTGTTGCCGAGCCGCCCGACTCCGCACTGCCGCGCAGACTCTGCTTGAGCGTGGCCTCGATCTTGTCGAAAAACTGGTTCATGCGCTGCTGCAGACGTTCGTTCTCGAATACCAGTGCATCACCCACCATGACACGGGTCATGCCGGGATTTTTCTCAGCGAACTGCATCAGCATGGACACCACTTTGATGGCTTGGCGTCGCCCGGCGCTGGCATCCGGCGTTGCAGCGACCCGTTCTGCCGAACTCTCCCAATCGGCAATCTGATTGACCAGTGAAAACACGGTCTGCTCAATGAACTCGATCAGGCCTTCGAACATCTGCGCCTTGCTCGCGAAGTGGCGGTACAGTGCGGCCTCACTCACATCCAGACGGGCTGCCAGTGCGGCTGTCGTGATGCGTTCTGAACCCGGTTGCTCCAACATGGTTGCCAGTGCTTGCAATATCTGCACACGCCGTTCGCCCGGTTTGGGGCGCTTGCGCGGGGTCGGCACAAGCTCAGTGCCCGCAGAATTTGAGGCAGATAGCGAAGGAGAGGATTCGACGTCAGACATGGTCACAAGCAGAATGATAAATTCATTCTCGCACAGCCGGTCCAAGGGTTTTCGAGGGGGCTGGAGCCTGCGGCTCCAGAGCTGCTTGAGCAGCTTTGGACAGGCGACAGAGGCGAAGAGTCTCGCGAGCTGCGGCCTGCAAGGTGCAGCGACGACATGCGGAATCGGCCCCAGGCCGATTCCGGGAAAGTGCGGAGCGTGGGGGCCAATCTACTTCGACCGGATCATGGTGCCAAAAGCCTGATCCGTCAGAATTTCGAGCAAAAGCACATGCGGCACGCGTCCATCGATGATGTGAACCGAATTGACACCGCTCTTGGCAGCATCGAGTGCGCCACCGATTTTGGGCAGCATGCCGCCGCCAATGGTGCCATCTGCAAACAGTTCGTCGATCTGACGGGCACTGAGATTGGTCAGAAGATTACCGGCCTTGTCGAGCACGCCGCTGATATTGGTCAGCAACAACAGCTTTTCAGCTTTCAGCACGGTGGCCAGTTTGGCTGCCACAACGTCAGCATTGATGTTGTAGCTCTCGTTGTTGTCACCAAAACCGATCGGACTGATCACCGGGATGAAGGCATCGTCCTGCAAAGCCTTGACCACGCTGGGGTCTATGCTGACGATGTCACCAACCTGACCCACGTCATGCTCCTTGCTGGGGTCCGTGTTGTCAACCATGCGGAGCTTTTGCGCGCGAATCATGCCGCCATCACGACCGGTCAATCCGACGGCCTTGCCACCGGCCTGGTTGATGAGGCCAACGATGTCCTGCTGCACTTCGCCCGCCAGTACCCACTCCACCACTTCCATGGTTTCGGCATCAGTGACGCGCATGCCCTGAACAAATTCGCCCTTTTTCCCAAGTCGTTTGAGCGCCGTTTCAATCTGTGGTCCACCGCCGTGAACCACCACCGGGTTAATGCCGACCAGTTTGAGCAGCACCACGTCTTCGGCAAAATCCGCCTGCAGAGCGGGATCGGTCATGGCGTTGCCACCATACTTGATGACCATGGTCTTGCCATGAAATTTGCGGATATAGGGCAGCGCCTGCGCCAGAATCTCGGCTTTTTCGCGCGGCTCGATCTTGCTTACGTCGGTCATCGTGTGGTGTGCTCAAGGTGATGGTGACAGGACAAATTAAATCAGGTGCAAGCGAAAGGCCGGTCCAAGCACCGCTCTGCGCTTGCGGCCTGACTTTTTAATTCTTGACAGCGAATTCTTCCCTGCTGTGCCCCTGGGCCAGCAGCGCGCTCAGCCAGCGCGGCGACAAGCCCCGCCCGCTCCAGGTTTCGCCATTCGGCCCTTTGAATTTGGCAGCCACGACGGCAGCGCCCTTCGCCTTTTTGGCCACTTTGCCAGCGGCTGACTTGGCACCCGCCACAGCCTTGGATTTGCCTTTGGCACCCCGCGCCTTGCCAGGCTGTAAATCTTTCAGGGTAATGCCAAAGGCTTTCATCTTGGCCACAATCTCCTGCACGGTCTTGTCAAACTCGCGGCTCTTGATTTCCGCGGCCTGTTTCTGCAGTTTCTCGATCTGCCCTTGAATATCAATCAAGTTACTCATATCAAATACCATTTCATGAAGATGATCAGGACCGCGATGCGCATCCCTAGTGCGCCACATTATCTCTTGTTAATACCCTTGCAAAGGTGAGCAATATGATTTTTATATCAAACCAGAAGGATTTCCGGTTCAGATACTCAACATCCAGCGCCACCTTTTGGACGATTGGTAATTCATCTCGCCCGTTAATCTGCGCCCACCCGGTCAGACCCGGCAACAGCAGATGAACGCCATTTCTGGTGCGGGCTTCAATCAAGTCTTGCTGATTGAACAAGGCTGGGCGTGGGCCGACAAAACTCATATCGCCATGGATGATGCTCCAGATCTGTGGCAACTCATCCAGACTACTCCGGCGCAAGAAGCTTCCGATAACGGTCAGGTAAACCTGCGGATTGAGCAGTAAATGGGTTGCAACAGCCGGTGTATCGATTCGCATGCTACGAAGTTTCGGCATCCTGAAAATAACATTATTGCGTCCAACCCGATCTGACCAATACAGTATCGGACCCGGCGAGGTCAGCCGCACTGCCAGTGCGAGCAGCGCGAGCGGCAGCAGTAACACAATGCCAGCAAGGGTCGCGAGGATCAAGTCGAAAGTGCGTTTCATGGTCTTTCAATTCCTGCCAGCCGGATCGAATACAAGATGCCGCTTCCTGATGCGCCGGTAAACCGGCGACAAAAAGAAACGCAGCATGCTCTGCAAGTGCCAGCGCAAATACCTCATATTCCGGTGACTGTGCCGCTGCGCTTCGTGCAGAACCCGGGTCTGCGCGCAGACGAGTACTTCATAAGCCAGCAATCGCAAGCGGGCGCAAATATCGACATCTTCATAGTAAAGAAAATAGCGCTCATCAAAACCGCCTATTTTCTCAAAGATGTGCGAAGGAAACAACATGAACATGCCGGCTACCCAATCCGGGTGAAGCGCTGCACTTGCGCTCGGGTATTCACTTGCTGGAGGCATTCCGCGAACCTTGCGCAATATGCTCAGGGGCGTCGGGAAACGGCGTGCGCTGTCCTGCGCTGCCCCTTCGTTGCCCACCACGAACGGCGCGACAACGCCCACCGAACTATCTTTTAGTCCTGCCAGCAAGGCCGGGAATGGATTGTCAGTCAATCGAATATCCGGATTGATAACGCAAAAGCAAGCGCTTTCGG
>SESG01005537.1_pt1 | contig 10011 bp, 4 predicted proteins | sample 3171421 | NCBI WGS metagenome assembly SESG01 (sample SAMN10866946, study PRJNA518727) | freshwater metagenome | biome: subpolar coniferous forest; feature: holomictic lake; material: water; isolation source: holomictic Lake 227, 6 m and 8 m depth | place: Canada: near Kenora, Ontario | collected... | reverse complement strand
AAAATGCTGATTGCCGTTCATTGCGAGGACGAAAGCATTGTGCAGGCAAATCTTGCAGCCGCCATTGAAAAATACGGAGAAGAAATTCCGGTAAGTGAGCATCCTAAAATCAGGGATACCAGTGCCTGCTTCAGTTCTTCCTCCAAGGCCGTCGAACTCGCCAAGAAATATGGCACACGTCTGCATATTCTGCATGTTTCTACGGCAGCAGAACTTGCGCTATTTGACGCTGCACCCGTAAAAAGTAAAAAAATAACGTCTGAGGTTTGTGTTCACCATCTTTGGTTTTGTGATGCCGATTATGAAAAATTTGGCGGTCGGATAAAATGGAATCCTGCCATCAAGTCTGCCAACGACAGAGCAAGCCTGATCAAGGCTGTCAACGACAACCGGATTGATGTAATCGCAACAGATCATGCTCCGCACACGGAAGAAGAGAAAAGCCAACCCTATCTGAAGATGCCTTCCGGCGGACCATTGGTTGAGCACTCCCTGACGGCCATGCTGGAATTAAGCAGAAACGGTAAAATCACTCTGGAGAAGGTCGTCGAGAAAATGTGCCATACTCCTGCAGACCTGTTTGGCATTGAAAAGCGCGGTTACATCAGGAAAGGATACAAAGCAGACCTCGTTTTGGTTGATACAGGCAAGTGGACAGTTACCAAGGAAAACATACAGGCAAAATGCAACTGGTCTCCTTTCGAAGGAGAATCGTTTTATTACTTTGTCAGCCAAACAATTGTCAATGGCAATCTTGTCTACGAAAATCATACCCCGGGTAAAAAAGGAACCTTCCACGAACAAATCAAAGGAGAGAGACTGTCCTTTTCGAGAATTCAGGAAGGCTGAGGCAGCAAAACACTATTTCAATAAAAACCTCGCGGCTGTTCTTGTCCTTTGTTCGACAAAAACTTGTCTGCCAGCAGTCATTTTCCTTACGATTTCTTCATTGTAATATCTGATTGTCAGCAATTCCAGATCACCATTGTAATGAACAATAAATTTAATCTTGAGGTCTTCAATCAATTGTTCAAAACCGCGCTCTGGCATATCGACTGCAATCGAAAAATTCATGGCAGATTGCTGAACCAGATTCATTTTGATCCTGTGTAGCGCAAAAAGATGATAGATACCACTGATGCTATCTTCCGCAATGAACGAAAAATCCTTCGGTGAAATCGTAATCAATACCTGATCGTCCTTGTCAATATAGACAGGGATATACTCCATTGGGTGATCAATCTGGCAGATGATGGTACCTGTCTCTTCAGGTTGGATAAAAGACCGGACATAGAGTGGTATAAGCTTTTCAACCAATGGCTTCATCGTTTTGGGATGAATAACTTTTGCACCGTAATAGGTCATTTCAACAGCTTCACGGTAGGATATTTTTTCCAGTTTGTAGGTTGATTCATAACGATGTGGATCAGCATTCATGATACCGGGTACATCCTTCCAGATCGTCACGCTTTCTGCATCCAGCACGTTGGCAATGATCGCCGCTGAATAATCTGATCCTTCCCTTCCCAGGGTCGTGGTAAGATTAAAAGTAGTTGCTCCTATAAATCCCTGCGTAAGGCAAACACTATTCTCCCCGAACTGAAAAGCCTGAGGCATCAGTTTCCTGGTAAGTTCCCAATCAATTTCTCCTTCCCTCCATGTATCGTTGGTCCGGATATAATGACCCGCATCTATCCACTTGGTCACTTTTCCCAAATAATTCAGATAGGCGGCGACGATTTCTGTTGAGACCATCTCCCCGGTCGAAACGATTTGATCATATTCGAAGTCGTAATTCAATGAAGGCGGTATATTTACTCTTTTTGTCAGTGCATCAAAATCTTCATTGACCGATCGCTCCAGTTTCTCATTTCCATTTTCAAACAGACTTTTCACAATTTGATGATGATACTCTTTCAACAGGTTGATCCCATGAAGGGCTTCATCCACATGACCGTCAAAGTAATTTCGGGTTACTGATACAAGCGCATCAGTTGTTTTGCCCATAGCCGAAACAACGACAACGAGTGAATCCTGTTCGGCATCAATGATGGATGCGGTGTTCCTTACACCGGCTGCATCTTTTACCGATGCTCCTCCAAATTTAAATACTTTCATATCCAATAAGTTACTAACGAATGCTATTAAAGAAGGCGTTTCCTTGTTCAATTGTGATCAGCCAATCATCAAAACAGCGATTTCATTGACAAAATCGTTCAATTTTCCTTTCACAAAGTAACAAAAAACAGAAACACCCCGCTTGCGGATTAGGCACAATCTCCAAAATTAGTAACTTCGCCCGATCATCAGATAGCAAACATTGGAATTAACAGAATTTCTCCATTTATACCGCTCCCACCCTTCACTTCTGGAGTTGAAAGAGTCGCTGACAAACAACAACGGGAAAAAAATCTCAGTTTCAGGTTTGTCGGGATCATCGGTTACTGTGGCCTTCTCAGTTCTGAGGGAGATGTTTCCCTATCAGGCACTTTTCATTCTTGGTGACAGAGAAGAGGCTGCATTTTTCTTTGACGACATGCAGGTTCTCGGACGGGAAGATGATCTGCTTTTTTTCCCTTCCTCCTATAAACGCAATATCTGGCACGACCATATCGACAATGAAAACATCATTTTGCGAACGGATGTGCTGAATAAACTTTCGGGAAAGGAAAAAAAATACCTGGTTGTGACCTATCCCGAGGCGGTAATGGAGATGGTAGTTTCTGAAACCGGCCTGCAAAAACATACCTTGCAGGTAAAGACCGGAGAGAAACTTTCAATTTCATTTATCAATGAACTCCTGTTTGAATATGGATTTGAGCGTGTTGAGTTTGTTTTTGAACCCGGGCAATATTCCATCCGCGGATCCATCATCGACATTTTCTCCTATTCCAATGAGGACCCCTACCGTATCGATTTTTTTGGCGATGTGGTGGATTCAATCCGTTCTTTTGACATTGAGGACCAGATCTCCAAAGTGCCCTACAACAAGATTTCAATTATTCCCAATATTCAGGATGGTTTAAAGGAAGAGAAGAAAGTTTCGTTCTTTGAATTCCTTGAAAAGGAAACCTATCTGGTTACCAGAGATTTTGATCACCTAAGCAGTCACATTGGCGAACTAAGTTTCTCCGTGGGTGAATCTCACGGATCAGATGAGGAGCAACATAGTGGAAATTTTCTCACTGCTGATCTTTTCAAGGGTAATCTCAGAAAATTCCCGTTGGTAGAGTTAAAAGCCAACAAAAAAAGCGGGGCCCTTCATTCCTATTTTAATACCTCTCCCCAACCTGTTTTCAATAAGAATTTTGATCTATTGGGAGCTAATCTCAAGGAAAACAGGCACAAAGGCTACCACAACCTGATTTTATCTTCCAGTTCCAAACAGATTGACAGGTTGCATGCCATTTTTGACGACAAGGGTGATCCCCAAAAATTGGATTCGTTGCCTTTTGCGCTTCAGGAAGGATTTATCGACCATGACCTCAAAATCTGCTGTTACAATGACCACCAGATCTTTGAACGATATCACAGGTATAAGTTGCGCACCAAAAAACCATCCAGACAGGCAATCACGCTGAAGGAACTGAGCAAACTTCAGGTTGGCGACTATGTCGTTCATACCGACCATGGAATCGGAAAATTTGCCGGACTGGTTAGAAATGTAATCAATGGTAATGTTCAGGAGGCAGTCAGGCTCTCCTACCGGGATAACGACTCATTGTTGGTTAGCATACACTCACTGCACCGCATCTCAAAATACAAAGGGAAAGAGGGTCAGGAACCCTCCATTCACAAGTTGGGTACTGCTGCCTGGCAGAACATGAAGAACAAGACCAAGAGCAAGGTCAAAGACATTGCCCGCGAGTTAATTGCACTTTATGCTGCTAGGAAAATGGAAAAAGGGTATGCTTATGCGCCTGACACCTATCTGCAGCAGGAACTTGAAGCCAGTTTTATTTATGAAGATACCCCGGATCAGATAAAGGCAACAATTTCGGTGAAGGAAGATATGGAGAAATTGATGCCAATGGATCGTCTTATCTGCGGGGATGTCGGTTTCGGCAAAACTGAAATAGCGGTAAGGGCAGCTTTCAAGGCAGTTACCGACAGTAAGCAGGTAGCGATTCTCGTTCCCACCACCATCCTGGCATTACAACATTATAAAACTTTCAGGGAGAGACTGCATGATTTTCCTTGCAATGTAGAGTATATCAGCAGATTGCGCCATTCAGCAGATGTCAAAAGAGTGATACACGATTTGGCAACCGGAAAAGTTGATGTTTTGATTGGCACCCACAAAATGATAGGTAAAGATGTGAAATTTAAGGACCTTGGATTGCTTATTGTGGATGAGGAACAAAGATTCGGCGTTTCGGTCAAGGAAAAATTAAAACAGATGAAAGTGAATGTTGATACGCTGACACTCACCGCTACCCCTATTCCACGAACACTACAGTTTTCGCTGATGGGAGCCAGGGATTTGTCCATTATCAGTACACCACCCCCCAACCGTTATCCTATTTCGACGGAAGTTCATTCATTCGATGAGGAGATCATCAGGGAAGCCATCACTTATGAAGTATCGCGAGGTGGACAGGTATTTTTCATCAACAACCGGATCAACAATATTTTCGAGCTTGAACGGCTGATCCATAAGCTTTGTCCGGGAGTAAGAACCATTGTCGGGCATGGACAAATGGAGGGAGACAAACTGGAAAAGGTGATGTTCGACTTTATCAATGGCGATTATGACGTCTTGATTGCAACCACCATTATCGAATCCGGATTGGATATCCCGAACACCAACACAATTCTTATCAACAATGCCCAAAATTTTGGATTAAGTGAGCTTCATCAGTTAAGGGGACGTGTTGGACGGTCCAATAAAAAAGCGTACTGTTATCTGCTTACGCCTCCCCTGGAATCGATGACGCAGGAAGCCAGAAGAAGGCTACAAGCCATCGAGGAGTTTTCTGACATCGGAAGCGGTTTTAGTCTCGCTATGCAAGATCTTGACATCCGGGGTGCCGGAAATCTTTTGGGCGGAGAACAGAGTGGATTCATAGCCGACATTGGCTTTGAAGCCTACCAGCGCATTTTAAACGAAGCGATGGAAGAACTGAGAAACTATGAATTTCAGGGATTATTCGAAGATAGCGACATTCAGGACCAGCAGAAAGCATTCCTGCAAACCTCCTTTATCAGGGACTGCAACCTGGATACTGACCTTGAGCTATTAATCCCGGATGATTACGTCTCAAGCATTTCAGAACGGGTCTTGCTCTACCGCGAACTGGATGACCTTAAAAGTGAGGAGACCTTGAAACTCTTTGAAGGGACTTTGGTTGATCGCTTCGGTCAGATTCCCAACCAGGCGCGGGAATTGCTCGATGTCGTAAGACTTCGATGGCAGGCAATTGCTTTGAACATGGAGAAACTAATCATTAAAGACAAAAAAATGATTTGTTATCTTCCTGCAGATCAGACATCAAGATATTATCATTCCGGTGAATTTGCAGGCTTAATGCAATGGATCATGAAAAATCCTTCCCTTTGCAAAGTCCGGGAGAACAAAGGCAAACTCTCGGTATTGCTGGAGAATGTAACTTCGATCAAAGATGCCCTCACCATTTTGCATTCTCTATCAGACTATCTGGAACAAAAAAGAAAGGAGTAATCCTTCATGAAAATCCTTCAACAAAAAAACCTGTTCCTGCGCTGTAGACCTTTGCTATGCCTCCTTACGCTTTCTTTCAGCTTATTGGCTGGTATCTCTGGTAACACCTTCGGGATGAAAATCAATTCTGAGCAGTTACTGATACGAGAAGATTCTCTGATAAAAACCATCCAGGCACCTGACACCCTGCTTCATTTCAGCTTCCAGCCCATTGTGATTGAGGCGGAATATCCATTCAAAGGCCAGCGACAGGAAAAGAAATACCGCCAATTGTACCTGGACATCCAACGTACCTGGCCACTAGCCAGAATTGTATCCAATGAGGTGAAGATGGTGAATCTGCAGCTGGACTCCGTTTACCTGACCAAATCTGAAAAAAAAGCCTATTTGAAATGGTACGAAAAGCACACCTTCAACACTTACATCGACACCCTCAGGTCTCTGAACATGAGACAGGTAAAACTCTTTGTCAAACTGATATACAGGGAAACGGGAAGTTCCCCTTTTGATTTGGTTAAAAAATACCGTGGAAGGTTCGATGCGTTCGTTTGGCAACTTTCAGCCAATGTCTTACTGGTAAATCTTAAAAAAGAATACGATCCGGAAGAAGATTTGCTGATTGAGGATATTATCACTAAATTGTACTGAAATCATTACATTTTTTATAATTTTGGCCTATTGAATGGACATGATCTCAACATGATTCCGGATGATATGGAAATAATCGATTACCATTAATAGCAGTTAAAGTGATAAATCTAAACATTAAACTTCAAAGTCAAAATCCAATATTTGATCACTCCCTGGATCATTTGCCGACCAATCTCACTCATCGTGATGTGCTGACGAAATATGAGAAAATTCCCACTTTTATTTACCATGAAAGTTATGAGGCCTCGGTTGAAGTAGCCAAGGAGGTTGCGGAATTAATCAGAATCAAGCAAAAAGAAGGGAAAACCTGCGTGTTGGGTTTACCTACCGGTTCCACTCAACTGGGCATTTATGCTGAACTGGTTAGGATGCATAAGGAAGAAGGATTGAGTTTTGAAAATGTAATCACCTTCAATCTGGATGAATACTATCCATTATCCTCCCATTCCATTCATAGCTACCATCAGTATATGCGAGTGAATTTATTCAATCACATCGACATTAAGCCCGAAAATATACACATCCCGGATGGAACGATTTTACTTGATGAGGTTCATGATTATTGTCGTGAATACGAAAAAAAGATAGAGCGAGCTGGAGGAATTGATCTTTTGTTGCTTGGCATAGGTCGAAGTGGTCACATTGGATTCAATGAACCGGGCTCGGGAAGAAATACGAGAACCAGGATTATTACGCTGGATCCTATGACCCGCCAGGAAGAAGCCAAACAATTCCGGGGTTTTATTAATGTTCCCCGGAGTGCTATCACTGTTGGAATTGCCACAATCCTCAATGCCAAGAAAATCATTCTTTCTGCTTTTGGAGAAACCAAGGCCAAAGTAATCAAGCAGATGGTTGAAGATGAGCCAAATAATCAGGTTCCCGCATCATATATCCAGTTTCATGCCAATGCCAAAGTAATTATTGACAATGGCGCAGCCCTTCAACTGATCAGAATGAAGACTCCATGGTTGCTCGACAGTATGGATTGGAGTGAAGACCGTTTGATTCGTAAAGCTGTACTCTGGTTATGCTGTCAAACCAATAAGCCACTGCTTAAACTTACAGGAAAGTATTACAATGACTTTGGGCTGAGTGACCTTTTAGCAACCGTTGGATCCGCATACAAAATCAACATCAAAGTTTTCAACGACCTTCAGCATACGATTACCGGATGGCCAGGAGGAAAACCCAATGTGGACGATACTGTTCGTCCTGAACGGGCGCAGCCCGAAATAAAAAGAATTATCATCTTCAGTCCTCATCCCGACGACGATGTGATCTCGATGGGGGGAACACTGCTACGTTTGATCGAACAAGGGCACGATGTCCATGTCGCTTATCAGGTTTCGGGTAATTTTGCTGTTTCGGACGAATATGTGACGCGCTTTCTCGATTTTCACCAGGAATACATCGAATTTTACGATACCAATAATCCTGTAGCCAGAATTCAGCAGGATAAGATCCTGAACTTCATCAAAAATAAAAAGGACAACGACATCGATATTCCTGACCTCAGAAAAGTAAAAAGTCTGATCCGGCGCATGGAAGCAAGATCTGCGCTCAGATATTTCGGGCTAAAAGAAGAGAATATCCATTTTCTCGACCTCCCCTTTTATGAGACCGGGCTCAAATCCAAAGCGCCAATCGGAATAGACGATGTTCAGATTATCATGAACCTGGTTGAAAATATCCAACCGCATCAAATTTTTGCGGCAGGTGATCTTTCTGATCCTCATGGAACCCATCGGGTTTGTCTGGATGCCATCTTCATCGCGCTGGAACACTTGAAAACCAAGGTATGGATGAAAGATTGCTGGGTATGGCTTTACAGAGGTGCCTGGGCTGAGTGGGAAGCAGATGAAATTGAAATGGCTGTACCGATCAGCCCAATTGAACTATCCAGAAAAAGAGAGGCCATCCTTCGCCATCAATCACAAAAGGAGGGGGCCATGTTCATGGGCGAAGATGAAAGGGAATTCTGGCAAAGAGCCGAAGAACGCAACCGTGCCACTGCAAAATTGTACGATCAATTGGGAATGGCTGAATACGAAGCCATGGAAGCATTTGTCAAATATTATCCCTGACAGAACAATAAATCAATAAGATCCGAATTAGAATGACCACTCACTCAAATGATTGGTCATTTTTATAGGTTCCAAAATAAACTTCAATGAGTCTGTTCCTTCGTAAAATATTTCTGACTTTTCTGCTATCTCCCATCCTTATCACGATTGGAAATCCTGCCAATCATAGGTTTGGCGAGAATGAAGAAACATTCGAAAAAAATCAGCCTGAACTTAAAAGAACGGAATTCAGGGCAGTTTGGGTAGCAACCATCAACAACATTGACTGGCCATCCAAACCCAACTTGTCAGTCAGTGATCAAAAAAAGGAATTTTTGCGTTTGCTTGATAGCTTTCAAAAATTCAACCTGAATGTGGTCATTTTTCAGGTACGGGCTGCCTCTGACGCGTTTTATCAGTCGAAAACTGAACCCTGGTCGCATTTTCTTACAGGAAAACAAGGACGACCACCTGGACCCTATTATGACCCGCTCGCCTGGGCCATTGAAATGTGTCACCAGAGGGGCATGGAATTGCATGCCTGGTTTAATCCTTTCCGGGTACGAAATCTGGGGTACTATCCTCTCGAGCCAAATAGTTTTGCGGCCAAACATCCTCAATATGTAAAGGAATTTGACAAGAAATTATTTCTGGATCCCGGGTATCCCGAAGTCAGGATGCATGTAGAGGAGGTAATTGCAGAAGTAGCCAGAAATTATGAAGTGGATGCGATTCTACTGGACGATTACTTTTATCCTTATCCGGTAGATGGGAAAAAATTCGGCGATGAAATGAGTTTTGCCAAATATGGACATGAATTTTACCCCAAACAAATCAAGGCATGGAGAAGGGAAAATATCAACGATTTTATTTCCGCACTGCATGATTCATTGAAACAAATCAATCCAAAAATCAAGTTTGGGATTAGTCCATTCGGGATTTGGAGAAACAAATCTGTTGATGCAGGCGGCTCTCCAGGTCTCAAAGGAATTAGTTCATATGATGACTTATTTGCTGACGTTCGAAAATGGCTCAAAGAGGGATGGTTAGACTATGTGATTCCGCAATTGTACTGGGAAAAAGGAAACCATTTCGGCGACTTCAGTTCCATGGTTCAGTGGTGGAGTGAAAACAGCTATGGAAAACCGATCTACATCGGACAGGCCTTGTACAAATCTACCTCCGAAAAAAAAGGTTGGGCCCGGCCTGACGAAATCAATGAGCAGATCAACCAACTAAGAACAAATGAGAAAGTCAGGGGATTTGCTTTCTATAGCGCTTCAAACATCGGAAAACTGTCTTCAAAACAAGCTATGTCATTATTTAACAATCAATTAAAAGACTTAGCTGCCATTGATGACGACCGTCATTCAAGCATTATTACTGGTCCGGTTGCTGTTCAGCTGCCAGGAAAAACAGTCATACCTGTTGAAAGTGAAGAACAAATCAAACAAGATTTCAAGGCATCCCTTGAAGACAATCCGATTGCATTCCGAGAATCATGGAACTCTTTGTCCGGAATCATTCCAACTGTCAGACGCATGATCGGTAGCAGGGTGCTGACCTGGAAAGTACAAAATCCCGATACCCAAATTTGGATTGCTTTGGTTTCAT
>SESG01022074.1_pt1 | contig 10014 bp, 8 predicted proteins | sample 3171421 | NCBI WGS metagenome assembly SESG01 (sample SAMN10866946, study PRJNA518727) | freshwater metagenome | biome: subpolar coniferous forest; feature: holomictic lake; material: water; isolation source: holomictic Lake 227, 6 m and 8 m depth | place: Canada: near Kenora, Ontario | collected... | reverse complement strand
GGCCACCGATGAAGCGCTGCAGCGCGGCCTGGCGCTGGTGCGCAAGAACTACGAAGCCAGCGCCGCCAAGGGCAAGCTCAGCGCAGAGCAACTGGCGCAGCGCCTGTCGATGTTGACCGGCTCGCTCGACTACGCCGATCTGGCTGGTTGCGATCTGGTGATCGAGGCGGTCTTCGAGAACATGGATCTCAAGCGCCAGATCTGCGCCAGACTGGGCCAGATCTGCAAGGCCGGCGCCATCATCGCGACCAACACCTCGACGCTCGATGTCGATGAACTGGCAGCGGCCACCGGGCGGCCGATGGATGTGGTCGGCATGCATTTCTTCAGCCCGGCCAACGTCATGCGATTGCTTGAAGTGGTGCGCGGTGCCCAGACTGCGCCCGAGGTGCTGGCAACGGTGATGAAGCTGGCCGGCAGCATCGGCAAAGTGGCGGTGGTGTCAGGCGTTTGCTACGGCTTTATCGGCAACCGCATGGCCGAGGTCTACATGCGCGAGGCCGAGTTCCTGCTGCTCGAAGGCGCGCAGCCGCAGCAAATCGACCGTGCCGTCGAAGCGCTGGGCATGGCGATGGGCCCCTGCCGCATGCTCGACATGGCTGGCATCGACGTCGGCGCCAAGACCGTCATCGAGCGCGACAAGGCCGGCGGCCTGCCAGCGGACCCGAGCTACCGCGTGCTGGTGCGCAAGCTGTTTGAACTCGGGCGCTTTGGTCAGAAGACGCTCGCGGGCTACTACCGCTACGAGGGCCGCACGCCGCTGCCGGACCCGGCGCTTACCGAGATCTGCGTTGCGCTGGCAGCGCAATACGGCATTCAGCGGCGCAGCGACATCACAGACCAGGAGATTGTCGAGCGCCTGCTCTACCCGTTGATCAACGAAGGCGCGCTGATCCTGTCCGAAGGCATTGCCTACCGCGGCGCTGACATCGACATGGTGTGGGTTGCCGGCTACGGCTTCCCGGACCACCGTGGCGGCCCGCTGTTCATGGCCGATGAGATTGGCCTTGCGACCGTCGCCCAGCGCATGGACGTTTACGCCAGCGAGCGCAGCGACGCGTTTGGCTATTGGACTGTCAGCGACCTGCTCAAGACCCTGGCGGCACAGGGCCAGCGCCTGAGTGACCATGCTGCGTCATGACACACACCGCCGTCATTGCGAGGAGCGCAGCGACGCGGCAATCCATGCAGCTTGAACCACTGGATGCCGGATCGAGTCCGGCATGACAGCGTCCGGGTGTCAATTCGGGCCCCGACCCGCAATCCAGGCGGCGCAGTAACCTCACGTTTCAGAAATTTCAACCTTTTCAACTTCACCGGAGTCAACCATCATGAGAGAAGCCGTCATTGTTTCCACTGCCCGCACCCCGATCGGGCGTGCCTTTAAGGGTGCTTTCAACAACATCAAGTCGCCCACGCTGCTGGGACACACGATCGAACACGCGGTGCGCCGCGCTGGCGTTGACGGTGCCGAGGTTGACGATGTGGTGATGGGCTGCGTGCTCACGGGCGGCACCGCCGGCATGAACCTGGCACGCAATGCCAGCATCGCTGCCGGCTTGCCGTTGACGGTGTCGGGACAGACCATGGACCGCCAGTGCTCGTCGGGTCTGATGGCAATTGCCACGGCAGCCAAGCAGGTGATGGTCGACGGCATGGAGGTCGTCGTCGCCGGCGGCCAGGACAACATCTCTGCCGTGCAGACACCCTACATGGCCTGGGTCGCGCGCGACCAGGACCCGGCCGTGGTCGCCAAGGCGGCGCATACCTACATGCCGATGCTGCAGACGGCAGAGTTCGTCGCCAAAAAATACGGCATCTCGCGCGACGCGCAGGACCGCTACGCGTTCGAGTCGCAACGGCGCACTGCCGCGGCACAGGCCGCCGGGCGTTTTGACGCCGAGATCGTGCCGCTCACCAGCAGCATGGCCGTGGTCGACAAACTCACGAAAGAAGTCAGCTACCAGCAAGTCACACTGGCGCGCGACGAGGGCAACCGGCCTGAGACCACGCTGGAGAGCCTGCAGGCCTTGAAGCCGGTGATCGAGGGTGGCTGCATCACGGCCGGCAACGCCAGCCAGTTGTCGGACGGCGCTTCCTCCTGCGTCGTGATGGAGGCCGGCCTGGCGCAGCGCCGTGGCCTGCAACCGCTGGGCATTTACCGTGGCATGGCGGTGGCCGGTTGCGCGCCGGAAGAAATGGGCATCGGCCCGGTTTACGCCATTCCCAAGTTGCTCAAGCTCAACGGCTTGAAGGTTGCCGACATCGGCTTGTGGGAACTCAACGAAGCCTTTGCCTGCCAGGCCTTGTATTGCCGCGACCACCTCGGCATCGACCCGGAAATCTACAACGTCAACGGTGGCGGCATCTCGATCGGACACCCCTACGGCATGACCGGCGCGCGCCTGGTCGGCCATGCGCTGATCGAAGGCAAACGCCGCGGTGTCAAGTACGTCGTCATCACCATGTGCATCGGTGGCGGCATGGGCGCAGCCGGGTTGTTCGAGGTGGCTTGAAACCGGCGGCTGCCACGGGCCGCTTTGCCTACGATGCAGTGCATCAAACTGCGTGCGGTTTTCTTTTCCGACAAATCCAGACACGCCCAGAAAGGATTCCCATGCCATTCGATCCCTCCCCCAAGGTGATGGACCTGCAGAAAAGGCTCAATGCCTTCATGGACGAGCACATTTATCCGAACGAGCAGCGTCACGTTGACGAGGCCGAGGCACTGGGGCCCTGGAAGGTGCATCCGATCATGGACGAGCTCAAGCCCAAAGCACGCGCCGCCGGCCTGTGGAACCTGTTCCTGCCCGAGTCGCCGCATGGCGCTGGCCTGACCAATCTGGAATACGCGCCGCTGTGCGAGATCATGGGCCGCTCTTTTCTGGCGCCCGAGGTCTTCAACTGCTCGGCGCCCGACACCGGCAACATGGAGGTGCTGGCGCGCTACGGCACACCCGAGCAACAGGCGCAGTGGTTGACGCCCTTGCTGGCGGGCGAGATCCGTTCCTGCTTTGCCATGACGGAGCCCGGCGTGGCATCGAGCGACGCCACCAACATCGAGTCCCTGATTCAGCGCGACGGCGATCACTATCTGGTCAACGGGCGCAAGTGGTACACCACCAACGCCACCGACCCGCGCTGCCGCGTGGCCATCTTCATGGGCAAGAGCAACCCGGACAACCCGGACCGTCACCGTCAGCAGTCGATGATCCTGATTCCGATGGATGCCCCGGGTGTTACTGTGCTGCGGCCGCTGCCGGTCTTTGGCTACTACGGCATGCCCGATCGTGCTTCCGAAGTGATGTTCAAAAATGTCCGGGTGCCGCTCAGCAATCTGCTGCTCGGTGAGGACCGTGGTTTTGAGATCGCGCAGGGGCGCCTGGGGCCGGGGCGCATCCATCACTGCATGCGTCTGATCGGGCTGGCCGAGCGTGCGCTGGAGCGCATGTGCCGGCGCAGCCTGTCGCGCGTGGCCTTTGGCAAACCGGTGGCGCAGCAGGGCGTGACGGTCGAGCGCATCGCCGAGTCGCGCATCATGATCGAGCAGGCACGCTTGCTTACGCTCAACGCCGCGCACCGCATGGACACGGTGGGCAACAAGCTGGCGCGCACCGAGATCGCCATGATCAAGGTGGCGGTGCCGAACATGGCGACCAAGGTGATCGACTGGGCGATCCAGGCGCACGGCGGCGGCGGCACCAGCAACGACTTCGGCCTGGCCCACGCCTACGCCATGTCGCGCGTGCTGCGCCTGGCCGACGGCCCGGACGAGGTGCACCGCAACCAGATCGGCAAACTCGAACTCAGGAAATACCAGTGTGCCTAGGGTAAACGCCTAGCGTTTTGTGGCATTTCGGTAGCCGGCGCAGCATGCTGACACAAGACCGGGCGGTCGCTGGCCTTTAATCTCGCTGTTCATACAAGTCCAATAATGACAGGAGACAGTCATGCCGTTCAATAGTGCTGGCGCAAGCCCGGAGCGCTCCAATCGATTGATGTGGATCACGCCCGACCGGATTTTCTATCTCGGCCTGCTCGGCGTGCCATCGGTGCGAACCATGGGCACCTACACCGTCTATGTGGCCGTTACCGGCACGCTGCGCATTCGCCTGGGCGATGGCCCCTGGCAGACTTCCGAGATGGCGGTGGTGCCGCCTTACGAGCCGCACCAGGTGTCGGTTGAAGGGCGCTTGGTCAACGTCATCCAGATTGAGGCGGAAACGGTTGACGGCGACGCGCTGCCGGGCGCGCTCAAAGGCCGCGGCGCGGTCGATGCGCCGGCCTTTGTGCGCCTGGTGCAGCAACGCCAGCGCGAGTTGTCCGAAGGCGGTCATGCCGTGGATCTGATGTCGCTGAACTTCGACCAGACCTTTTTCGGCGCCGAACTGGCGCTGCGGCGCATGGACAGTCGGATCGCCGATGTGCTGACACGCATCAAACAGGATCCTTCGGCACAGGGTATCGCCGAAGAGTATGCCGCGTCAGCGCATTTGTCGTTCTCGCGTTTCCTGCACCTGTTCAAGCAGGAAGTGGGCGCACCGTTTCGCAGTTTCAGAACCTGGAAGCGTGCGCGCAACCTGTTGCACTACGTCAACCGCAGTGCCAACCTGGCTTATGTGGCGCTCGATACCGGCTATCCCGATTCCACCCACTTCAGCCACTCGATCCGCAAGGTGTTTGGCTTGAAACCGAGCGACATCTTCGCCGGCTCGCGCAAGCTCGCGGTCTACAGCCACGCGCCGGCGGCACCGTCTTCGCCGGGCACAAGATAGATCCGCTGCGTGTGAACTCCGGTGTGCAAACAGGGCAGCCGATGATCCGCTCCTGCTTTGTCACGGGTACGGATGTCGCTGTCGGCAAGACGCTGGTTGCCAGTGCGCTGGTGAACCGCTTGCGCAACCACGGCGTGCACACAGTGGGCATGAAGCCGGTAGCAACCGGCGCCACGCTCGAGCAGGGCCGTTGGCGCCAATCCGATCTGGAGCAACTGGCCAAAGAGGGTTCATTTGCGTTTCCGGGGCGTGTGCTTTCACCCTACATCTTCGCGCAGGAATCGGCGCCGCAAGAGGCGGCGCAAATGGCCGGTGTGCAGATGCGCATCGAGGAAATGGTTGATGCCTTTGATGTGTTGGCGACCTGGGCCGACGTTATCGTGGTCGACGCCGACCGCGACTTTCTGGACCCCTTGGGTGCTGACTTCGACACCGCAGATCTGGCGCGCGCATTGGACCTGCCGGTGATTCTGGTGGTCGGCATCACAAGCGGCTGTATCGAGCGCGCCCTGCTGACCGCGCAAGCACTGCGTGCGCGCGGCCTGGAGCTGGCGGGCTGGGTTGCCAACATCATGGATGCGGACCCGACGCAGGCGCAGCAGCATATGGATGCACTCGGCCAGCAATTGCAGGCGCCCTGTCTGGCCCGAATCCCGCGCCTTGATTCGCCGCAGGCGGCAGCGGTGGCGGCGCAATTCCCGTTTGATGCGCTGCTGGCCGCGCTGCGGCGCTGATCTGGCGCGGTTGCTCGTTCAGGCGTTGTTCTGGCCCAGATGCAGCAGGGCGCGCGCTTCAGTGGGTGTGGCAATTGAGCGTCCGGCTCCACGCGCGTACTGCGCAAGTTGCGCGATCAACTGGCCGTTCGAGGTCGCCTTGGTGCCGTCGGGCAGGTAGAAGGTGTCTTCCAAACCGCTGCGCAGAAAGCCGCCGAGTTCGGCGCAGCGCCGGTGCAGCGGCCAGATCTCCTTGCGCCCGATGGCGGTGACCTGCCAGTTCGATCCCGGCACGATGAGCCGGGTCAGGATCGGCAGCAGTTCCGGGTCCGCCGGCATGCCGGATTCAACGCCCATGACAAAGTTGTATTCGAGCGGCCCGGTGTACATGCCCACGCGCTGGTACATCTCGACGCAGCGCACGATGCCGACATCGAAGCACTCGAACTCGGGCAGGCAGTTGACCTCGGCCATCACGTCGATGAACTCCTTGACCTTGGCCGGTGCGTTGTCGAACAGCATCGGCGGCCAGGCCCAGGTGCCGTTGGCCTTGACCTTGAGGTAGTTGAGCGAGCCGGCGTTGCAGGCCGCCATTTCGGGGCGGGTCTCACGCACGCAGCGCAGCGCGTCCAGATAGGTCGGGCCAACCACGCCGGTGGTGTGGTTGATGATGACGCCGGGGCAGGCTTCGCGGATCGCCTGCTGGATGTCTTTGGATACCTGCGGATCCCAGCTTGGCAGATGCCCCTTGCCGCTCTCCTGCTGGCGAAAGTGGCAGTGCATCACGGTGGCGCCCTCGTCGTAGGCGGCGCGCGCTTGCCTGGCCATTTGCTCGGGCGTGACCGGCACGTGGTGCTGCACCGGATCGGTCAGGCTACCGGTGAGCGCGCAAGTGATAACGACTTTGTCGGACATGGATTTCTTTCGATGGCTTCAGGGTTGGAGTGATTCATCTTAGGTGCGCAACCAAGCGCCGGTCTTGCGTTATCTTGCTAACCAGTTGCCGCAAGACCGCTCCAGGCTGGCGTGTCAGAATCGTTGAAAAGCACACAGGACGATGGCATGAACCAAGAGAAGCCGGCAGCGGCGCTGAGCTACCCATTCGAGATCCCGGCGCGCGGCCAGACCTGCGAAGTCGCACCCGGCGTGCACTGGATCCGCATGCCGCTGCCGTTCCGGCTCGATCACATCAACCTGTGGGCGCTCGATGACGGCGTGGGCTGGGCCGTGGTCGATACCGGCACCAGCAGCGACGACAACACGCGCGTCTGGCGCGAACTCTTTGCCCTTTCCACCGATGCGCGCTCGATCACGCGCGTCTTCGTCACGCACATGCACCCGGACCACGTTGGCATGGCCGGCTGGCTCACGCGCAAGTTCCGCATCCGCCTGTGGATGACACGCCTGGAATACCTGAACTGCCGCGCGCTGGTGGCAGAGAACGGGCGTGAAGCGGCAAGCGATGTGCTCAGCTTCTACCTGGAGTCGGGCTGGTCGGTCGCCGCCGTCGAGACCTACCACAAGGCCTTTGGCGTTTTTGGCAAATACATTCACGCCCTGCCCGACAGCTACCGGCGCATCCAGGACGGCGAGGAACTGCGCATCGGTCCGCATAACTGGCGCGTTGTCGTCGGCAGTGGTCATTCGCCGGAACACGCCTGCCTGTATTGCCCGGAACTGCGGGTTCTGATCTCGGGAGATCAGGTGCTGCCCCGGATTTCGTCCAACATCTCGGTGCACCCCAGTGAGCCCGATGCCGACCCGATGCGTGACTGGCTCGACTCCTTGCAAAAGCTCAAGCGTGAAGTGCCCGACGACGTGTTGGTGCTGCCTTCGCACAACGAACCGTTTCGCGGTCTGCACGCGCGGCTGGACCAACTCGGCGCCGACCAGGAGCGCACCTTTGGCCGCCTCAAGCGCGTGCTGCAGCAGCCGCGCCGTCTGGTGGAATTGTCCGAGGCCCTGTTTGGCCGCGCCATCGGGGAAGAGAACATCCCGCTGCTGCACATGGCCACGGGCGAGACACGCGCCTGCCTGAACCACCTGATGAACCGAGGCGAAGTCCAGCGCGCACTGGCCGACGACGGCGTGCACCGCTACTTTCTGCGCTGAGGCGCGAGTCGTTCATTCGGGTATTCACTGATACGGCGGGTTGCGTTCAACAGTACACTTGTGTATTGAGAACAGGGAACCGACGACAGACCATGGAAAAAATCTGGATCCAGAGTTATTCGGCGGGTGTTCCGGCCGAGATTGACGTCGACGCGCTGGGCTCGATTGCCAGCTACTTTGACGACGCCGTCAAACTGTATGGCGAAAGGCGCGCCTTCGTCAGCGGCTCAACCGGCGTTGCCATCACCTACCGCCAACTCGACAAGCTAACGCGAGCGCTCGCCGCTTACTTTCAATCGGTGCTGAAGCTGCCGCCGGGCACGCGTGTGGCGCTGATGATGCCCAATCTGCTGCAATACCCGGTCTGCCTGTTCGGCCTGCTGCGCGCGGGCTATGTGGTGGTCAACGTGAACCCGATGTATACGCCGCGCGAGTTGCAGCACCAGCTCAATGACGCGGGCGCCCAGGCCATGATCGTGGTCGAAGTTTTTGCCCATACGCTGGCCAAAGTCATTGCCAGCACGCAGGTCAAGCACGTCGTCGTCACGGGTCTGGCCGACATGATGCCCTGGCCCAAACGCATGCTGGGAAACTTCCTGATTCGCAAAGTCAAGAAAGCCGTGCCGCCGTATTCGCTGCCGGGCAGCGTGAATTTTCTGGACATGTTGTCGCAGGGTGCAGCCGCAAGTTTCAAGCCGGTGGCGATCCAGTCCGAGGAACTGGCTTTCCTGCAATACACCGGCGGCACCACCGGTGTTTCCAAAGGCGCCATGCTGACGCACCGCAACGTGCTGGCCAACGTCAAACAGGGCCAGGTCTGGAGCGAGCCTTTCCTGGATCGCAACGAAGAACTGATCAGCATCACCGCGATTCCGCTGTATCACATCTTCGCGCTCGGAGGCTGTCTGGGCATGGTCGGCATGGGCGGCACCAATGTGCTGGTGGCTGACCCGCGCAACATACCGGCGTTTGTCAAAGTGCTTGGTCAGTACCGTTTTGTTTCGATGCCGGCGGTGAACACGCTGTTCAACGGGCTCATCAACGACCCTGATTTTCCGAAGATCGATTTCAGCAAGCTGCGTTTTGCCATTGGCGGCGGGGCCGCTGTGCAGCGACCAGTGGCCGAGCGCTGGCAGAAGATCACCGGCGCGCCGCTGGTCGAAGGCTACGGGCTGACCGAGTGCTCGCCGACGGTGACGGTCAATCCGTTTGACCTGAAAGAATTCAGCGGCAGCATCGGCTTGCCGGTGCCATCGACCGATGTCTCGATTCGCAATGCTGCGGGCGAAGAACTCCCGATCGGCGCGGCTGGCGAGTTGTGTGTCAAGGGCCCGCAAGTGATGGTCGGCTACTGGCAGCGGCCGCAGGAAACAGCGGCCGTGATGACGGCGGACGGCTTTCTGCGCACGGGAGACGTGGCGCTGATCGACGAAAAGGGTTTTCTCAAAATTGTGGACCGCCTTAAAGACATGATCCTGGTCTCGGGCTTTAACGTTTATCCGAACGAGATTGAAGAAGTGGTGATGATGCACCCCGACGTGCTCGAAGTCGCTGCCGTGGGCAAGACCAGCGCGAACTCGGGTGAGAGCGTGAAGATCTTTGTCGTGAAGAAGTCGGCGGCGCTGACCGAAGCGGCGCTGCTGCAGCACTGCCGCGATAACCTGACCGCCTACAAGATCCCGCGCGAGGTTGTGTTCATGGCCGAGTTGCCCAAGAGCAACGTCGGCAAGATCCTGCGCCGCGAATTGCGCGACCTAGCCTGAGGCCAAGACCGTATGAGCAAGACCTTGATCATTGTGCTGGCGCTCAGCGCGCTCTACCTGTTGTTTCATCTTTGGTACGGTGGCCGTGGTAAACCTTTGACGCAGGCAGAGATCGCCGAGTTTGAGCGCGTGCTGGGCCAGCTCAGCCGCGACACGCAGGGTCAGTCCACGGCGGAGTTGGTGAGCCGCTTGGCTGCCAACGACGACGGCTGCGAGTTTGTCATGCACAACCTGGTGCGCTACCGTGCCAAGGCGCTGTACCCGCCGGGCCATACCTATGGCGACAGTGCGCGCGACGCTGACAAGCGTTACGGCCGCGCTGTGCTATTGCCCTTGCTGCGTTGCGGCGCGATGCCGATTTTTCTGGCCAGGTGTGCCGGGAGCTTCGTCGGGCCCGAGGGCGCTGCGCCCTGGAATTACGTTGCCATGGTGCGTTACCGCAGCCGGCGCGATTTTTTGCGTTTTGCCGTGGCCATTGAAAGCCAGGACATCGCCATCCACAAATGGGCGGCAATTGAAGAGACCCACATCACACCGCTCAAACCGCTGGCAAGCCTGATCTTTGTACGCGCTGCCGTTGGCGGCGTTCTGGCGCTGATTGGTTTTGTTTTGACGCTGCTGTGTGCTGGGTGAGACTTCCATGAACCATGA
>SESG01007574.1_pt1 | contig 10016 bp, 13 predicted proteins | sample 3171421 | NCBI WGS metagenome assembly SESG01 (sample SAMN10866946, study PRJNA518727) | freshwater metagenome | biome: subpolar coniferous forest; feature: holomictic lake; material: water; isolation source: holomictic Lake 227, 6 m and 8 m depth | place: Canada: near Kenora, Ontario | collected... | reverse complement strand
CAATACAGGATTGAGCATGTCAGGGTTTAATGCTGGGTTTTTGGTGTTACTACCCTCGAGCTCTGTGTTTCAGCATATGCTCGTAGCGATGCACAATGCAAGCTGTGACACGACGTACGCTGAACAGGACTTTCTGAACTGGTACTGGAAAGACACAAAAGCAAACCTGGTATGGGGCTATAACACAAATGCTGACGCCAAAACCTATGTGCACATATCAGCGCAGCTCAGTTCGCCGATACGGATTATTTTCCTCCATTTTATCCATAAACCGTGGTATGATGGGGTCCGGGATTGGGACGCAGAGAGTATCAGGAATTTTTGGCTGCGCGTGCCGCCACATGCGGGTTGCTGATCAGGTCGTAGGAGTATCCAACGCGCTCACTGCCCGCCACCACCCTCGCCCGCATCTGCCAGCTGATGACACTGGCAAACCCCAGCTAACGATACATAAACGCCGCTCCCACCACCAATGTCATGCAAACCCCGCTCTCCCCTGTTGACCTTGAACGCCTCGTGGACGCCCTGGTGGACCACTCATCGGAGGCGCGCCGGGGCTTCTGCCGCCGGATCGACCCGCAGCCGCCGCCCCCGCAGGACCTATCGACCCACGCGCTCCGGGAGCTCGGCGCGGACTTCCTGCGGCGGTTCATGCGGTGCAACCACACCATTGTTGAGGACTACGCGGCCTCGGACCACCCGCAGACCACCGCCAACTACTGGGTCTCGCGGCGGTACGGGCCCAAGCAGTGCCGACGCCCCGTGTTCCAGACGCCGCTCGCGGTGCGGGACATCGCGTCGATCCTCGCGCTCGTTGAACCGGTGGCCGAGGATATTTTGTTCCTGGGTATAGTCACCCGCGCGCGGTGCGTGCTGGCGGACCTCCCGGGCCACGACTCGACGCACTACGAGCTGTGCAAGGCGCGCATGCACGAGCTGGACTACTGCCACCCGCAGAAGAACCGCCACCTCGTCCGCGAGATGCGCCGCCGCGCCGCAGAGCTGCTCACGTCCTACGTCGACATGGAGCCCCTCCAGCGCACCGCGGTCCGGGAGCTGTTCTACCCGCTCGGCCGCCGACGGCTCGTGTCCCCGCTCACGCTGCACGAGGTGGTCGCGCTGTTTGATGAGCTCGACCTCATCCTGGGCCCGCAGCTCACCGAGGAGCTCTTCCTCCTGGGCGCCGCCACCGCCGTCCGCAACGTCATCTTCCGCCTCCAGGCCAAGGCCGTCCAGCCCACGTGCCAGCGCCGGTACCGCCTCGAGACCTACTACCGCCTGCTGTCCGACATCATCCACGCCCGCCAGTCCCGCTCCGAGAACCGCTTCTTCCACGGGCCGCTGTTCCACGCGCGGTTCGACACGGTGCGCTGGGAGGTGATAAACCTCGCGCTCGCGTACTTGCCGCAGGCGTGAAATAAAAGCACCGCCAGGCCCATACGGTTGCCACATGTCCATCCAACCCCGACATGCTGCATGTGCAAATACAGTGGGGAGTGGCCCTGCTGTTAGTCGCCTCCATCCTCCTCTACATGCGCCTCGACTCCCCGCTCTTCATCACGCGCCTCGAGCCCGTTCCCAAGGCTGCAAACTGCCCAAACACCACACCCTGCAGGCACGACACCTACACCCACGCCGAATACAAGCAGCGGGTGGTGTGGCTCGAGAAGTACCTTGCCCACACAAACGCACCCATCGTCGAAGGGCACTCGGCCCAGATGGAAGCTCAGCTCGCCGTGTACGCGCGGCTGTTCGGCCGGTGCAGCGTGCAGCGCATCTCGGAGATCGGGTTCAACGCCGGCCACAGCACGCTCGCCATGCTCATGGCCAACCCCGCCGCCAGGATCCAGAGCTTCGACCTCGGCGAGCACCCGTCCGCGCGCGCGGCGTTGTCCACGCTCAAGCGGCAGTTCCCCACCAGGGAGCTCGACGTCGTCTGGGGCGACTCCCGCCAGACCGTCCCCGCGTTCGCCAGAACCTACGCCGGCCCGAGGTTCGACGTCCTCATCGTCGACGGCGGACACACCTACGACATCGCCCGCGCCGACGTCCTCAACATGCGCGCGCTGGCCCACGCCGCCACGGTGCTCGTGGTCGACGATACGATTTGTGGCGAGGTGCGTTAACCATACCAAACACAACCATAACACTATTTATCGATTATTGTATTATAATTCATTGTAATGGTATTGTTTGGTTGTGTTTGGTAACTTTTGAAAAGCAGGGGTTCTGCGTCGATAAGGTCCTGGACGACCTCGAGCGGGAGGGCGTGATCAAGGTCACCGAGCGCGTGCCGCTATCCTTCTACGATCGGGGGATGACGCTGGCGGTGTTTGTGATGTAAATTACTTCGGTTTTTTTTATATGCAGGTATAAAAGATCCACACACCACAACCACACACCCAGCACAATGGTCCAAACCCCCGCCCCCGGCCGCCACCTTCTGCGCTTCCGCGTGCTGCAGGACGGACTGCTCTCGTCGGTGCAGATGGACGCGCGCACGCACAACAACATGATCTCGCGCTCCCAGATGCGGAAGCTCTCGAGGCAATTGGCCCGGTGCACGGTGCTCAGCGCGCCGAACCTGAACCGCATCAAGGAGAGCATCAAGGACGCCGTCAACCTGTGCTCGCAGCGCCTCAACGTCGACGTCACGCAAGCGCTCCGCTTCAACCCGCGCCTCGTCGCCAAGTCGTACCTGCAGGCCGTCCACTCCGCGGGGTTCCCGGAGGACCAGGTCCGCGCGTCCAGGGTGCTGGTCTGGCGCTACGAGGACTTCCTCAACGCCGTCGAGCACGTGGGCTCGATCGACCAGATCCCGGAGATCGACTGCGAGAACCTTCTCGAGGCCGTGCAAGCGCACATCCTGGTGTTCGGCGAGAACACGCCCGCCACCCCGGAGGAGATCAAGGAGGCGCACCTCGCCCGCGTGGAGTTCCTCGTGTTCCACCTCCGCCGCCCCACGCTCCACCCGACCCAGCGCCAGCACTTCCGCTCGGAGCTCGTTGTGCTCTGCGTGAAGCTGTCGATGGTGCCGGGCCACGACGAGGACGTTCTCGCGTTGTTGCAGTGAATCACCAGCACATCTGCACCGCGGCCGTGAACTCAAACGCGCACACCGGGGCCTCGCGCCCGAGCATCGCCGCCCGCACCCTGGTGGCGACCAGCTCCACGTCCGCGCTGACCCGCCCGCCGCCCTCGCCCGCCGGCACGTCCTCGACCCGCGTGTGCGACGAGAACCACCGCGCGCCCTGGTAGCCGCACTGCTGCGCGTACCACCCCGACAGGAACTCCCGGACCTGGATCTCCACCACCGACACGTTCGTCCCCGCGGCCACGACGTTGGCGAGGTTCGCGCCGTGGGGGCCGACGATCACCGCCGCGGTGCGCGCGAGCAGGATCTGGTCCTTCCACCGCGCGAGCGTCCCCGGCCGGTCGGTCATCACATCCCCGGGCAGCGCGCGCGCGAGGTCGTCCCCGTTCACCAGCTCCCGGTCCGCGCCGGGGTTCCGGTTCGCCAGCCACACCGCGAGCGGGTTGCGCCCGGGCAGGCGGCCCAGCGTGGCGAGCGCCAGGAAGTCAGAGTACCCCTGCCAGTCCGCGGGCGAGAAGAAGTGGTGGTTGCAGCTGTCCACCGGCAGCTCCCCAAAGTGCCCCACCACCGCGCGCTCAAAGTACATGCTCGTGCCCTGCAGCGACTCCACGGTCCGCTCCCACGGCGGGTGGTCCGAGTGGACCCGGTACCCCTCGTGCGTCGTGGTCTCGCCGTCCAGGTACAGCGCCCGAAGCTGCGGCCGGATCACCGCGGGGTCCCACGTCGCCGTGTGGAAGCGCCGGAACGCGAACAGGTCCTGGGGGAGCGTGTCCCGCATCATGTGCGCGTACGCGTGCGGGTAGATCCGGTGGTGGATCACGGTCAGCCCGCCCTTCCAGATCTCCGTCGCGTGCAGCACGTACGGCGCGCGGAGGATCGTGATGCTGCGGCCGGTGTGGTGCTCGGGGACGGTGTACGGCAGCGGGAACGCCTGGAGGTCCAGGGCGTAGAACTGGCCGTTCACCAGCCACAGCCCTTCCACGTGGCAGATGAACTGCTCGTGGCGCTGGGGGCAGGAGCCAGGGGGGGGAGGGATGCACTGGGCGGCGGCCGACGGGATCGCGAGGACGAGAAGCAGCAGCAACATGCGCGCAATCGTCAGGCGGCTCAGTATATAAAGCGCCCATGCGCAAAAAAGAACAAACCGCGCTCGCGATGCCCAACCAAAACCTCGACTGGACCGGCTCCATCATCGGCTTCTTCCTCATCCTGGGCTTCTTCGAGCTCCTGTTCCTCAGCGAGTACTACCGCATCGAGAAGAAGAACATCGAGCTCTACGACGGCCTCCAGGGGTGCCTCGCAAAGAGCATCAAAGCCACCGACACCCGGCTCAAGCAGCTCGACGCCGAGGACGCCTACGACAGCAAGATGAAGCGCGAGATCGAGTACCTGCACAGCGTGATCCGCGAGATGCAGAACACGATTTACGAGCTCGAGAAGCAGGCGCCCTCGGAATAATAAAACCGCTTGCGTTTCCACTCTCTAGCGTTACCGTATTAAAGCAGCGCCAGCGACGGCGGGTATGAGCGTGACGCTGCGGGTGAAGCCACAAGAGCGCAGTCAAAGTGTAAACGGCGTCTACACCCGTATTTATGATTTCACCGAAGCGCAGCAGCACCTGGGAACCCTTGAGAATGCACCAGGTTTTAATCGAACACGCGTACAGCAGGTAACTGTTCTGTGTATTGCCGATCCTGCGTTTCTGTTTATGATTACGACCCCAAATGGAAATTCCTGGCGGTGGAGCGGGAGAGAAGAAGACTTGGCGAGAGTCGAGCTGCAGTGGAGAAAGTTGAGGAATGGAAACACAGACGGGATGTACATCTATTCTTGTCAGGATTTTGACATTGCTCTGACAAATTACTTTTGGGAAGATGGAAACCCAACAGGGCTTCACAATGGTAATCCAAATATATACTATATCCACTTTAGGAGGGTGCGTGACGCTGGCTCGCAATTCTGCGCGGTGCTTCAGGACCTACACGAGCGCGTGAGCCAGCTGTAATCACGCTACTTCTTCACCACCCGCTCCCAGCTCCAGTACTCCGGGCTCGCGGCGGCCTTGTCCTCGTCGATGGCGCGCGTGGCGCTGAGCTTGTCGCGCTTCTCCACCCCGTCGTCGGGCACAACCACAATGTGGCTGCTGTGGTCGAACACCGCCAGCGGAAGGATGTGCTTGGAGGCGTCGGCGACGTGTTTGTTGTACTCCTCAATCACCTTCCCCGCATACGCCGGCCGCGTCTGCCAGGCCAGCGTCGCGAGGACGTAGTGCGTGTTGAGGCGGGTGGTGCCCTCGGCAGACCGCCAGGCGGCGAACTTGGTCAGGTCCGCGGGGTTGATTTTGACACCCTTGTACGCGAAGCAGAAGCACACGGGAAGGTCGATCGTCCGTGCCCGGAGGTTCCAGACCCGCAGAATGGTACCGAGGCACGAGATTTCGTACACGTCCCGATTGTCGGCGAGCTTCCGGAATTTCCCACGCTTGATCTGCTCATCCTGCCCAGCAGCAGCGGACATCATGCGCGAGGACACCTCGGCCAGGGACTCCAGCGATGAGATCCTCTTCTCGGGCGGCTTCGAAGCACCAGCGTCAGCTGATGGCTTGGGCGCACCTGCGTCGGCTGGGGGAGCGGCCGCACCAGCAGAAAGGATCTTCGAGAACTCAATGCCGTTGTTGATGATCGCCAGATCCTGCTCCCGCAGCTTGCGCTTGGGCACCACCAGGTGCAGCTCGCCGTCGGGGGCGAGGGTGAACTTGAACTCGTCCTCGAGCGTGAACTTCTGCATGGGATTTGCAGCTTCTGTGAAGAGGTGTTTATATATAAAAAATTGAAAAAAAAAATGGCGCGCAACGGCCTCTATTTTTTTAAACAGTGGCGCCAACGTACATAAGACCGCTCCCCACGCTGGTTGTGATGAGACTGGCTTTTGTTATTCTTCTAACCTGTGTTATTGATGCTGCATACAGCAAGGCGGGTGGTGGTGGTGGTGGTGGTTCAAAGAGCGGTGGTGGTTCAAAAGGCGGCGGCTCCACCGCTGCAGCATTGGGCGGGGCCTCTCGCTCCCCTCCCTCGGGAGTGAGCAACACTCAACGCCCATACGTCCCACCCTGTCAGCCACCGGGGTCTAACATCTCCGTAAACATGGCCATGGACCCGTTGAACCGATGCGCCAGCAGCTGCTTCACGGTGGTGGCAATCGACGCGAGCAACTCCACACAGTGTGCAGCATGGAGCAACAGGTCCGCATGGGACGGCACGAACTGCAAAATCGATTGCAGCAACATCCCTGAATACAACAGGACCCTGCCCAACGGAACGTGCGTGGTCGGCGCGGACGCACTGCCAGTGTACCCCGGCGTCGTCAACGTGTCCGATAACGCCAGCGTCTACGCCGTGCCTCTGGGGTGTCCCACGCCACCATGGGTGCCACCGTGCAGAAATGCTGGTCTCAGCGTGGCTGAGAACATGAATATGGACCCGCGGTGCTTTACGCTTTGCTTCACAGTGGTCGCTATGTGGATAACCACCGGCGACGAGTGCGGCGCGTGGTCTGGCAACGCTATCTGGGACGAAGGCTGGTGCAGGATGGGGTGTGAAAATCTTTTGATGTTCAACGAGTCGCTCGCCAACGGCACGTGCGTGGTCAACGGCACCGCGCTGCCATTCTACCCCGGGGTGGTGAACGTGTCGGACAACGAGGATCTCTACGCCGTGCCCATGGAGTGTGTGGGTGACAAAATCTGCGTGTTTTCACTGGTGCAGAGGGTGTCCAACAACCGGCTGTGCGAGTACAGCACGCCAAGGTTGTGGATCTCGGTCGGTTGGGCAGCCTTCTTTTTCATCTTCTTCGTTGTATGCTACGCTGCCTCCGGGGGTCAACAGCTCACTAACCTTCAAATTGATCTGGAAGTCCTTGGGGTAGTTTTTCTGGTGGCCGTTGGCGTTGTCTGGGAGTTCGGGGTGGTTTGCCTTCCTGTGATTGGTTATGTTGTGTACAGGGATCGCTACCGCACAGCTTACACTAAACCTGCAACCACCGGCGTAGTTGGTGTGCGAATCGAAGCAGAAAAAACACGATAACACCCTTGCATTCAATAAAATGTAATAAACGATCATGTGAACGTTGCCTTCATATCCATCAACTGCACCGCCAGCACAAGCACCTTGGCCAGCTGCTCCCCGACGAGCTGGCTCTGCCTGAGCAGGATCTGGCGCTTGGCCAGTGCAGTTGGGTCTGTAGGCAGTGGATCATGCAATTTAGCTGCAGCTACAGCTGCCACAAACACCTTGAGCTGGGTCACAACTGGAGTTTCACCTTCAGTGGGAGGCTCGTGCTTCACAACCAGCGGGTTGTCCTTAATTTCATTCAGGAGTGTGCCAGTATCCCCATCAAACAAGGCCTTTGTGGCCAAGAAGTTCTGAATCATCGCGCACAGCACCACCGCCTGCGTTCGCTGCTTGAGCGCAGACACCAAGACCATCCTCTTACGAGGGAGGTCAGCCAGAATTTCTGTTGGATTAAAAACGTCCTTCATACCGCGCAGCATCTGAAACAGCGCCGGGATTTGCGATCCGTCCGCTTGCAACCCCTTCAATGTAGGACCTATGGCTGCCTGCAGGTTCTCAAGAAATGCAGGATCAGGACCCTTCGCCTCTGCGCCCAGCATCGTCCCCGCGCCGCCCAGCATCACCTCACACTCCAGTATCTCCCTATCGATCCGCTCTCTCCGCTGCCTCGCCGTCTTCATCCCGCCCCGCGCCCCCGCCACGCCTTAAATACCCCCGTCCTCCACCTCCACACGCTCCCTAATGAACCCGCGGACCTCGCCCTCGTCCCGCCCGCTGACCACGACCAGATTCCACACGTCGAACTCGACGGTCGCCCGGAGCCACCTCGGCGCGCGCTCCCCGATCACCTCGAGCGCCTGCACGAGCGCCGGCGACAGCTGCGAGAAGTCCGCGCCCACGACGTCCCCCGCCCGCACCGCAAACGACCGCAGCGCGAGGTGCTTCAGGTCCGCGATCATCACCTGCACCGCCCACCGCGCGTCCGCCGACGGGTACTGGATCGGGATCACGTGGTGCGTCGCGTACCGGAACGCGCGCGGGGGCTCCGACAGCCGCTGCAGCCCCTGCCGCCCCTCCAGCGTCTCGAACACGCGGCACTGCGCACACTCCCCGCGCATCCGCGCCGCCCCGTGGAGCAGGTACACCCGCAGCGACGACAGCGTCAGCCCGGGGTCCTCGAAGCACGACCGCACCTCGCGCCGGAACCGCGCACGGAAGTCGAACGCCGCCACCGCGCTCACCGCTCGCGAGAACACGAACCGCCCCGCCGCACCAAAGTACAGCCGGCCGATCGCCACCGAGCGCTCCGGGTCGTACGCGCAGTCCAGGAGGTGGGCCTGCACCAGCGCGCGGAACAGCTCGCGGCGGGCGGCGTGCAGCCGGCGGCAGGAGTGCGTGAGGCGAAGGAGGTGCGCGGAGGTCAGGTGGGGAAGGATCAGCGGCGAGAGCTCGAGGAGGAGCGTGGGGAGCATCGTGAGGTGGTGGTTTTTTTTATTCTTTTTTTTTAAGGCCCTCCTTCAGAATCCGCCCCAGCTCCTTCAGATCCTGGAACTTCTCCATCCCCGCGCCGCTGTAGTCCCCGTCCACCAGAATGGCGCCCAACGTGTTGAGGAGCGCGATAAAATCACCCACCTCCTTGCTGTTGTTCGACACGTATGGCGCTGCTGCCAGCTGAACCCCCTCGATCATCGCCTTCACCTGCGCTGGAAGGGCAAGGAACTTTGCACCATTCAGCTGCCTGCTCACCCCTGCGACCTTGGCATGCGCCAGCTGCCACCCCGTGTTCCTGCCATCTCTCCGGAACGCTGCGGCGTCGTAGTCGATGGACTGCACCTCGTCGATAAACTTCAGCGCACGTTTCTTGAGGAACGCTGGGTAATGATTCATGTCCTTGCTGCTGTTGACAAGCGCAACCAGCGGCGAAAACATCTCGCTCCCGTTCGCCCCCAGCCGCCCCAGCGCCCGCAGCTCCGCGTAGCACGCCAGCAGCTCTGTGTCGATGTGAGGGAGCATGGGAGGTGGGGTGGTGCTGGGGCTTAAATACAGAGGGTCTATCATGGAGACAGGGCTGCACCAACAGCTCCCAGCAGGGTGGTGTATGGTTCATCAACTCCCTTGATTCCCTTTAAATTGTCTCCAATTGCTTTAAACATAGTGTTTAGATCTGCAATAGTTGGAGTTTTTTTTGACGTAAACACTGTTGCATACCCAATTATGTCAGCTGCGCTTTTGTTGAAAATGATTGCATTAGCATCAGATTCAGTTTTCATTGTAATGAGGGGAACAAACGCAAGGTAACGAGTAAGTTGAGTTGCAATGGCACGCGCTGCTCGTAATGTATCTTTGTCAAATTTGTCGTTACCATGAATATTCAACTTTAATGCATCATCCAGCACAAATACCAGTCCCTGGTGCACAACATGAATTATCTGAGGAGCTGATCTATCTAGAGGAATCAACGCTCCACGCGCGCTCTTCAAAATCTCCAGAGCTTCATCCCCAGCCTTCGCCCCCAACGCCACCCCCCCGCCAATCCCCAGCGCCCCGAGCTCTGCCATGCACGCGTGAATCTCCCCGTCGATCTGCAGCATCCGTGTTGATGCCATCGTGGAGGCGGGGTGGCGGGGATTTATATACTGGGGTGATGCAACGTGGAATCACGTTCGCGGGGGCGGATTCCTGAAGGCGTCCTTCACAGCGATTAGACATACTGCATGCTCCTTGATGTCGTATGCGGTATTCCCATCGCCGTTGCTAAAAGCGTTCGTCACATTCGCCTCAACTGCACCAACAGCAGTGTCCATCGCCGTCTCGATTACACCAAACAGACACAGAAGAGCAGCGGCGTCTGG
>SESG01029391.1_pt1 | contig 10017 bp, 8 predicted proteins | sample 3171421 | NCBI WGS metagenome assembly SESG01 (sample SAMN10866946, study PRJNA518727) | freshwater metagenome | biome: subpolar coniferous forest; feature: holomictic lake; material: water; isolation source: holomictic Lake 227, 6 m and 8 m depth | place: Canada: near Kenora, Ontario | collected... | reverse complement strand
TTTTTTGTAAAATGCTCTAACCGCGCCCGTAGGGCGGCGGCACGGAGTGCCCTCCCTACCGCACCACCTTCAAGTCCGTGTCATAGACCGTGACTTTGCCCAACTTCTCCAACTGCGGGACGATCTCTTTGGCTTCACCGACCGCGATGATGACGAGATCATTCGGATCGATGTATTTCTGCGCCAACTCGGAGGCTTTCTCGGGCCCGAGCCCGGCAACCTTCGCGGCATAGGTCTTGTAGAAATCGGCAGGCAGGCCGTAGAGATCGATCTCTTGGAGACGCTCGCCCATGCGCTTCTCATTTTCCACGCTCATGAGGAAGTTGCCCACAAGGAGGTTGCGTTGCAGTGCCAGTTCGCTTTCCGGGATCGGTTCGCTGCTGATGCGCTTGAGTTCGTTGAGGATTTCCTGAACCGCCGCGCCGGTCACTTCATTGCGCACCTCGGCACCGGCGGAAAACGCGCCGCCCAATTTCTTCGCGCTAAAGCCGGAGGAGGAGCCATAGGTGAACCCGTGTTTTTCACGCAGGTTCTCCGCCAGCCGCCCCGACATCCCGCCGCCCAGCACGGAATTGACCACGCTCAACTCCGGCACGTCGGGATTATTCTTCGCAATGCCACGCCCTGCCACAAGGATGTTGCTCTGAACGGAGCCGGGGCGATCCACCACTGCAACGGAAATGCCTCTAATTTCGGGGAACGGAGCTAAAACCGGCACAGAGTTCGGAATGCCTCCAAATTTCCAATCCCCAAAAGATTCCTTCACCTGCGCGAGCACTGTTGCAGTCTCCACATCGCCCACCACAACCAGCGTGGCATTTTCAGGCAGAAAATGGGCGGCGCGGAATTTCACCAAATCCTCCCGAGTAATCGACTGCACCGACTCCGGCGTGGCATAAGCCCCATAAGGATGCTCACCGTAAAGCAGTTTGTCCCGGAGCCGCACAGCGAGGTCTTCCGGGTCCATCTTCTTCTGGGCGAGGCTGGAAATGGTTTTGTGCTTTTCCTTGTCCACTTCCTCCTGCCGGAACGCTGGGCGCAACGCCGCGTCGCGCAGGAAGCCGAGGATTTCGTCGCTGTAACAACTCAAGCCGCTGGCGGTCACGCTCAGTGCATCGTCGCTCGATCCCGCTTCCACGCTGATTCCCAAAAAGTCCGTCTTCTTGGCGAACTCGCTGGCGGAAAGTTCCTCAGTGCCCTTGTTGAGCAAGTCCGCCGTGAGAGCGGCCAACCCCGGTTTGTTGCCATCAAAAACATCTCCCGACTTCACCAGCAACCGGAACGTCACCGTTGGCGCTTTGTGGATCGGCAGCACAAAAACGGTCAGGCCGTTGGGGAGCGTCTCGCTCACGGCGTCCGGGAAGGCGATGGCAGGGAGCGGCCCCGCTGCCGGAGGATGTGTGCGGTCGAGCGTGTCGGCTACGGGCGTCGCGGACGGCTCGGGAGTCGGTGCTTTGTGCGATTTCGGCTTGGCCGCTTGTGCGGAAGCGATGGCGATCCCGAGAGCGAGAAGAATGGAAAGCGTTTTCATGTTTTACTTGGAAGCGTTCGGTTTCACGACGGGATAGTGCAGGACGTTGACGCCTTGCGGAGTGAGGTATTGTGCGGCCACCTCTTTGATTTTCTCGGGTGTTACTTCGTCATAGCGTTCCCATTGCTTGTTGATCGCGCCGGTGTCACCAAACATCACGTGGTAATGCGCGAGATTTTCCGCCCGGCTCAACATCGTTCCGTACGCCTGTGCCAACTCGCGCAACTTCAGGTTCTTGGCCTTTTGCAGTTCCTCCGGCGTCACGCCGGAGTCGCGCACTTTGGCAATCTCCTGGTCAATGGAAGCGTCCAGTTTCTCCAGCGGCGTCTCCGGGTTTCCAACAGCGAACACCCCCACCGCGCCCCCGTTTTCCAGCAGTTCCGGAAATGCCTCCACCTCACTCGCGATCTGTTCCCCGCGCACCAGCCGTTCATAGAGGCGCGAACTGCGGCCCGTGGCCAAAATATCCGCCAGCAACTCCAGCGCCGGAGCGTCCACCGAGGTCTCCGCCGGAGCGCGCCATGCGTGCAGCACGGCGGGCAGCGGCGTGTTCGCCAACGCCACGGTTTTTTCCGTGGGCGCAATCTGCGGCTTGAGTTCAAACTCCGGCCGCGCGATCTCCTTGCCGCGCGGGATTGGGCCAAAATAATCGGCAATCAGCTTGCGCGTCGCATCGAGATCGAAGTCCCCCGCCACCACCAGCGTCGCGTTGTTGGGAACGTAGTATTGGTGATAAAAATCCTGGAACTCCTGGAGCTTCGCCTGGTCGATGTATTGCACGGCCCCAATGGGCGGCCACTCGTAGGGCGTTCCGGCAAAAACCATCCCGGAAAGATTCTCAAACAACGTGCCGTAGGGCGCGTTCTCGTTGCGCAAGCGGCGTTCCTCCTTCACCACCTGGCGCTGCGTCTCCACGCCCACCTCCTCCACCTTGCCGTGCAGCATCCGCTCGCTCTCGATCCAGAGCGCGAGCCCGAGCTGATTCGCGGGCATGTTGAAATGGTAATCCGTCCGGTCAAACGAGGTGGAGGCATTCGCATCCCCACCGGCGGCGGAGGCGTATTTGAAAATCTCGCCGCGCTTGATGTTCTGTGAGCCTTCAAACATCAGATGCTCAAAGAAATGGGCGAACCCCGTCCGATCGGGCCGCTCATTCTTGCTCCCCACGTGGTAGAGCACGTAACTGGCAACCACCGGCGCGGTCTTGTTCTGGTGCAGGATGACGTGGAGCCCGTTGGGCAGATCATACTCCACAAAATCGATCACCGGCATTTTCACCGCGCAAGCGGGAACCTCAGGCTTCGCGGGTTCGGCTGCCCCAAGCGAACCGCAACACATCGCTGTCAAAACCCAGGCAAAGAGACAATGTTTCATAAAGGTAAAAATAAGACCGCTAAATGACGCTGGCGTTCACTCGTGCTGATCTTTTAGGAATGGCCATCTTGGCAATTTTAACAGGATTCACAGGATTTTTGAGATTAACGGGATTACAAGAACTGATTTCCTGAGTAAATTCGGTTTTCGGATAAAAATCCGGGTATTCAATCCTGTAAATCCCATCAATCTTGTGAATCCTGTTAAAAAATCGCGGCTCTGTTGCTCGATTACTCGCTGATTTCAGGCTCCGCAGCCAGGACAGCTTTTGCGGCGTCCACATCCGCGTCGGCCACCTCCACCCGTACCCCGCCGAGCACGATGTTATACCACGGATCCCACTGAATAGTGTTCTCATCCCGCAAGTAGGCGGGAACGCCCGCGTCTCCCAAGCGCATCCGCAGCAAATGAGCCTCCTCCACCTTTGAAAACGTTGCAATCGTGATCATTAGCAGCAATATCGCCTGTCAACTCGCGCAAGTAAAGTGAATCGGCAAGAGGAGCAATCAGGAACTCAGGAAATCAGGAAAAAGAAAGGAAATCTCGCGCAAAGGACGCCAAGAACGCAAAGAAGAAGACGCGTTTACTAAACTTTGGCCGGTTAGCGGCTCGGGTTCAGAACGGAAAATTGCTTTACACCTACACAGAGAATGGAGCAAAACTCTCACGGAAATTTCTTACGGAAAATTTTATGAAACAATATCTTGGATTACTGGCATTGTGCCTGCTTTTGTTCAACGGCTTGGCCGTTTATGCTGAAACCGAATCGAAGATGGACATTGCAGCGCTGAAAGCAAAAGCGGAAGCGGACGATACTTGGGCGCAATTTCACCTCGGGAGTCGTTATCTCTATGGCGAGGGCGTGCCTAAAGATGAAGCGGAAGGGCTGAAGTGGCTTCTTAAGGCAGCAGAAAAAGGTTCTCCAAAGGTGGATTATTTCCTCGCGGGGCGTTATCTCAAGGGAATAGGCGTGGAGCCCACGGATAAAGAGGAAACGCTCAAGGTTCTTCGCGAAGCGGCGCAACAAGGTAATCGTATTGCGCAATATTACCTCGGAACTTGTTATCTCAATGGCTGGGGTGGCGCGGAAAAAAATGAAGCGGAAGCGGTGAAATGGTTTCAAAAGTCAGCGGACCAAGGCTATGTCGGCTCGCAAGTGAACCTTGGGCTCTGTTATTCCAAGGGCTACGGTGTACCCAAAAATCAAGAGGAAGCGGTGAAGTGGTACCGCAAGGGGGCGGAACAAGGCAATTTCATGGGGCAATACGTCCTGGGGCAGTATTATTTTCTGGGCGATGGCGTGCCTAAAGATCAAGCGGAAGGGTTGAGATGGATTCGCAAGTCAGCGGAAAATAAGGCTACGGAAAAAGGCTTTGACAGGGCGCAATATTACCTCGGGCAGTGTTATCTCAATGGCGATGGTGTGCCCGTCGATAAAGAGGAAGCGGTGAAGTGGATGCGCAAGGCAGCGGAACAAGGTAACGAACCGGCAAAGAAGGCTCTTGAGCAAATGGGAAAATAGGAGTTAGGAACTCCCATTCTACGCGCTGCTCCGAATCGCCCGCGGAGCGGCCGATCCACCTCGCCGCTTTTCCCTGAGTTCCTGATAGGCTTTTAAAACCTAAAAGCGGCGTAATGACTCGCGCAAAGAGACGCAAAGGACGCAAAGAGAAAAACTTAGGAATCTTATGATCCTCACCTACAGGGTGACTCTGTTTTTTGTGTTCTATCCTTCCAAGATTCTATCTTTGCGTCCTTTGCGTTCCTTTGCGCGAAATTTCATTCTCGGTTTTAGGTTAAAACGAATCTCTTCTTTGCGTCTTGGCGTCTTTGCGTGAGACTATCCCCATGACCCCGCGCCGGGTTTTTCATGACGCCCATCCGCCACCTTTACGTTCACATCCCGTTCTGCCTGAAAATCTGCCCGTACTGCGCCTTCTACAAGGAAGCCTCGGACAAGAACAAGACGCAGCGGTTCCTGGACGCCCTGCTGGCGGAACTCGATCAGCAAAAAGCACGGCATCCCCTCCAGCCGCAGACGATCTTTTTCGGCGGCGGCACCCCGAGCGCCCTCTCCACGTCGCAGTTGGACTATCTGCTCACCGGCGTGCGCGAGCGGCTGGACTTGAGCGCCCTCACGGAATGGACGCTGGAGATGAACCCGGCGACCGTCTCGCTGGAAAAAGCGCGCACGCTGCGCGCGCTGGGCGTCAACCGCATCAGCATGGGCGTGCAATCCTGGGACGCCGCGTTGCTGGCCGTGCTGGGGCGCGTCCACACGGCAGCGCAGGCCGAGCGTTCCTACGAACTCCTGCGCGAGGCCGGTTTTGACAACGTGAACCTCGACCTCATGTTCGCCGTCCCCACCCAGACGCTTGCGCAATGGGAAGCGACGCTGGAAAAATCCATCGCGCTCGCCCCGGAACATCTTTCCGCCTACTGCCTGAGCTACGAGGAAGACACCGCGTTTTTCCACCGCTTCCAGTCGGGCGAATACGCGCAGGATAAAAACTGGGACGCCGATCTCTTCGAACTCACCCTCGACCGGCTGGCAGTCGCCGGGTACGAGCCCTATGAAATCTCCAACCACGCCCGGCTTGGGCGCGAATGCCTCCACAACCTCGCCTACTGGGAAGGGGCGGATTACCTCGGCCTTGGCCCCAGCGCCTTTTCCACCGTGGGCGCAAGCCGCTGGGAGAACGTGGCGGATTCCGAGCAATACTCCACACGTGTTTTGGGCGGAGAATCGGCCCACGGTTTCCATGAAACAGTCGACGCCGCCACGCGCCTCTCGGAAACCATCGCCTTCGGACTGCGCACCAACCGGGGCGTCCCGCTCGCCCTGCTGGAGCCGTGGCCTGCCGTGGTGGAGGAGTATGTAAGCGCAGGCTTCGCGCACAGCGACGGCCAGCGTCTCCGCCTCACCCGAAAGGGAAAAAACGTCGCCGACACGCTCGCCGAGGCGTTTGTGGGATAAGAAAAGGCATTGTCCGCAGATTGCGCAGATCTGTAATTTCCTTGCCTGCGCCTTTTCCTGATTTCCTGAGTTCCTGATTGATCCCTTCCTGATTTCCCCGCCTCCGGGTTCCCCTGTTCGTGCAGTTTTTCGTCAGTTTCGGCTTCTCATCCGGCGGGTTTTGCCCATCTTATTGCGCGTTATGAACGCACTCTCTCTCTGGGCCCGCTACACCGCCAACCTTCTCCGCTACGATGATCTGGGGTTCACCCTCGACATCAGCCGCATGCGCTTCAACGACGACTTCTTTGCCGAAATGGAAGCCAAGGCGCAAAAAGCGTTCGCCGCCATGCAGGCGCTGGAAGCCGGGGCGATTGCCAATCCCGACGAGGGCCGCATGGTGGGCCACTACTGGCTGCGCACCCCGGCGCTCGCTCCCGGCGAGGAAATGCGCAAGGCGATTGGGGAGACCAAGGCGGAGATTGAACTCTTTGCCGCCGCCGTGCATTCCGGCAGCGTCAGCGCGCCGGGCGGCAAAAAATTCACCGACGTGCTGGTGGTGGGCATCGGCGGTTCGGCCCTCGGCCCGCAATTCATCGCCGACGCCCTCGGTTCCGCGGCGGATGCGATGCAGATGCACTTTCTGGACAACACCGACCCGGACGGTTTCGACCGCGCCTTTGATCAACTCAGCGACCGGCTTTGCACCACGCTGGTGGTGGTGATCTCCAAGAGCGGCGGCACCAAGGAGACGCGCAACGGGATGCTGGAAACGGCGGCGGCGTTTGAAGAACGCGGCCTGGACTTCGCCAAGCACGCCGTGGCGATCACGGGGGAAGGCAGCGAACTCGACAAAGTGGCCTCCGCAGGCGGCTGGCTCAAGCGCTTCCCCATGTGGGACTGGGTGGGCGGACGCACTTCGGTCATGAGCGCCGTGGGCCTTCTGCCGATGGCGTTGCAGGGGCTCGACCTGGAAGCATTCCTCTCCGGTGCATCGGCCATGGACGCCAAAACGCGCCTCCCCAACACCCGCGCGAACGCCGCGATGGTGCTGGCGCTCATGTGGCACTACGCCACCAACGGCCGGGGCGAAAAGGACATGGTGGTGCTCCCCTACAAAGACCGCCTCGTGCTTTTCTCGAAGTATTTGCAGCAGTTGGTGATGGAATCCATCGGCAAAGAACTCGACCTCGACGGCAAGGTGGTCAACCAAGGCCTTGCGGTCTATGGCAACAAGGGCTCCACGGATCAGCACGCCTATGTGCAGCAGCTGCGCGACGGCACGCCGAACTTCTTCGCCACCTTCGTGGAAGTCCGCAAAGGACGCGATGGCGAAGCGATGCAGGTGGAGCCGGGCGTGACCAGCGGCGATTACCTGCAAGGGTTCCTGCGGGGAACCCGCACGGCCTTGTATGAGGGCGGGCGCGATTCTCTTACGATCTCGATTCCCGAAGTGAACGCCGCGCAGGTGGGCCTGCTGGTGGCGCTTTACGAACGGGCGGTCGGATTTTACGCCAGTCTTGTGAACGTCAACGCCTACCATCAACCGGGTGTGGAAGCGGGCAAAAAAGCCGCTACAGCCGTGCTGTCCCTGCAAGGGAAAGTGCGCGCGGCCCTTACCCCGGAGCGCCAAACGGCGGCGCAAATCGCCGAGACGCTCGGCGCCGAACCGGAGGCGGTATTCCACGTTCTCACACACCTGGCAGCCAATTGCCGCAAGGTGAAACGCAGCCCAGGCGCCACAGCGGCTGCCGACCGCTTTTGCTCTGCAAGCCAACCCTAGAAATCCATCGCCCATGCCGAACGAATCCCTTGTGCCACTGGAGCGGGTGTCGAAATTCATCCGCCTGTTGACGCATGATGTCCGCAACGGCTTGAGCGCAATCGATCTGGAAACGGCTTTCATCGCCGAGATCGCCACCGAACCGGAGGTGCTCGACGAAATCCGCAAGCTGCGGGAGATGGTTGCGGACACCGCGCAGATGCTGCGCCGCATGTCGCAGAACTTCCAGCCCGTCATGGCGCATCCCATCCCCTGGGCGGCAGCCACCGTCATGGAGGAGTTGCGCAAGCAGTTGCAGGCGGAGTTTCCCGAGGAATTCGAGACCGTGGTCGTGGAAAACCGTTTCGGCGCGGATACAGTGCAAATCGATCTCAACCAAACGCTGGCAGCGGCGCTTGCGGTGTTGCGCAATGCGTTCCAGTTTCGCCAGGAGGGGGCGCTTGTGCAGGTGATCGGATGTGTGCACGAGGGCCAGGCGATGCTGGAAGTGCGGGAGCCGAAGGAGACGCTGCAAAGCGACATCCCGCCTGAGCAATGGGGAACCGTGCCCCTGCGCTCCACGCGCTCCGGCGGCTATGGCCTGGGATTATACCGAGCCCGGCAAATCGCCGAAGCGCAAGGCGGAAGCCTGAAAACCAGCTTTACGGGGAGCGAACTGGTCACACAGATCACCTTGCCCAATGGGCGCCACGACTAACAAAAAAGGCAAGAGAGGATCAGGAACTCAGGAAGGGCAGGAAATGAGAAAAAACATCCCGCCAGATGCCTGTTTTACGGTTGGGAACCCCTCTTGGAAACCTCATCTTCTCCTGCTTTCCTGAGTTCCTGATTGTTTTAAAATGCAGTAACCGAGGGGCAAGGAGGAGGGCTCGATGTTCAGTAATCACAAAGACATTGAGAAGGAGGGGACAAAAATTCTCGTCATCGATGATGACCGCGCCGTTGTGGCCACACTCGGCGGCTGGCTGGAGCGGCATGGGTTTCACATCGTTTCGGCCTCCACGGCCGCGGGCGGCCTCACGGCGCTGACCCGGGAGGAGCCCGATGTGGTGCTCCTGGACTTGGGGCTCCCGGACGCCGAAGGCTTGGAGACCCTCGCGGAAATCCACTCCCGCCAACCCCATGTCGCCGTGATCATCGTCACCGCGCACGATTCGCTCGACAACGCCATCGAATCCATCAAGCGCGGCGCGTTCCATTTCATCAGCAAACCCTACGTGCCCGAGGAACTGCTCTCGCTCGTGCGGCGCGCGGCGGAAAAACGCGAACTGCTGCGCGAAACCGCGAAGCTGCGCACCCACGCGGAACTCCTTTCCCGGCGGTTGGAAGCGGCGGAACAGCAACTCGCCCCCTCCTGTCCCAGCGGATTGATGAAAGAAGTGGAGGCGCTCATCTGCCGCGTGGCTCCGACGGATGCGAATGTTTTCCTCATGGGCGAAAGCGGCGTGGGCAAGGAGGTGATGGCCAACCGCATCCACCGGCTCAGCGCGCGAGCGGATCGCCCCATGATCCGCCTCAACTGCGCCGCCTTTCCCGCAAACCTGATCGAGGGGGAACTCTTCGGCTACGTCAAAGGGGCTTTCACCGGCGCGGTGAACGATTTTCCCGGAATGATCGCCCAAGCCGAGGGAGGGACGCTCTTTTTGGACGAAATTGTGGACATGCCCGTGGAATTGCAGACCCGGTTTCTGCGCGCGCTCCAGGAACGGGAGTTCCGCGCGCTGGGGAGCACAAAAACGGTGGCAGCCCATTTTCGCCTCATCGCCGCCACCAACCGGCCCGTGGCCGCCGCGTTACAGGAGGGGACTTTGCGGCGCGACCTCTACTACCGGATCAACACCTTCCAGATCGAAATCCCTCCCCTGCGCGAGCGCAAGGAGGACATCCCCGCTCTCGTAACGACATTTGTGAAACAATTTGCGTGCCGCCTCGGCAAACCGGAGCCGCAAATTACCCCCGAGGCGTTTGAGCGGCTCACCGCCTACGATTGGCCGGGAAACATCCGGGAACTGCAAAACGCCATCGAATACGGCGTGGTGCTGGCGCATGAAAACCGGATGACCCTGAAGGAACTCCCCAAGGAACTCCTCCTGGCCCCCGCCATACGGGCCGCCACCGCCTTGCTTCACCAAACCCCGCCGGAAACCCTCAACTTGGAAGAGCGGGAGCGGACCACCATCCTCATGGCGCTGGCAAAAGCCAACGGCAACAAAAAGAAAGCCGCCCAAATGCTGGGCATCCACCGCCCCACGCTTTACAGCAAGATGAAGCGGTATGGGATGGAGTTGTAAGCGGAGTGAGGTGCCATCGCGCCGTTGTACCTCGTTCCCAATCTCCTGATTGGGAATGCGCTTGTCCGGGAAACTCCGTTTC
>SESG01005234.1_pt1 | contig 10017 bp, 7 predicted proteins | sample 3171421 | NCBI WGS metagenome assembly SESG01 (sample SAMN10866946, study PRJNA518727) | freshwater metagenome | biome: subpolar coniferous forest; feature: holomictic lake; material: water; isolation source: holomictic Lake 227, 6 m and 8 m depth | place: Canada: near Kenora, Ontario | collected... | reverse complement strand
GCGCCTCCTCGAGGAGGCCGGGCTGCCGCCCGGCGTGCTGAACTTCCTGCCCGGACCGGGGGGCACGGTGGGCGACCCCGTGCTCGCACATCCTGACTTCGCGGGCATCCACTTCACCGGATCGACCGGGGTCTTCCAGGGGATGTGGCGCACCATCGCCGCGAACCTCCCCCGCTACCGATCGTACCCGCGCATCGTCGGGGAGACGGGCGGCAAGGACTTCGTCTTCGCCCATCCGTCGGCCGACGTGGATGCGCTGGTGGTGGCCCTCGTCCGCGGCGCCTTCGAGTACCAGGGGCAGAAGTGTTCGGCGGCCTCCCGCGCCTACGTGCCGCGCAGCCTCTGGCCCCGGGTGAAGGAGCGGCTCGTCGCCGAGGTGGAGGCGCTCCGCATGGGCGACCCCGCCGACTTCCGCACCTCCCTGGGCGCGGTCATCGACCGGAAGGCCTTCGAGAGCATCACCGGCCACGTCGAGCTCGCCCGCAACTCGCCCCGGGCCCGCATCCTGGTGGGAGGCGGATCCGACGCGTCGGAGGGCTGGTTCATCCAGCCCACCGTGGTCGAGACCGAGGACCCCCGGTTCCGGCTCATGGAGGAGGAGATCTTCGGGCCGGTGCTCACCCTCTTCGTCTACGAGGACGCCCGGCTCGACGAGACCCTCGCCCTCTGCGACCAGACCTCCCCCTACGCGCTCACCGGTGCGATCTTCGCGCAGGACCGGGGCGCCATCGTCCGGATGGCGAAGGCGCTCGAGAACGCGGCCGGCAACTTCTACGTGAACGACAAGCCCACCGGGGCGGTGGTGGGGCAGCAGCCCTTCGGCGGCGCCCGGGCCAGCGGGACCAACGACAAGGCCGGCGCGCTCTCCAACCTGATGCGCTGGGTGTCGCAGCGCTCCATCAAGGAGACCTTCGTCCCGCCGGTCCGGGTTCCCTACCCGCACCAGGAGGAGCCCTGACGTGACCGCGCGGAAGGCACCCCGGAGCATCCACGTCGCGAGCATCTCCCTGCTCCTCGCCGCCTCCGTGCAGGCGGGCGTGGCGTTCCTGGTCTCCTCGACGAACGGCGTCGGCTTCGCCCAGTGGATCTTCGCGGTGGTGGTGATGGGCGTGCTCGTCTGGGGCATCGCCCGGGGCTACCGGCTCGCCTGGCTCTGGGGGCGCTGGCTCACCCTCTTCCTCGCCGCGACGGTCCTCGCCGGGCTCGGGCTGGGGTTCTGGAAGGGGGAGCTCCCCTGGCGGCTCGCGGCGGTGATGCTCGCCGGGCTCGTCCTGCCGCTCGTCACGACCTCGATCGCCCTGGGACGGCGCTCGGCGTTCGAGTGGTTCGCGCTCCGGTGCCCGGGGTGCGGGAAGGTGACCGGCCGCGGGAACGACTTCCTCTTCCGCGAGGCCCGCTGCGGCAAGTGCGGGGACGTCTTCTAGTTCTACGTTTCGAAGGGGACCCGGAACCGGACGGTGGTTCCCAGGCCGGCCCGGCTCTCCACCTGGATGCCGCCGCCGTGCGCCTCCACGATGCGCTTCGCGAGCACGAGCCCCAGCCCCACCCCCCCGGTGCCCCGCGCCCGGCTCCGATCGCTCCGGAAGAAGGGGGTGAAGAGGCGCGGCAGGTCCTGCGGATCGACGCCGATGCCCTCGTCCCGCACCGAGACCCGGAGGAAGCCGTCGGAGGCCTCCGCCTCGAGCAGCACCGGGGCCGGGGCCTCGGAGTACTTCCGGGCGTTGTCGAGGAGGTTGTCGATGGCGCGCCGGAGGAGGGCCGGGTCGGCGATGAGCTGCGGAAGGTCTGGCCCCAGCACCACGCGGAGCTCCCGCTCCGGATGGGCCAGCCGGAATCGTGCGGCCGACGCCTCCAGGATCTCCGACGAGGGGACCTGCTGGAGCCGGAGCGGAACCTCGCCCCGCCCGCCGGCGCGGTCGAGCCGGGCCGCGGTGAGGATGTCGGTGAGCAGCTCGTCGAGCTCCTCGAGGTCGATGCGGATCTCCCCCACGTAGCGCCGGGCGCTCTCCACGTCCCCCTCGGCGGCCAGGTCGAGGGCCACGCGGATGCGGGAGAGGGGCGTGCGGAGCTCGTGGGAGACGTCGGCGAGGAGCTGCCGTTCGGAGCGGACGAGCCCCTCCAGCCGGGCCGCCATGTCGTCGAAGGCCGCGGAGAGCTCTCCCACCTCGTCGGAGCGGCGGAGGCCGGAGCGGGCCGAGAGATCTCCCTGGCCGAGCTCCCGCACCGTCGCGGTGAGCTTCTCCATGGGGCTGGCCAGCGCGCGCGCCAGCGGGAAGGCGGCGAGCGCCAGGACGAGCAGCCATGCGGAGATGAAGGCCGCGGCCCGCTCCACCGGGAACGAGCGGCGCGGCGCGGCGACCACGAGGTAGCCGGGCGGGCTCCCGGGAACGCGGGCCGCCCAGACGGTCCTGTCGTCGTCGGTGATGCGGCGGACCCCGTCCGAGATCCGGGACCGCTCGACCTCGGAGATCGCAGGGACGTCGCCGACGCTCGCGACCAGGCGGCCGTCGTCGAGCCGGTAGGCCATGTCCACGTGGAAGGCATCGGCCATCTGGCGGAGCTCGGCGTCGATCCGCTCGGGGGAGGAGCGGTGGTCGGCGATGTGCTCGGCCGCATAGCGGGTGAGCGGCTCGGTCCCGCGGACGGAGGGCGTCCTCCCGACGAGGGAGCCGACGACCACGTTGGCGACCGCGACGAGCGCGAGCAGCCCCAGCCCGGCCAGGTAGAGGCGCCAGAAGAGGCGCGGCTGCCGGACGCGCCAGCGGCTCATCCGGGGTCCGCCGCCAGCAGGTAGCCCGCCCCGCGCACGGTCTTGAGCAGGCGCGGGCCGCGGGAGTCGTCGCCCAGCTTCTGGCGGAGCCGGGAGACGTGGACGTCGATCGAGCGGTCGAAGGCCTCCTCGGCGTTCCCGCCCGCGAGCTCGATGAGCTGCTCACGGGAGAGCACCCGGCCGGCCCGTGAGGCGAGCGCGTAGAGGAGCGAGAACTCGTAGCCGGTGAGGGAGAGCTCCTGCCCGTCGGCGGTGGCACGCCGGGTACCCGGATCGAGAACGAGCTTCCCCACCCGGATCACCTTCACCGCCGGACCCGCCTGGCCGCGGGCGCGCCGGACCACCGATCGGATGCGGGCCAGGAGCTCCCGGGGGGAGTAGGGCTTCGCCACGTAGTCGTCCGCGCCCAGCTCGAGCCCGGCCACCCGGTCGGCCTCCTCCCCGCGGGCCGTCAGGATGACGATGGGCACGTCGGATCGGGCGCGCAGCTCCCGGCAGACGTCGAGGCCGCTCTTCTCCGGGAGCATCAGGTCGAGGAGCACGACGTCGTAGGGGCGCCGGAGCGCCTCCTGCAGGCCGGCCTTCCCGTCCGCAGCCCGGGTCACCACCACGCCGTGGCCGCCCAGGTAGTCGGCCGTCAGCGCGGCGAGGCGCGAATCGTCCTCCACGAGGAGCGCGGTGAGGACCGGATCGGTGGACACCCGCCCATCATAGTCACGCAAGCCCTTGCCTCCGCGGGGATCCTGGGTGAAGAAGTGTGAATCGCATGAGCCTCGTCTCCGCCCGGGATCTGTCCCTCGCCTTCGGCGCCGACGCGCTCTTCGAGGGAGCGTCGTTCTCCATCGGCCCGCACGACCGGATCGGTCTGGTGGGGCCGAACGGGACGGGCAAGTCCACGCTTCTCCGCATCCTCGCCGGCGAGCGGGCCCCGGACACCGGGACGCTCGTCTTCCGACGCGGGGCGCGGGTGGGCTACCTCCCGCAGGACGTGTCGTCCCTGCCCGAAGGAACCATCGTCGAGGCGGTCCTCTCCTCCGTCCCCGGGCGCGACGCGCTCGCCGGACGGCTCTCCTCCACCGAGTCGGCGCTCGAGGAGGCCACCTCCGACGAGGAGCGGATGGAGTTCTCCGAGGCGCTCGCGGAGCTGCACGACGAGATCGCCCACTTCGAGGAGCGCTTCGGCCGCCATCGCGCCGAGCGGATCCTGGGCGGGCTCGGCTTCGCCACCGACCGGCTCGACCAGCCCACCCGCACGCTCTCCGGCGGCTGGCGGATGCGGGCGGCTCTGGCGGGGCTGCTCCTCCAGGACCCCGACCTGCTGCTCCTCGACGAGCCCACCAACCACCTCGACGTCCCCACGCTGGCCTGGTTCGAGGACTTCCTGCGGGGAACCCGCAAGGCGATGATGCTCGTCTCCCACGACCGGCTCTTCCTGAACCGGCAGATCGACCGGGTCCTCTCGCTCGAGCCGGAGGGGGTGCGGAGCTGGGCCGGCGACTACGACGACTACCGCCGGCTGCGCGCCGAGGAGGAGGAGCAGCTCGAGTCCCGGGCCGCCCGCATCGAGGCCCGGCGCGCCCAGCTGGAACGCTTCATCGAGCGCTTCGGCGCCAAGAACACCAAGGCCGCGCAGGCCAAGAGCAAGCAGAAGCTGCTCGACCGGATGGAGACGGTGGAGCTGATCGAGGAACGGAACACGGCCCTCTTCCGCTTCCCCGACGCCCCCCGCTCCGGCCGGGAGGTGCTCCGCCTGGAGGGGCTCTCCCGATCCTACGGCCCGGTCACCGTCTACCGGAACCTGACCGGCCAGGTGCTGCGCGGGGAGCGGATCGCCGTCATCGGCCCGAACGGCGCAGGCAAGAGCACGCTGCTCAAGCTCGTCGCGGGCGAGTTGCGACCCGACTCCGGGACGGTGAAGCTCGGCCACGGCGTGGTGGCGGGGTACTACGCCCAGCACCACTTCGAGCGGGACGAGCACGCCTCCCCGGACGGCCCCACCCGCACCTTCGGCACGCTCGATCCGGACCGCACGGTGCTCCGGACCCTCTGGGACGTGGTGCCGGAGCAGGGCGAGACCTGGGTGCGAAGCGTGGCCGGCTCGTTCCTCTTCTCGGGCGACGCGGTGGACAAGCGGGTCGGCGTCCTCTCCGGCGGCGAGCGTTCGCGGGTGGCGCTCGCGAAGCTCCTGCTCCGCCCCACCAACTTCCTGCTCCTCGACGAGCCCACCAACCACCTCGACATCGAGTCGTCGGAGGCCCTCATCGAGGCGCTGGCCGGCTACGGGGGCACGCTCCTCTTCGTCTCCCACAACCGGAGCTTCGTGAACCGGCTCGCCACCGCGGTCTGGGAGGTGAAGGACGGCGGGATCGTCCCCTTCCCCGGCAACCTCGACGAATGGCTCTACCACCAGCGGCTGGTGGGCGAGGCCGACCTGCCCTCCGGCGACGGCGGGGGCGAGCGGGACGGCGTTCCGCGGGGCGGGGGCCGAGAGCGGAAGCGGGCCGAGGCCGAGGCCCGCAACACCCGGTACCGACTGGAAAAACCGGTGCGCGACGCCATCTCGACCGCCGAGGATCGGATCGCCGAGGTGGAGCGATCCGAGCGGGAGGCCACCGAGGCGCTCGCCGATCCGACCGTCTACGACGACTTCACCCGGGCCCGCGTCCACGTGGAGGCGCGGCAGCGCGCCCAGGCCGAGCTCGAGACCCTCTACGCGGAGTGGGAGCGGCTCTCGCAAGAGCTGGAGCGGCTCGCGTGATAGCCTCGGCCATGAGCTTCGCCTCCCTCGCCGTCCACCCGGCGCTCCGGCGCGCCCTCGATGCCCGCGGATACGCGGAGCCCACACCCGTCCAGCGGGACGTGATGGCGCCCGAGCTGGCCGGCCGCGACCTTCTCGTCTCCTCCCGCACCGGCTCGGGCAAGACCGTGGCCTTCGGCCTCTTGCTCGCCGAGTCGCTCCTCGGCGACGCGCCGGCCTTCGAGGACACACGGCGCCCCCTGGCGCTCGTCATCGCGCCCACCCGCGAGCTGGCGGTGCAGGTGCAGCGGGAGCTCGCCTGGCTGCTCGGCGACGCCGGAGGCCGGGTCGTCTCCACGGTGGGCGGCATGGACGCGCGGCGGGAGGCCCGCGCCCTCGCGGCGGGCGCCCACGTGGTGGTGGGTACTCCGGGGCGCATCCGGGACCACCTGGAGCGGAAGAACCTCGACCTCTCCGGCCTGCGGGCGCTCGTCCTCGACGAGGGGGACGAGATGCTCGACATGGGCTTCCGGGAGGAGCTCACCGCCATCCTGGAAGCGGCCCCGGGGGATCGACGCACGGTGCTCTTCTCGGCCACCCTCCCCCGCCCCATCCTCGAGCTCGCGAAGAAGTACACCCGCGACGCGGCCCGGGTGGCCGCCACGCCCACGGGGGAGGCCCACGCCGACATCACGCTGCACGGCCACGTGGTGGCGCCGCGGGAGCGGGAGCACGCGCTCGTGAACGTGCTGCGGGCGCAGGACCCGGCGCGGGCCCTGGTCTTCTGCGCCACGCGGGAGGGGGCGCACCACATGGCCTCCAGCCTCTCCGAGCGAGGCTTCGAGGCGGTGGGCATCGCCGGCGACCTCACCCAGGTGGAGCGAACCCGCGCGCTGAAGCTCCTGCGCGACGGCCGGGCCCGCGTGCTCGTGGCCACCGACGTCGCCGCCCGGGGGCTCGACCTCCCGGGCATCGAGCTCGTGGTGCACGCCGACCTGCCGCGCGACCCGCAGGCTCTCCAGCACCGGAGCGGGCGCACGGGCCGGGCCGGCAAGAAGGGGCGCGCGGTGTTCCTCGCCACTCCCGCCGAGCGACACAAGATGGAGCGGATGCTCAAGATGGCGGGGGCGAAGGCCGAGTGGCTGCCCGTCCCCACCGTCGAGGAGATCCGCGCCCGCGACGAGGAGCGGATCGCCGCCGACGTGGCCACCCTGGCCGGCGAGGCTTCCGAGGAGGAGCTGGCCGCTGCCGGGCGGCTGCTCGAGTCGCGAGCTCCCCTCTCGGTGGCCGCGGCGCTGCTCCGGCGCGAGCGGTCGCGGCTTCCCGCCGCCGAGGAGCTCCCCGAGACGGCCCGCGCCGCGCGGGAGGTCCCGAGGAGCGTCCTGCCGGCCCGGGCGAAGCGCTCCGGCCCCATGGAGGCCATCTGGTTCCGCATCGACGTCGGACGGGAGCGGAGCGCCGACCCCAAGTGGCTCCTGCCCCTCCTCTGCCGGCGCGGCGACGTCACCCGGAGCGAGATCGGCAAGATCCTGATCTTCCCCCGCGAGACCCGCTTCGAGGTGGCGGCCGACGCCGCCGCCGCGTTCGAGGCCCAGGCGCGCCGACCCGACGCCAAGATGCCCGGCGTGCGCATCGATCGCGTCCGGGAGGAGAAGGCGCGACCGGTGAAGCGCCCGCGCCCGTGAATCGCTGGCTCGTCGCCGCGGGCGGGGTCGCCCTGATGGCGTGCCTCGGTACGGTCTACGCCTGGAGCGTCTTCACCCTGCCGCTCCAGGCCGCCTTCGGCTGGACGAGCGCGCAAGCCACCGCCCCCTTCTCCATCGCCATCTTCTTCCTCGGCGTGGGTGCCGTGCTGGGCGGCCGGTGGCAGGACCGGGTCGGCCCCCGGCCGGTGGCGATCGCCGGCGCCCTCCTCTGGGGCGCCGGCAACCTGCTCGCCGGCCTGGGAACGGCGCGGCTCGGCGTGGTCTGGCTCTGCCTCGCCTACGGGGTGGTGGGCGGCCTGGGGCTCGGGCTCGGCTACGTCACGCCGGTGGCGGCGGTGACCAAGTGGTTTCCGGACCGGCGCGGCCTGGGCGGTGGACTGGTGGTGGGCGGGTTCGGGCTGGGCGCATTCGGATACGCCCACCTGCTGCGGGCGTTCCCGGCCTTCGCCGGCGGGTCGGTGGCGCCCTCCGGGGAGGCGCTCCTGCGCACCTTCGGACTCTCCGGCCTCGCCTTCCTCCTCGTCGGGGGCGCGGGGGCGCTCCTGCTCCGCGATCCGCCCGCGGGGGCGGGGCGCGCCGCCGCGACGTCGGCCCGGGTCGGTGGTGATTTCACTCCTAGTGAAATGCTCCGGACGGCGTCCTTCTGGGCCGCCTTCGCGATGCTGTTCCTCAACGTGACGGCCGGGATCCTCTTCATCTCCAACGCCGTCCCCATCCTGCGGGAGCTCACCGGCGCGGCGCCGGCGGCGGTGGCGGCGGCCTACGGGACCATCGCCCTCGCCAACGCGGCGGGTCGCTTCCTCTGGGGCGCCGTCTCGGACCGCATCGGGCGGCGCGGGGCGCTCGCCGCCATCTACCTCGTCCAGGTGGCGGTGTTCCTCTCGGTGGGAAACGTCCACTCGCTCTGGGGGGTGTCCTCCCTCTTCGCGCTGGTGCTCCTCTGCTACGGAGGCGGTTTCGGCGTCATGCCGTCCCTCGTCGCCGACTGGTTCGGCACGCGCCACCTGGGCGTGAACTACGGATGGGTGCTGCTCGCCTGGAGCGCGGCGGGCGTGGCCGGCCCCGCCTTCGTGGCGCTCGTGAAGGACCGGACCGGCTCCTACCTGGGGGCGCTCCCGGTGACGGCAGCGCTGCTCTCGCTGGCGGTGCTGCTCCCGGTCACCGCCCGGCCGCCCCGCGCCTACCCGGGCAGATAGCTCTCGCCCTGCATGAGGAAGCGGTCCACGCCGCGGGCGGCGCGCCGCCCCTCGTGGATGGCCCAGACGACGAGCGACTGGCCCCGGGAGGCGTCGCCGGCGGCGAAGACGCCCGGCACGCTGGTGGCCTTCTCCTCATCGGTCCAGACGTTTCCGCGATCGTCCAGCTTCACTCCCAGTTCGGTGACGGCTCCGGTGCGCTCGGGGCCCGTGAAGCCCATCGCGAGCAGCACCAGGTCGGCCTTCAGCACCTTCTCCGAGTCCGGGATCTCGCGGGGACCGAACCGCCCCTCGGCGTCCTTCGTCCACTCCACCTGGACGGTGTGGATCTCCTTCACCCGCCCCTGGGCGTCCCCCACGAATCGCTTCGTGGACACGCCGAAGATGCGCGGGTCGTTCCCGAAGCGTGCCGCCGCCTCCTCCTGGCCGTAGTCGGTCCGGAAGATGCGGGGCCACTGGGGCCACGGGTTGTCGGCCGGGCGCCGGTCGGGGGGGCGGGGCAGGATCTCGAGCTGGGTGACGCTGCGGGCGCCGTGCCGGATGGAGGTCCCCACGCAGTCGTTGCCGGTGTCGCCGCCGCCGATGACCACCACGTCCCGCCCGGCGGCGCTGAGGTAGCGCCCGTCGGCCAGCCCGGAGTCGAGCAGGCTCTTCGTGTTCCGGGAGAGGAAGTCCATGGCGAGGTGGATGCCCTGCAGCGTGCGTCCTTCCACCGGGAGATCGCGGGCCTTGGTGGCGCCGATGCAGAGCACCAGCGCGTCGTAGTCGTTCTGCATGCGCCGCACCGGGATGTGGGTTCCCACCTCGGTGCCGGTGATGAAGCGGATCCCCGAATCGGCCATGAGGTTCACGCGCCGCTGCACGATCCCCTTGTCGAGCTTCATGTTGGGGATGCCGTACATGAGGAGCCCGCCGACGCGGTCGGCCCGCTCGAACACGGTGACCTGGTGACCGGCGCGGTTCAGCTGCGCGGCGCAGGCGAGGCCGGCCGGCCCGCTGCCGACCACCGCCACCTTGAAACCGGTCCGGGTCTGCGGCCGATCGGGCTTGACCCAGCCCTCGGCGAAGGCCCGGTCGATGATGGAGACCTCGATCGACTTGATGGTGACGGCGTCGCCGTTCATGCCCACCGTGCAGGAGCCCTCGCAGGGGGCCGGGCAGACGCGCCCGGTGAACTCGGCGAAGTTGTTGGTCTTCTGGAGGCGGATGAGCGCCTCCTGCCACTGCCCCTTGTAGACGAGGTCGTTCCACTCGGGGATCAGGTTGTTGATCGGGCAGCCGCTGGCCATCCCGCCGATGAGCTTGCCCGTATGGCAGAACGGCACGCCGCAATCCATGCAGCGGGCGCCCTGTTTCTGGAGCTTCTCGTCGGAGTGATGGTGGTGAATCTCTTTCCAATCGCCAATGCGGGTGAGGGCATCGCGGTCAGGCGGGAGTTCGCGCTGGAATTCGACAAATCCGGTAGGTTTTCCCATGGTGCAGAAGGTGCTTAGGTGTGGACGGGTTGGTGGGCTCAGCCGCCGCCGACGCGGGCGAGGTCGCGGGAGTTGATCTCGAAGGCTTCGTTGAGGGCGGCGTCGCCGCTGAGGCCCTTGGCTTCGGCCGCCG
>SESG01003000.1_pt1 | contig 10017 bp, 9 predicted proteins | sample 3171421 | NCBI WGS metagenome assembly SESG01 (sample SAMN10866946, study PRJNA518727) | freshwater metagenome | biome: subpolar coniferous forest; feature: holomictic lake; material: water; isolation source: holomictic Lake 227, 6 m and 8 m depth | place: Canada: near Kenora, Ontario | collected... | reverse complement strand
CAATCCCCGCTAATACAATCACAGAAGCAGCAATTGACCAATTACGAAAAAGCATTGATTTTAAAGGAACATTGATGCTGTCTCGAATGCCTTCCCACACTTTTTCACTTGGCCCATCAGACTCTAACTGGTCTTTTTTAGATTGTAAATATTTTTTTAATTCATCCATTGATTGCCATTTGTTGGTTGATCTTTTCTTTTAAAAGTTGCCTCGCTCGATGGTATTGACTTTTACTTGTCGATTCACTGATGGATAGCAATACTGCGATTTCTTTGTGCGAATAATCCTCAAATACATAAAGATTGAAAATCTGTTTACATCCTTCTGGTAATGTTGTGATCTGCTGGTACACCATTTCTATATTCACTAATTTCCACCATTCGGTTTCTTGTTCATTTGAAATCTGATCAAACTCCTCTTCCCAGTCTTGCCACTGCCAATTTTGTTTTGTTTGCCGGATGCATTCGTTCACTACAATTCTTTTTAGCCAACCAGCAAATTGTGATGCCTCTTTTAATTGGTGAAGATTTTTAAAAGCAATTATGAAGGAATCTTGTAAAATATCTTCTGCCGCATTTCGATTTTTAGACATCCTTAAACAGATATGAAACATGGCTTTACTGAATTGTTGATACAATAAAGCTTGCGCAGATGCGTCGCCTTTTACTGCTTTTTGCACCAATACCTTAAGTATGTTGTTAGTTGGTTCCAAATCTGTTCAGTAATAAGAGTGCTATATTGATGAAAGGTTGGAAAGAAGGTAAAATAAAAAAAGTTAGCAACTGAGCTGCTAACTTTTTTAAAAATAAATTCTTTCTTTAAAATTCCGAAAGCTTAGGTTTGGTTCCTACTATTTCATCTATTTGTTTTAATCGATCATCAGTTAAAAGCGGAATAACCTTTAGCGCTTCTAAATTGTCGAGTAATTGTGAATTCTTAGTTGCTCCAAGAATGGCGGTAGTTACATTTTCGTTTTTAACACACCATGCAATACTTAAAGCGGCAAGACTAACACCTAACTCATTGGCTAGCTCACCTAATTTTTTTACCCGGTTGATGCGGTCCTCTGCCATCCATCTGTCCTTAAGCCAATCGAATCCTTCAATAGCAAATCTCGATCCTTCTGGAATACCATTATTATACTTCCCCGTTAAAAGACCGGCAGCTAAAGGACTCCAAATGGTGGTTCCTAAGCCCACATTTTTATACACTTCCAGGTATTCGTTTTCTATTTTATTTCTTTCAAACAGGTTGTATTGTGGTTGTTCTACAGAAGGGCCAATTAAACGATAATCTTTAGCTACTCTTTGTGCTTCCATAATTTCAACTCCACTCCACTCACTTGTACCCCAATACAAGATTTTCCCTTGTTGAATCAGCGTATTCATGGTTTGAACTACTTCTTCAATGGGTGTATTCTTATCCGGACGATGACAGAAGAATAAATCTAAATAGTCTGTTTGCAGTCTCTGCAATGCTTCATGGCATGCCTCTGTTAAATGTTTTCTGCTTAATCCTGTTTGATTGGGTTTATTTTCTTTTCCTCTCCAGCCAAAAAATGCTTTTGATGACAGAATATAGGATGTTCTATCCCAGTTCTTTTGTTTTAAAACACGTCCCATCATTTTTTCGCTTTGCCCCAGCGCATACACTTCTGCATTGTCGAAAAAATTGATGCCGTTGTCGTAAGCAATACCCATTAATTCGTCTGCAGTTCCGTCTTCTATTTGTTTGTGAAAAGTTACCCAACTTCCAAAACTTAGTATGCTTAATTGCAAGCCTGTTCGGCCCATTTTTCTATATTCCATGATCTTTATTTTTTGAATTTCAATATCCTAATTTCCAAGAAAAGAAGTTGCTTATTTGATGGTACTGCTATCAGGTACAATGAAAAAGCTTCCTGGTCTAACATGTCCAATATGTACATCGGTTAAATTTTGATCAGAACTAAATCCAATACCAATCAATGTTTGGCGAACAGGCTGTGTATTACTAATATAAACCTCTTTGTCTGTTGAAAACCGCTGTGTTGATTGGTCCCAATATAATTCCTTGCTGATTAAAGTATCACCTTTTACATTAAAGACAATCACACTATCCTTTAAAAATATTTTGCTATCCCGTTCTGAATAACTACCATAACGTGCAAATAATTTGCTTTGAATATGCAGAGAATCATCAAAAAAGTCAACTCGCAAAGTTTTAGGGTATTCTACTTTTTTACCATATTCATCAGAGGATAAGAGCATAAGAGGCGCAATTAATTTAGCCTTGGTTTTCCCATTCTGACTCATATAGCTTTCTACATTCTTAGCTTCATCCACACCAATCACTTTTTTGCCAAGATTTTTAACCACATTGATATCATTTTCGCATCCCATCAGCACAAAAAAGCAGCCGAATATAATGGCTGCTAGTTTTGTATAAATATGGTGTTTGTGATTAATCATATCTGCGTTTAACAAACCAAATATCGCTTAAACTTAAACCAAATGAAAGACGAAAAAATCCTTCAGTCACATTATTTTTAGAATCTCCTCTTTTACCAAATTGCAGAGATGTATTTACAATAGCAAACTGATTGGTATAAGAATTCCATTTACGAATTGGAATACCAGTTCCAAAAGAACCTCCGATCATTTTTAAACCATTTCCATCAGCATCAACATAATCCTCGCCTATGAAAAATCCAAGCCGATAATTTACACTTCCCCAATAACTTCTGCCACTTACAGGATCGGGAGAAAATGAAGCACCCACTTTAAACATCCAATTATCTTTTACCTGATCTACTTGATCAAAAAATCTATAATTACTCCATTTTGTAGCAGTATATTCTGCGCCTAAACTCCAAATATCAAAAAGTCCTCTTGGAGCTTGAGTAGTTTTTCTGATAGTAATACCTGCTGCATAAGATGCCGGCATAGTAATGGTGCCCTTTATTTTTGATTTCGAATAAACTGTATCAATGGTAGCTACAACACCTAAACTGTTATATGCATAGGTAGTGTGATCGATATCTTGTGTTGCATTCATGGATGAACCAAGGTTTCCAGTAAGGCCCAAACGCAACATATATCTATTCGTAGTTTTGAAAGAAGGATAATTTTTTGTTTTTAAAATAAACTCATATTGAGTTCCAGCAGATAAAAACAAAGAACTAAAATTAGAAACTGAAGTTGATTTTGATTTATTATAGGTAATCGTGTCGTTCATGAACCCTACGAATGTGGAAACCTCTTTTCTTCCAAAGTTTACACCGGTATTAAAACCAACACTGAACCCTTTCCATTTTTTTCCCAACCCAATAAATGCCTGATTCAAGCCACCGCTTCCCTGATATAAATTTGAAATACTATCACCAGCAGCTCTTCCTGCTTCTGTGATAGAATAGTTGACTCTACTTAAAGGCCTCAGCCCAAAAGCCATCCCTATATTTTTTGATTTATTAATAGGAATGCCTAAGGCAAAATAAGAAGGGATAAAGTTGTTGGATATAAATTTTCCATCCGGATTATTACTCCTTAATGTTCTACTATCGATAGTCAACCCGATATCATAAGAAATCATATACAGGTTTGAATAAGCTGCAGGATTTGCAAAATTGATAGTTTGTCCATTATTATTGGAAGTACCATCGGCATAAGCTGCTCCCAATCCACCCATGGCGCGACTGATAATATGTTGACCTTGATACCAATCACCCATTCCATATCTGGAAAAAGGAGAATTCTCTTGGGCATGGGCAGTTAGTAGTGGAAAACCGAAAACTAATACCGTAAAAAACCTAAACATTGTTAAACTCACTGATCGCATACAGGCCTTTATAAATTAGGTAAGGGTCGGCAAATATCTTGTTTTTTAAGTGTGGTACAAAAAAAGGCATATCCCCCCCGGTTAATAGCACGTTAAAGTTGTTGAATTTCAAGGCATAAGCGTCAATAATACCATCAATTTCTTTTGACATTCCTAGGATTACCCCACTTAAAAGGTTGGTTTTAGTGTCATAACCGATTAATGGAAACTGATTTTCGGCCTCAATTAAGGGTAATAAAGCTGTATATTCATGCATGGATCGGAAGCGCATTTGCATCCCAGGTGAGATACTTCCACCTAAAAACTCATGCTGAATGTTCACAAAATTATAGGTGATGCAAGTTCCTAACCCAATAACCAAATTATGTTGATGAGGGAATAAATCAACCGCAGCAGCAACTGCCGCCAGTCTATCAGCACCAATTGTCTCAGGTTTCCCAACCGGAGTTGAGAATGGGATTTGACTGGTATGACCCAGTTTATGGAATTTTGTATGTGCTTTTAATAATTCTTCCGTTTCAGGGTTGTGGTTAATAACAGAAGCCAGAATTGACTTTGTTGGTTTAAAATCATGAATAAGTTTTTCAATAGTTTCTGGCAGATCATTCTCTAAAACCAATAATTCCTGCATTTCTCTATTGATGAACAGGGCGCATTTTAAGCGGGTATTACCAAAATCAAAGCAGCAAGTCCTTTGCATAAAGCGCTTTTTGTTTTAAAATTTTCTTTAATGCCGGCAAGATGCGAAAGTTTTTGGTTCTTTGGAAACGTTGATGAAACTATTATTAATTATTTTGGTTATTTCAGGTTGTATTACATCATTGATAGAATGAAATACATTGTACAGAGATAAAAAACCTAAATCAACAGTATTATATTAAATTTAGGCCATCTATTTATGTGGCAATCTTTATTAAGAAATATTGTTCAAGGAGATTTTAAAGCATTAGCTAGAGCTATTTCATTAGTTGAAAATGAGGTGACAGGCTATGAACAGTTTCTTTCTGAATTGCCCAATTCTAATACCCCAGTAATAGGAATAACAGGCCCTCCTGGCGCAGGTAAAAGTACTTTAGTAGACGCTTTGATTGCATATTGGATTGATAAGCAAAAAAAGATTGCAGTGCTATGTGTTGATCCCTCTTCGCCTTTTAATCGGGGTGCTTTATTAGGAGATCGAATTCGAATGAACGAATGGTATACGAATCCTAATGTTTTTATAAGATCGCTGGCTACAAGAGGTTCTCTGGGAGGATTGCATCCGCATATTATAGAAATCACATCCTTGCTTCAGGCGGCTAAATTTGATTTTATTATCGTGGAAACAGTTGGCGTTGGTCAAAGTGAAATAGAAATTGCAGGCTTAGCCGATACAACGGTTGTTGTGGTTGTGCCTGAAGCAGGTGACGAAGTTCAGGCAATGAAAGCTGGTTTGATGGAAATCGCCGACCTATTTGTTGTGAACAAAAGTGATAGACCAGATGCAGATATTTTTGTACGCAATTTAAGATCGATGCTTTCGCAAGGGAAAAAGGTTCAGTTTGAAACTGCGGTCCTAAAAACAATTGCTTCCTCCAGAGAAGGTATTGTGGAACTTGCCAATGCAATTGAATTACATCAGCAACAAGAGTCTAAATCAGAGAAAAAAGTATGGCTAATAACAGAGCGTGTATACCAATTAATACAACAAAAAAAGATGCAAGGAATCGATAAAGAAATGATCAAGAAAAATATAGCTGAGCAATATAATCAGCCGGGATTTAATCTTTTCCTCTTTGCTAAACAACTATTTTGAAAGTGATTGATATTAAAAAGGCCAATACTGACCTTTTTAATACGTTTTAATTTTTTACAAAATAACCATTGCAAAAAACAAAATGGGATAGGGTATACCCTTTTTCGGTTAACAATTTATAAACTCTATGAGTTAAGCACTCGTTGAACGAAAAGTCAAGCATTTCAATTACAATGAGGTATGGTTGATATTTATCTAGATCAATAGAAGTTAATACTTCAAAGTCATGGCCTTCTACATCAATACACAAAAGATCTATTTGTTGTTCAGATTTAGTGATGTATTGGTTTAAAACAGCGTTTAATGTTCGGGTAGTCATTTTAACCCGCTGACTTTCAGGAAAATTTTCTTCTCCTAATGTGTCCATATGAGAGGACTCAATGGTGGATATCATATCATGTCTAGAAATATTGAAGACCACTTCCTCTTCTTTATTTGAAATCAAATAATTCAAATTGGTATCAGCATTTCTGAATTTGCTATACAATTCTATTAGTTTTGCATTTCCGTCAATATTAATACCCCTCCATCCGCGCAAATAAAGTAAGTAAGTATTATTGTATCCAATAGGATGATTACAGCCAACATCAATAAAAATACCTTTTGACCGTTTTCCGTTTTTCAGAATAAGATCTATAATAAGATCCTCTGAAGCTTGGGATAAGGATACTTTTGCAAAAACGCCAAACATCTTAAAAGACGTTCGGAGTAGTTGGTAATAAAAGGGAAGAATGATACCTTTTATTATTGTGTTACTGTAAAAACTATATAGGTTCCTGAACATGTGTTTAAAATTTTATTTAATATATGAAAGTACAAAAGTATCTGGATGATAGTATTTGTTAGACTTTTAAAAGTTATTCCCAAAAAAGTACACTAAATATCCTTTTATTTTACTTCCTGCATATCGATAAGCCTCTTGTAAATGCCTTTTCTGTTAATAAGTTCTTCGTGATTACCCCTTTCTGCAATGACGCCGTTGTGTAACACAATAATTTCATCGGCGTGCCTTACTGTACTTAACCTATGCGCAATAACAATGCTAGTTCGGTTCTTCATCATCTTGTTAATTGCATCCTGTACTAAACGTTCGCTTTCGGTATCTAGAGCAGATGTTGCTTCATCAAGAATTAGAATTGGGGCATTCTTATAAATGGCTCTTGCAATAGTTAGCCTTTGTTTTTGGCCGCCACTTAAGCGCATGCCACGATCGCCAATTTCAGTGTCATAGCCATTTTCGAGCTGCTGGATAAATTCATGTGCATTTGCAATTTTGGCTGCACTAATAGCGGATTCTCTATCAATTAATTCATTTCCAAAACAAATATTATTTAAAACAGTATCATTAAATAGGATGGCTTCTTGCGAGACTATGGCAATTAAAGATCTTAAATCTTTCACGGCAAAATCTTTGATATTGCATCCATCAATATAGATTCCGCCATTTGTTACATCATAAAACCTTGGAACCAGATCTGCAAAAGTGGATTTGCCAGCACCACTTTCGCCAACTAGAGCAATAGTTTTACCTTTGTGAATTTCTAAACTGAGATCATTTAGAATTGGTTGCTCTTTGTAAGCAAAACAAACATCCTTAAATTCAATACTTGTATTAAATGAAGATTTAGGCACTGGATTTTCTTTGTCCTCAATTGTTTGTGGGGAATCTATAATTCTTAAAACTCTTTCGCCTGCCGACAAGCCTTTTTGAAGCGTAGTGATCGCATTAGCTGTGTTTTTTGCGGGTGTGATAATTTGAAAATAAAAAGCGATATAAGCTATAAAGCTGGAAGCTGTTAAATTGCCTTTCCCTTCAATGATTAATGACCCCCCATATATAAGAATTACCACAATAACGAGAACTCCCAATATCTCTGAAATGGGAGATGCTAACTCTCTTTGATTTACTATTGACTTAAGTAGTTTTGAAAGTTTGTTATTGGCATTATAGAATTTATCATTAATTATTTTCTCTGCATTAAATGCTTTTATAATTCTAATTCCTGAAATGGCTTCTTCCGTCATACTCAAAATAATACCTGAAAGACTTTGACTTTGATTTGCTTTTTTTCTTAATTTTTTAGATATCGAAGAAATGAAAAAACCAGATACTGGGAATATAATGATTGTAAACAAAGTAAGTTGTGGAGAAAGATAAAAGAGCATTACAAAAGTAGAAATAATAACCAATGGCTCGCGAAATACAGTTTGAATAGCACTTACAACGGAACTTTCTATTTCTACAATATCATTACTTATCGTAGACATTAGATCTCCCTTTTTCTCGTTATGAAAAAAAGAAATGGATTGAGAAGTAAACTGTATAAAAATATCTTGCCTTAATTTTTTTAATAAATTTACGCGCATTCTAGTAAGTACTTTCTGACTCAGAAAACCAAATATGTTTTTTAGTATCACACAAATAAATAGAATTGTGCACACATAGATTAAGACATTGAACTTGCCGCCTGGAGTTAGAGTATATCGATAAATATTATAATAAAAATAATCTTTAAAAAAATTCACACTCATTGAAAAACTAGGCACTACAGTTATCTGAACTATTTTGTTATTAAATAAAACATCTAATAAGGGAATGAGAAAAGTGAAGTTTAATAAGCCGAAAATGATAAATAATAATATATAGATTAGGTACTCTGGGACATAATGGTAGTAAGGCTTTGAAAATTGTAGTAATCTTAGAAATGTTTTCATGAACTAAATACTTTATATAACTTTGCAAAGTACCTTAAATTTAGTTCAAATAATGCTAAATTTTATCAATGCCTTCAATCAAAATGGGAAAAATAAGTATCATAACGGCAGTACATAATGGGTTAGCCATTAATAAAATATTTGTAAAATACCTTGAAAAGTATACTATCAATCCGTACGAACTCATTGTGATTGATAATTGTTCTACTGACGGAAGTTTAGAATTTTTTAAATCAAAAGGAGCCATAGTCATTGAAAATAAAGAAAATTATTCCTATCCTTTTTGCCAAAATCAGGGAATCAATGTAGCCAAAGGAGATTTCCTTTTCTTTCTAAACAATGATATTATCGTTTCTCCAAATTGGGATAAAAACTTGATTGAAACGGCTTTGCAAAACGGACTAGATGCAGTGTCTGCTTCTGGCATTGAAAATATGGGCAGCTTTAAAAAAACAGATGCGTTATCTAGAAAATGGAAGCGAATAAAAAACCCTTTTTCCTTGCTTGGATTTAACGTTAGGACCCTAAAATTTATGTTTTATTTAATGTATAATAACTGGGAAAAATTTTGCGATTCATTATTTGATAAATTTAAATACAGGGTGATTGAAGGGATTGTTGGAGATAATGTAATGATGACAAAAGATGCAATTGCTAAAATGGGTTTATGGGACGAAAGGATACAAGTGGCTGATTGGGATTTTTTTATGCGATCAAAGCGGCGAAGCATTACCGTTGGAGATATGAAACCATGTCATATAGCTTTAGGCGTTTACATCCATCATTTTGGGAAAATGACTTTAAAATACGGAATAAAAAAACCAGTCTCATTTACAGATAAGGATAACATCATTAAACTATCAGATAAATGGTCACAAGCTGAAATTGACAACTATAATCCAAATAACGAAAAGCTTAAAAGAGTTGACTAAATAGACCTTAAGCTACTTGTGGGTACTGCCATTTATTATTAATGATTAATTGTTTTGCAATAACCAGCCATATAATAAAACAAGGTAAAGCCTTTAAGGAGTATGGTCGAATAAAATGGTCCTTAATGTAATGCGGAATTAGATCCGTAGGGGATAAACAAGTAAGAATATAAGTAAACACTAATAAGCCTGTTGACAATTTGTTATTTTCCCGACTTTGAATGATAAACCAGATGGCAACACCTACCATGGCAATGACAAATGTTGGACTCTCAGATGCGGAACTAAATATAACAATACCAATTAATGCCAATGCCAAATAACTTAATCTGTATTGTAAATGTTTGAATTGGGTTATTCGCAAAAGAGGAAGAGCATATACAATTGCCGCCGGTATAATTACTGTAAAGTTAGAAAGGTTATCTATCTTAAAAATCCTTCTAATCATTCCCATTACTGAAATGTCTTGCATGAAATTACTCACAAGTGCATTTGTATTGTGAAGATCTTTTTCCTTTAAGTTGTAAAACCAATCTGCGTATGATTGTAACACAAATGATGGGGATGAGATGACCATTGGTAAACATATTAACACAATCATCCAAAAAATAAAAGACAAGACAAATTTCACTTTGTGTTTACTAAAAAAGAAAAATGCAAGGCCTACAATACCATATAGTTTAACTAGAAAGCCTGCAGCAATGAATAAAACAGCCCAAAAATCAAGTTCCTTTTCAACTAGAACATAAGATAAAACA
>SESG01018786.1_pt1 | contig 10019 bp, 8 predicted proteins | sample 3171421 | NCBI WGS metagenome assembly SESG01 (sample SAMN10866946, study PRJNA518727) | freshwater metagenome | biome: subpolar coniferous forest; feature: holomictic lake; material: water; isolation source: holomictic Lake 227, 6 m and 8 m depth | place: Canada: near Kenora, Ontario | collected... | reverse complement strand
GGGTGTTTTTCCATTTATCCAGCCAGGGTTTAAATTCAGGACCGGCCATAATGCCTTCTACGGTAACATTATCGTGGGTTAGCGCCAGGAAAGTATTGGTATAATCCAGTTTCAGACGAAGCATCAATTCCAGCAGTTCATCCACCAACAAGTATAGTTCCGGTGCTTTTTTTTCAATGCCTAATTTTAAAAGCATCATTTCATAATATTTTTCAACCCAAATGTCATCAAATTGATCTATGCAGGCCTGGGCCAATTGCAATGCAGTGGAAGGTTCATGATGTATAACCGGCAACAAGGCTTCGGCCAATCTGGCAATATTCCATTTGATCATGTTGGGTTGGTTACCAAAGGCATATCGCCCGGTTGTGTCTATGGAGCTATAAACAGTATCAGGGTGATAGGCGTTCATGAAAGCACATGGGCCATAATCAAATGTTTCGCCGCTGATGGATACGTTATCTGTATTCATTACACCGTGAATAAAACCAACACGCATCCAATTCACTACCAAATCAATTTGAACTTTCATCACTTTTTTTAGTAAACTTAGTGCCGGACTCCCCTCGTGTTTCATTTCAGGATACAAGCGATGGATGGTATAATCGTTGAGTGCCCGTAAATCTTCGGTTGTTCCTGAATGCCTTGCATATTCAAAAGTTCCTATTCTGATATGACTCTTCATGACTCTTGCCAAGACAGCGCCAACCTGTTCAGTTTCGCGTTGAACCAATTCTCCTGTTTTTGCCACCAGCAAACTCCTTGAAGTTGGGATATTCAGGTGATACATTGCTTCACTTATCAGATACTCTCGTAGCATTGCCTTTAAAGTAGCCTTCCCATCTCCACCCCTTGAATAGAAAGTTCTTCCGCTTCCCTTGAGTTGTATGTCAAATCGTTGGTTTAAAGAGGTGATGTATTCACCCATCACAATGGCTCTTCCATCCCCCAAATTTGTAAAATTTCCAAATTGGTGACCTGCATAAGCCTGGGCAAAAGAAGAAGTTTTGCCATCGGATTCATTTCCCAATAAAAAAGAGATAAGATCCTGTTGATTGGTATATGGAATAGTAAGTTCTTCCAACAACGCCTCATTGAGCAGCACTGTTTCAGGTTTGCTGAATGAAGCAGGTTTTACAAGTTGATAAAACTTATCCGGAAGGGATAAATACGAATGTTCCAGGTTAAGCATGGGTCTTTTCTGTGTGAATGATAAGGTCATTTATAGTAACGTATTATGAATGGGTGCGTCAGTGCTTAATTCAGTAATTGCCTGTGAAATGAAAGATGGGGAAAAGCAACGAACTGATATTAAACGGCAAAATATTGGTTGCTCGCTTAGATGTTAAACGAATTTTTAGTGCTCAGGATTCGTTTTCTGGAAATAATGGGGTTTCCAGGGGATGGAATTATTTGCCACATGAAATCCCTGACGGGATTTAAGCCTAAGAATTTATATGTGTCCTGCATAAAGATCTTCAACAGGGAAAATAAGGTCATAGTCATTCCAGTTTAGGTTACCATCTACAATTTTAAATTCCTTGAATCTTTTTTCCTCAAGGTATTTTTTAATTGAAGGATGTAACGATAATTCCAAAAATGGTTTAAAGTCTACCAATCGATTAAAGCCATCATTGAAGAATACCCTAATGGCAAAATCACCGATGTAATTAGCTGATTTTACTTCAATCAAATCCGCGTTGGTATCAGTATATTCTTCAACAATTCTCATTTGATGCGAGTATTAATTTTTTCAAATTCAACATCCTTGTGATAGACAAAATAGTCTATCCATTTTTGAACTATTTTGTCAGAATACTTTTCAAGAAAGGCTTCAAAATCCTTTAGTTTAATGCCTGCTAAAGGTCGCAATCCTTTAATTGACTTTATTTTAATTTCAACTATCTTCCCTTCAACAATATAGAACTCAGCTTTGCTTTCAAAGCCGTCATGTTTACCATGTACATGAATGGGCTCATGTTCATTAGAGTAGAAAAAAATTAGAATTCCCAAATATTCAAAAATCTTCGGCATGACATCCGTTTTCTCAAAATTAGTTTATTTTTTTGCAAAATGACTTAAACTTAAGTCACAAATTTAATTTCAATTGACCTGTTCCTGGTTGATCCTGCCCTTCAAAACTTTTAGGCACTTGATCATATTGCCTTCCTGAAAAAATTCACCAATGGCACCGTCAGAAAACCTTTCGGCACGGTTAACGGCTGTAAAGATCTTGCAGATATCAACAACGGAAAGGACGGAGTAATCAACTTCAGACCAGTTGTTCGAAAATCCCCTGGCATCAAGCCAATCTCCCCATCGGTAAGGGATCTCGAGTCCCCCCTGATAGAATGCCCGAATCCATTGGTTGACCACCTCATCATACACCGGATAGGGGAAGGTGTGCGAACCATCCTCTTGGAGTTCACTCTTGTGCCATTTCACCAGCTCTTTTGATTCCAGTTGTTCCAGAATGGGAATCAACCTGAACATTTCATTCCAGGTACTTTCCGGAGTGATCCTGATTTGTGCGAAATATTTGGCATCATCAAGCGAGGATGTAAATTTTTTCCTGAAAAGTGAAAGCACGTTGGTGATTTTTTCGGGAAGGTAATTCATTGCACTCTTTTCAATTTCATAGGGGATTCTATAAAAGGCCTCTGCGATGGATCCGGTAATACAAGTGAGGGTGTCGCTGTCGCCTCCCAAAGAAACTGCCAAACGAATGGAACTCTCAAAATCGGTTCCGTCCATAAAGGCTATGATTGCTTCGGGGACTGTTCCCTGACAAGTTTCATTGTACAAATAGACTGGCTGGATTTCCCGGCAGGTCCGGTTTAAGTTGTATCCAAATCTATCCGTAATCTCCTGTTTGATCTCCTGTTTCGAATGGCCTGTTCTGGCAAGGAAAATAGCAACAGCAGCGGCTTGGGCCCCCTTAATTCCTTCCGGATGGTTGTGGGTGACTTCGGAGATTTGTTTGGCTACCATGCAGGTCTCTTCCACCGTATTAAAAGCCCATCCGACCGGTGCGATACGCATGGCAGAACCATTGCCAAAACTTCCATAGGGCTGAGGGTTTGCCTCCCTGATCCAACTTTTAAATTTCAATCCGTAACCCCCCATCGGATTTGGGTACTCCCTGCACCATTGCTGCAATAAATCAGCAAAGCGTTGAGGATTGGGTTCTGTAGTGCATAACCAATCTGCCACCGCGATCGTGCAGATTGTATCATCGGTAAATTGACAATCCCGGTGAAACAACTCAAATTCAGTGCTTTTGTGGTTGGTAAATTCAAATCTGGAACCAACAATATCTCCAATAATTGCTCCTAACATCTTCCGATTTTCTTTACTTTGATTTACTTTCCATTTACTTTCCCATACAACAACTCCTCCCAACGGTTATAACGTCCATATTCTTGTTTATCTCTTCGGGAACAGGTTGTTTTTGCTCTAAATGTTTGGTGGTGGCAAATTTGATGGCTTCCTGGTAAAGAGTTTGTATTTCCATGGTTGCGTTTTAGGAATGGTTTCAGGGATCACTGCAAGATCGGAAATATCCGCTTCTCCGGCAAATCGTTTGATTCATATTTTTCTTAGAAGTAAAGGACCTGCCGGTACAGATATCCGCCGGCAGGCATCTTTCCAGTTATTCGTACTCCAGCTTGTTTCCCACCAACTTTACTTTTTTCGCGAAGGATATAGAGCTGATTTTTCCATTCGTGTTTAGAGTAAAGAGAATGGAAGAGTCAAATGATCGGGAAAATATTTCATGACCTAATACAGACATTTGCAATGTTCCACCATGCCCTCTATATCCTTTGCCAGCCATATTATTATAAATGTCAATGATTTCCTGATCAGTATTTAATTTTATCTTTTTCAACCAGACATCCTGATAATAGATTGCCGCATAAGCCATACTCGACCTTAAAGTAAGTTTGCTTACACCTCGTTTGATGCCGGATTTCTGAATGAAGCCTTCGGGGCAAATCACCATGGTCTTAACTGCATAAAAAGTTTTCCCACTATATAATCCTGAAAAATCGGGTTCTGTCCAGTTGCACAAAATGTTTGCAGAACTGTCCACCAGGATGATATCGGAAGGGAATCCCGGGTAAAAATCGACCCCTTCTATCGTTTCTGATTCATCAAATTCAAATCCCAGAGGTTTGGGTTCAGGCTGCTTTTTCATCATTTTCAGTTGGCGGTTAAACTCTCCAAAGGTAGTTGCCAAGACCGCGAGTGAATAATAAACAATCTCATCATTATTTTCAATGACAAGTGTAACCTGTTTGCTGTAAGGATAATTCAATTCTTTCATGTTTGATTTTTTTAAATTGTTAAACCAAACACCAAGAAGAAAGAAAAAAGGATTGCTCATTTTATTTTGACGAATGTCCTCATCCTCTGACCACCGTGGAGTGTTGTCTCTCGGTTGGTACCCATTCAAGGGTTCTTGATGTTGATGTAAAGGTAGTAAAAATGTTGATTTGAACTTGCTATCTAAACCAACTTAATTTCGGCAAACTCCTGGGCAATTTGATGCAGGGCAACTTCAATATTTAGTACTTGGTTTTCTGAAATCAACTTTCCTTAAAGTTTCGTCTTACCATTATTTAGGGGTAACTTGAAGTTTCCTTGCTAATATATTTGGCAATCACAGAAATTCAGTATTAATTTGCAATTAACTTATAAGTGAATTATTGGACAATTGATTACCTATCAAAAGACATTATTTGGAAACTTAACATTGCATTTGAACAGATAAATGATAAAAAATAAAAGACTCGAAGAGAGAAGAAATACTATATCCAAGGATGTTGACTTTGCAGTCAAACATTCCTTCGATATTGTAGATCGTATCCATGAAATCCTTCTAAAACAGGGGAAAGAACAGAAGGATCTGGCACTCTTGTTAGGAAAGAGCGAGAGCGAAATCAGTAAATGGATGACAGGTACGCATAACTTCACGATCAATACCCTAGCAAAAATAGAGGTAGCTCTTGGCGAATCGATTATTGAAGTGACAAGAGAAAGACAGGAAATGAAAACACTGGTTTTAGCTCCCAAATAATTTTTGATTGTTGGCAGCGGAAGTTATTCTGGAATGCTTAGCTTTCCTTGTTCAGGTTCTTTAAACGCACTGCATGCGTAGAGATGTTTTTCAATAGCATCCATGTCATCGCCAACAATGGTTGCGCTGAATTCCTGCGCGCGTTGCAACATTCTCAGGTAGGAAGCAGGTTCTTGCTTTCTGGTCAATTTTCTTAAAACCCCAAGGTAGTCATCGCGAAAAACCGTTGGTACAATGATCCTGGTTTGTCCTTGGTTTACCAGTTCTGCATTCATCATGATCCTTGCCATCCGACCGTTGCCATCCAAAAAAGGGTGAACCTCGCTAATCAAAAACATGATGTAGGCAGCACGGGCAAAAGGATGAGACAAGGCCTGATAGAAATCGAATCCTTTCATCAGCGTACCCTTTACCAGAGAATGTTCAACAAAATGGCTCTCTCCTGCCCGGTTGTTTTTATCCTTAAACGCTCCCGGATTCTTAGAAATCCTGGCACTCATCAGAACTTTATGACGGTAGAGAAGGATTTCAAGCAATTGCTCCGGGCTATTTGGGACAATACTCATTTCGAGCTTGTTACTGACGATCTTATAGGTGCCAAGTACATCATGGGAATCTTCATCCCTTGCCGGCATTGGAGTATCTGTTTCTACAATGCGCTTGGCATCATTTAACTCAAACTCGGTTCCTTCGATATAATTGGAAAAATATGCTTCAAAAAATGCAAAGTTTCGAAACGACCGCATACTTTGATTTTGATCAGGCATCGGTTTAAAAACCTGTTGTTGCAATTCTACAAACAATTTTTCGAAGATAGGCAGCCTCCCGGAATCATAGGGAAATCCCAAAGCCCTCGCTATGGCAAGCGGAGATGTCAGCTTTTTTGAGGGATGCGTTGTTAGTAGGGAACTTATTAGTTTATTTAATTTTTCAAACTCTTTCTGCATAGTCAAGCCTACTGAGATCTTTTTTGCTTTGTCTCTCAGTTCATTCAGACCGGATTCGCCTTTTACTCGTATCACCTTCTCTAATCTTTCTTCGATTTCTGGCAACGTCAGAGTTTTAGATTCAGGACCGGGCTGTCTGCTTTCCTGCAGGTTTTCCATTAATGCCCTCTCTAGCTGAGAGCAATAGAGATTGCCTGAAAAAAGGTTGTCGCCTTCAATTGGAGTTGGCCCTTGCAGAAATCGAATGGTTACTCCCGGAAGTTTTATTCTTTTTGTATAGCTATAGGTAAGAAAAATATATCCTTCAGATGTGGGCTGAAACTCCAATGCTGACCGGTGACTGAGAATCGATCCGGGGTATAACTTCCCCAAAATGACATAAAGGTTTCGTCTGACAATGACTTCCGGAGTATCCAAAAAATTTGGTGAATACACGCGGGATGCAATCTTTCTAAGCTTTCCTGCTTTTTCTAATCTGGAAATTTTCGTGCTCAACCTTGAATCACTGGAAGCAAATATGACCTCTTGTAGGTGTATGGGTAAAATATTTTCCATTAAAAGTCTCTTAATGAGCGAAAGTAGAAAATATTTTCCAGTAATGCGTCTAAAACAGAAAATATTTTCCAATAAATATCATGTCGGAATGGCTGACGCACAAATTTCTTCCAGTAAATATCAAAAGCGGAGGCTGTTTTGAAAATATTTTCCACTAACAGCATCATTATTGAAAATATTTTCCACTAAATATATTTATGGAGGTGCTAGGGCAGATCTGCATCAGCTGGTTATATCAAAAGATGCAAATACAAATTCTCACCAAAGAGGCCGCACCCTCATTCCTTCTTCTTACTTCAGCTGCTTCAAAATCACCTCAATGGCCCTGTCGAGCTGGGGATCGCGTTTGTTGATCTTGTCTTCGAAGGTGTTGACGACCAGGATATCGGGCTTGACGCCGGTCTTTTCGAGGTCTTTGCCGTCGAGGGTATAGCATCCCCAGGCTGGCATCAGCACGAAGGAGCCATCCACCAATCCAACGCCACTCGTAAAGATGATCCAGTGATAGGTCTCGTTGCCAACAATCTTGCCCAGCTTTAACGCCTTGAATCCCTGGGAGGTCATCTCCGCATCGCTCAACGACTGCTCGTTGATAAGTAACACAATGGGTTTGTCGGCAGGGGCAAAGTTGGGCTGCGGACTCAATCCGCCTTCCCTGTATTTCCAGTTCAGATAGTGCTTCTGGGAGAGAAAATTCAGTACTTCATTGTGCACATTGCCTCCGGTATTGTAGCGTAGATCGAAAATCAGTGCCTCCTTTTTGTTCAGCACCTGGGTCATGTCGATGATGAATTTCTCGAGCTCGCCCTGGCCCATGTTTTTCATGTATCCATAGGCGATCCGGCCCTTTCCTTTGTCATCCACCCGTTTGCGGTTGTTGTCGATCCACTCGTCGTACAGATTGTTTCCCAGACTGGGTTGCGGATGCACCTTTGTGGTGATCAGCTTTCCCTCCCTTCTTACCGTCAGTCTCAGCTCCTTGTCGAGAGAGGGGGAGGTGAAGTAGAAGTTCCGGTCGACCGAGGCTTCCACCGTTTTGTCGTTGACCTTTACCAGCACATCGCCGGGTTTCAGGTCGACAGTCTTTTTGTCGGCAGCACTGCGGTTTAGCACATACTTGATCCTCAGCGGATCGTGGTTATCGAAGACGATGCCGGTCTCCATGGTCTGGTTGGTGAGGGCAATGTTCTCATCATCCCCGTTGGTGCTGAATCCCTGATGCGAAGAGTTCAGCTCTCCCAGCATGTCATTCAGCAGTACCCTGAAGTCGGCTCTGTTGTTGCAGAAAGGAACATAATGCTGGTATTGCGCCTTGATGGCTGACCAGTCGGTGCCGTGAAACTTGGTATCGTAGTAGTTTTCGTTCATCTGTGCCCAGGCTTCCTTGAACATCTGTCCAAACTCTTCAGACATATTTTTCCGGAAGATATTGCTGAAACTGATCGCATCGACCTTGTTCGTCTCCAGGTTCAGTTTGTAGAGGTTGCCGCCAAACTGCACAAACATCTTGTCGCCCGCTTCGACGATGTCAAATCCCCCTGCTCCTTCCGTGCCGCCGATCTTTTCTGTTTTGTTGGTTTCAAAGGGCTCCAACACAGTTTTCCACAAGGCGGGCTTCCCTTCGGCATGGTCGCTGACGTATAGAACGGTTGTCTTTTCTTTTTTTCCGGTGACAAATTGCAGGGACTGTGAGCCAAAATTCGGGCTAACCTGTCCCACTCTTTCCATGATCCGGTCGAGGTCAATTTGGATGGGTTTGATATCCTCGGCTACGACTTTCTTCGTGGTATCTTTTTTGGCAGTATCCTTCTTCTCCTCAGCGAACAATTCATTGAACTTGTCTATCCGGTAGGGTTCATCAATTTTCTCTAGGGGAAGCGCGTACACCTTGCTATTCGGCATCCCGAAAGGGTAGGAGGGTTTCAGACGGAGCGAGGTAAAAAAGAGGTACTTGCCATCGGGCGACCAAAGCGGATCCGACTCGGTGACATCGGTATTGGTGATATTCGTGGTGGTATTTTCTTTGATGTTGTAGACGTAAATGTCATCTTCGAAATTTCTTTTTCCGGTGAAAACGATGTACTGGTCGTTGGGCGAAAATCCGGGTACACTGTTCTGAAATCCCCAGAGTTCCTGTTTGGCAATGGTTTTTACCTCGAGGGATTTCGTATCGAGCAGTTGCACCTCATCCCTTCCGCACAGGTAGACGGCTTTGGTTCTGCTTTTGTTCAGCGCGATTCCCCTGCAGTTGCGCTCTTCTTTAGTAATCTGCCTGGCAGCACTGTCCTTGTCGGCCGCTACCTTGAACAGATTGCTGTAGCCTTTGGTCGTTTGGGTGAACAGCAGGGTCCGGTTATCGGCCATCCATTTCACCTCTTCGACCCGCTCCGGATTGGACTCGTTGATCTGCCGGATAAATTTCCCTTCCACATCGCTCACAAACAGGGCACCCCGGCTTACGAAGCTCATTTTTTTGCCATCGGGCGAAACATCGAAGGCAGAGATTTTCCCTTTGACATCAAAATCTTTGTCTTTGGTCAGGATGTTGTTCCGGTAGATGTTGATATTGACTTTGTCGGCTTTGTTGCTCTTGACGTCGTAAAGCCAGAGTTGGTAATCCTTTTCAAAGACCACCTTTCCGCCGTCGGCGTTGGCAAACGGAGTCTTGATAGAGGTCGGAAACTGGGTAAGTGGCGTTTTCTTCCCATTTGCCAAACTGTAAAGATTGTATTGATCGTTTCCCTCGTCCGAAATAAAATAAATATTCCCGTTTTTATCCAGCGTGGCGCCGAAGTCTTTGCCCTCCCAGGTAGTGTACTTAGTGTATTTTTTGGTGACAGGATTGTATGATTGAATATCAGGATTGTAAGGCCCTTTGTAACGTTTGCGTTGCACCTGGTTGCTGCTTTCCCAGGTATCGTTGAAAAATATCTCTCCGGTAACCGGATGCTCCACCAGATTGTGGTCGTTCTGGAAGAAATTGTCGCCAAAAACGCGCACGGGTGTGCCCCCTTCAATGCCAACTTTAAAACCGGAAGCCTGTCCGGCGCGGTTGCTGGTGAAGTAGATAAATTTGCTGTCCCAGCTCCAGCTGCTCACGTCGTCGGAACCACTGTGAAAGGTGAGTTGCTTTACTTCGCCCCCTTCGGCCGGCATCAGGTACACATCGCTATTGTTGTATTGTCGGCCAGTAAATGCAATCCATTTCCCATCCGGGGAAACCCGGGCGTTGTTTTCGTTTCCTTGCATGGCGGTTAGTCGGGAGGCGATTCCATCTTTCAGGGATGCTTTCCAGATGTCTCCTTCGAAGCTAAATACAATGGTTTGGCCATCCGGCGTTAGCGATGGACTTGAAAGGAAATAGGGTTCAGGGATTTGGGCGCCGAGGCTTTTCACAACGAAAAGGCAGACGAGGAGAATAGTTAGTCGCATGAGTA
>SESG01013120.1_pt1 | contig 10019 bp, 10 predicted proteins | sample 3171421 | NCBI WGS metagenome assembly SESG01 (sample SAMN10866946, study PRJNA518727) | freshwater metagenome | biome: subpolar coniferous forest; feature: holomictic lake; material: water; isolation source: holomictic Lake 227, 6 m and 8 m depth | place: Canada: near Kenora, Ontario | collected... | reverse complement strand
TCTGCTGGCAGGGCTGGGGGCCGTCCTTGTTTTGGGTATGATCCGCCGGGTATTTTTTAAATGGGCAGTGCTTGTCTTGCTGGTGATGAGCGGGGCATTTGCGGCATGGTCAAAGGCTGTGGTTCCGCTCGATCATGTGAGCCGGGTGCTGGAGGACGCGCGCGGACGCAAGGTTGAAGTGGTATGCCGGGTGGCATCGCCGCCGGAAACAAAAGGCAGGGGATTTATCCCGAGGATGATTTTTTTATGCACCCTTGATCCGCAAGAGGGGATAGGCCGCTCCGGAACGATAACGGTTCACCTTTACGGGGCTGCAGGATTTGTTCAGGGCGACCGCATCCGGTTGATCGGAAAATTGTCCCGGCCTTTTCAGGGGGCATCGGGTATCAAGAAAATTCTGCCGGTATCTCCGGGAGAGGTGGATACCCGGGTTGTCCTGCATGTGTCCGAGGCGGCGCGGCGTGAATTGTTAAGCTTTCATCCGGCATGGTCGTTTGACGGCATGCTCATGATGCTGCGGCACTCCCTGGAGGATGTGTTCCGGCGCTTTTTATCGCCGGGCGAGGCGGGCCTCATGAATGCGATGCTCCTGGGGCCGCGTGAAGGGATTCCGGCGTATGTGTATGACGTATTCCGCAAGACAGGGACCGCGCATATCATTGCCATCAGCGGCATGAATATGACGTTGACAGCGGCCGGGATTATGTTGCTGCTGGGGGTGCTGCGTATCCCGCGCGGGCCGCGGGCTATTTTAGCGGCAGGGATCCTTGCCGCTTATTCCTTGATGGCGGGTAACAGCGCCCCGGTGTTGCGGGCCGCCTTGATGTCTGGTGCGGTTATCCTTAGTTTTGTGGCGGAGCGTGAGTCTGACATGGTCAACAGCCTGTCCCTGGCGGCCCTTGTTATTCTGGCAGTTGATCCCGGGCAATTGCAGGATATAGGGTTTCAACTTTCCTTTGTATGTGTGGCTTCGCTCATCAGTATGGCACCGTTATTCCTTGCCCCGTTTGAAGCCTTGGGATGGAAAGAACGTCCGGTGTTGTGGTTTTTTGTCGAGAGTGCGGCTGTGACGCTGGCGGCGTTTATTGGTTCTGCCGGAATCCTTGCCTGCGATTTTGGATATTTAGCACCCATCGGTCTTCTGGTTAATCTTCCGGTTATCCCGTTGATGGCGCTTGTAACAGGCCTCGGCGCCGCGCTATTGGCTGCCGGCTTGATTTGTCCTGTGCTGGCGACTCCGTTTGCCCTGGCCCTCAAAGTTGTACTCAATGTTTCCGTAGCGATCCTTGTCGCCGCCAGTCATGTGCCCGTGATACCTTGCCCTGCGATGTCGGCTGGTGTTTTAGCGGCTTATTATGGTGTGCTGGGATGTTTATTATGGTATTTATATACGGTTGATCCTGCAGCTTCGAATTAAGAATTTAACCTCTATTATAGAGTTGCAATCCGGAGCAACACAATATTTTGCAATTAATAAATAGGTGATAAAGTTAATAAAAAGGACTTTTTATAAAATATTTAATCGGAAGAAATAGGTGTCAATTTTTTGGGATGAATTATTAATGGTTAATTCCAAATTGGAAAAATAAAAAAGGGCGTCAATATGCCGGATCAAAGAGAGACAATAGAAATCCCTTGGGAGCGAAAAGAGCAAATAGGATTATTGAAAGCATGGGGCAGACATTCTCGATGGTGATGGTTCATCCTGGTGATTTCTTTGATAATCTTGTTGGAAGAGATAATCTGAACGGATTGAGTTATTATTTTAAAATAGTAACGGCATTTTCCATTATAGGGACCCTTGTTTTATTTCCTTTATGGGCAGGAGTTCAAGCTTTATTGACGCAAAGCCTTAGCGGGGCAAGAGGGTTTGATCATTACTTAAATCTTCACTCAACGTCGATATTGTCATTAATTACCCCAACATCACACCAGGCCGGCAGGCGTGATGAATAAATGAGTTAAGTATGAATCCTCTGTCGATATGGTGTGGGTGGGGGAGATGTGGAAGGATTGTGGCGGTCAGCCGGAAGTTCATGAGAAAAGAGCGTGTTTTTTATGTCTGCCCCTGATTGACAAAGCCCCCCCCCTATGATAAAGTGAAAAAATAATTTACATATGATAAAAATTAAACACTTCATTATATTTCCTCTGATTGCCGCGGTGTTTCTTACAGCACCTGCGCCGGCTTCCGCATTCTGGATTTGGACGCCGGAATCAGGCCGTTGGATCAATCCCAAATATGCTGTTAAGCCTTCCCCGGCAGAGCAATTGGTGTATGCGGATGAATTTTTTCAGATCAAAAAATATCAGGATGCCATGCGGGAGTATAAAAAACTCCTTCAGCATTATCCCAAGGCGCGTGAGGCGGCACTGGCGCAGTTCGGAGTGGCGAGCGTGTGGGAAGCCATGAAGAAATATTGGCGCGCGGTGGGGGAATACCAGAAGGTGGTGGACCGGTATCCGTTCAGTGATCTTGGGCCGAAAGTTGTTGAACGCCAATATGTTATTGTGAATCTTTTTCTTGAAGGGCAGGCCAGGGACCAGGAATTTGCCAGGTCGCTGTTTGGAACGGATTATCAGATCCCTGAGGTGTTCCAGAAGATTATCAAGAATGACCCGTATGGCCCCAATGCTCCGGCATCACAGTATAAAATCGGGCTTTTTTATCTTGCCAAAGCCGATTATCAGCAGGCGCGGGATGCTTTTGAAAAGACAATCAGTGATTATCCGGATTCCAAGTGGGCGGAGTCGGCGCGCTATCAGATTGCGGTGGCGGATTCCAAACGTTCTGTCGGGGCGCAATATGATCAGAAGACCACATCGATCGCTGTCAGCGGATTTGAAGATTACGTGAAAATGAATCCTGATTCGGAGCTGTCGCCGGCGGCCAAGGCCGAGGTTCAAAAGTTAACGGAAAAAGAGGCGGAGAATAATTTTGTGATCGGTGAGTTTTACGCCAAGCACAAGAAATTCAAGTCTGCCCGGCTGTATTGGCAGGCGGTGGTTGATAAATATGCCGCGACCTCATGGGCGGGTAAGGCCGCGGCAAAACTCAATGCTCTCCCGGGGGATGCGCCATGAAGAGGATGTTCTTTTTGCTTTTAGCGGTAATGGTAGCCGGTTGCGGGTATTCCACGAGGTCATTGATTTCTGATCAGTACCGTACCATATTTGTTCCGCCGTTTGAAAACAAGATTAATTATATGGCTCAGGATAACCGGCGCATTTACATCCCGGGGCTTGAGGGGAAAGTCCGTGAAGCTGTTGTTGGCCGTTATCTTTTTGATGGCAATTTACGGATAGCCACGGAAGACGCGGCAGACCTTGTCCTGAAAGGACAATTGCTCGGTTTTGAGCGGGAAGAACTTCGCCTTGATCAGAATGAGGCTGTTAAGGAATACCGTATCCGGGTGACGGTGGCCTTGACGTTGTGGGATCCGGCAGCGAAGAAAGTTGTTTGGGAAGAACCTGCCTTTTCCGGTGAGGCGACATATTATACGTCATCTCCCGAATCTACGGCCATCGACGCCGCGCTTAAAGACCTTGCCCTGCGCGTGGTGGCACGCACGGTTGAGAACTGGTAGTTTTGGGGAATTTTGACGGGGGTTAACGCGATGCATCAGCTGATCCTCGGAACCGATGTCCTTTTGCGTGACAAGATCATCCGTGAATTACAAAACCGTTTTTTTACGACGCCGGATGCGTTCAAATTTGATTTCACTCGCCTTGAGGCCAAGGGGCTTGATTTCAATGACTTGAAAGTGGCGTTATTGACCGTCCCTGTATTGTCCAACCGGCGCATCATCCTTATCAGCGCGGCCGATAAACTCAGTGATCAGAATCTTGAATTTATTGAATATGTCCTTGAGGGCAGGCCGGATGGGTGCGTGCTTATCCTGGAAGCCGCCGGATGGGACCGGCGGAATGCCCTGCGTAAGCGGCTGGCGGCCTTGTTCAAGGTGTCTGGCGGTATTGATAAAAAGAATATTTTTGATCTTTTGGGTGATCTTGTATCTGACCGGGCCGGGTTCCTTGTGCGGCTTCAGGCGCTGCTGGCTGATGATGCGGCTGAAAATGCTCTGGGTGCGGTGCGGTGGTGGTGGTGCCAAAAAATTAAAGGGACTGTTCCCTCGGATATGTATAAAAAAGGCCTCCTGGTGATCCAGGAGGCTGATGAAAGAATCAAGTTATCAGGTTTGCTCACGCGGGAACAAACAGTTGAAGTGGCGTTAATTAAGCTTTCGGAGCTTGTGCGGCCGTCAAAAGTTTAGCGAAACGCGATTTGCGGCGAGCGGCGGTTTTTTTGTGCATGATGTTGCGTTTGGCCGCTTTGTCGATTTTCTTGTAGACAATCGGCAGCAGATCTTTGGCTTTTGCCCCGTCGACAGACGTGGCGGCGACGAATTCCTTGACAGTTTTACGGAGTGCGGACTTGATGTCAAGGTTATGCATCTGGCGCGCACGGTTTTTCTTGAGGTCTTTTACAGCGGTCTTGCGTTGAGGCACGTTAAAACTCCTTGTTTATTAAGTTGAATTTGAAGTATAACAAACGGACTTTTTTATGTCAACCGATAAAATGCCGCGCACCCATTCATTGGGAAACATCCTTCGTTCCACATCCATCATGTCATTGGGGACGCTGGCCAGCCGGGTCCTCGGATTCGCGAGGGATATTATTTTTGCCCGCTTCTTCGGAACGGCAGCCGGAGCGGATGCCTTTGTCCTGGCTTTTCGTTTGCCCAATCTTTTCCGCGACCTGATCGGGGAAGGTGCGGCGAATTCGTCGTTTGTTCCGGTGATGACCGAATATAAAGAAAAAAAGCCGCTCGAGCTGGCGGAGTTTTTGAATGCGGCAACGGCCTGGGCGTTTATTGTTTTGTGCGGGATCACCCTGGTGTGCGTCCTTTTCGCGCCGGCCATTGTGCATATGATGGCTCCCGGGTTTGCGGAAGATGCGGGGAAATTGAGGACAACCGTTGATCTGACGCGTATCATGTTTCCGTATTTGGTTTTGATCGGGTTGACCGCGCTTTTTTCTTCGGTGCAGTTTACGTATGGCGCTTTTATGATGCCGGCTTTCGGGCCGTGTCTGCTCAATATTGCCCTGATTGCTTCAACATTGATGGCGGTGTCCTGGATGAGAGAACCGGTCTACGGCCTGGCGCTGGGGGTGATCGCCGGAGGGATCATGCAGTTTATATTTCAGTGGCGGGCTTTGGCGCGCCACGGGATCAAGTTGGCTTGGCCGCGGGCCCTGCGGCATCCCGGGGCGGCCCAGATCGGGAAACTGCTTGTCCCGCGGCTTGTCGGGTCGGCGGTATATCAGTTGAATATTTTTGTGGATACGATCTGCGCGTCTTTGTCGTCGATTGTTGGGGCCGGCGGGATATCGGCCATTTATTATGCCAACCGGATTGTTCTTTTTCCCATGGGCGTATTTGGGGTGGCGCTTGCCGCCGCAACCCTGCCGGCCTTTGCCCGGCATGTGGTGGCGGATAACAAGGCGGAATTGCGGCGCACCATTGTGTTTGCCCTGGAAAATATTTTTTTTGTGATGCTGCCGACGACTATTTTTTTATGCCTTTTAGCCGAGCCTTTGACGCGTGTGATTTTTCAACGGGGGGTTTTTGATGCGGCGTCAACGGAACAGACTGCGTCGGTGCTTTTTTATTTCAGCCTTGGCCTGATGGGGTATGGCGGGGTCAAAATCCTGGCGTCGGCCTTTCATGCCATGCAGGATACGCGCATGCCGGTCAAGGCGGCGCTTGTTTGCCTGGGCGTCAATGTTTTTTTGAATGTGGTGCTGATGTTTCCGATGAAACTGGCAGGGATTGCTTTGGCCAGCGCGATCGCGTCCCTGGTGAATGTGAGCATTCTTTTTGTGGTCCTGGAACGGCGTATCGGCGGGTTGACTGGCGCGTTCCGGGATTTTTTTATGAAGCTTTTTATTGCCGGGCTTGTGATGGGGCTTGTGATTTTCGGGGCATGGCAGTATTTCGGGGGAGTTATGGAATCTGTGCGGTTTCTGCTGGTTGCGTTTTTGGGCGGAGCGGTTTATTTCGGGGCGGCGTATGTGCTCGGCCTTTCCCAGGCAAGGCAAGTGGGGAAATTATTCAAGCGCTGACTTCTTATCGCTATTGAGTGATCTGCGTTTTTTACATATAAATTGTACTTGTTATGGCTGAAGCTTACGGCATACCTGTCTGCTCAGACAGCAGAAACAGCTTTCTCTAGAAAAGGGAATTGATGAAAGCTTGGTTTCTGAACTCGCATCCTAGGTATGCCTTCAGCTTCTTATGCGTATATGTATAAACGCCCAATGGGTTTGATAGCGTTATGGCTGAAGCTTACGGCATGCCTGTCTGCTCAGACAGCAGAAAGAGCTTCTTGTGCGTACATGTATAAATGTAAATTGTGTCGGAGCAGTGGATGTCTTTTCTTTTGGATAAAATAGCGGCCCTTCCCTTGACCAGCGGTGTGTATCTCATGAAAGACAGCGCCGGTACGATTATTTATGTCGGCAAAGCGGTGAATCTTCGGCGGCGTGTGCAGTCGTATTTCCGCGGGGCGTCAAGGAGTTTGAAGACAGGCCTGCTGGCGGATAATATTGCCGATATTGAGGTGATGTTAACGCACAGCGAGGCGGAGGCCTTGATCCTAGAGGCCGCCCTCGTTAAAGAGCATATGCCGCGGTACAACATTGAGTTAAAAGACGGCAAGACGTATCCGTACATTGAAATTTCCGGTGATGAGTTTCCGTTGGTGTCGGTGGTGCGCCTGGCCGGTATTAAAGACCGTAAAAAGGGATCGCATTATTTCGGCCCGTATGTGGATTCTGCTTTGATCCGTGAGGCGCTGGTGCTTATCCGAAAAGTATTTCCTTTCCGCACCTGCGGGGTTTTGCCGGACAAGGTTTGCCTGTATCATAATATCGGCCTGTGCGAGGCACCGTGTATCGGGGAATCATCACCGGAAGAGTATCGTCGCAATATCAAAAGTATTTCCCTGATCCTTGAAGGTCGCCGGGATGACCTTTACCGGGAGATGAAGGAGGATATGGAGCGTTTGTCCGCCGAGCGTTTTTTTGAGCAAGCCGCGGTCATGCGCGATCGTTTGCGGGCCATCGGGGCGCTGTATGCCTCGAATGCGGATGCGAATTATTTCAAGGAAGCCGAACAGCTTGAGCGTGCGTTCCACCTGCCGCGGTTACCCGAGCGCCTGGAGTGCATTGATATCTCGACGACCATGGGCCAGGAGGCTGTCGGGTCGCTCGTGTCATTTCTTAACGGCAAGCCTGATAAATCCCGTTACCGCCGTTTCCGCATTAAAGCTGTTGAGGGCATGGATGATTTCAAGATGGTCGCTGAGGTTGTGCGCCGGCGCTATGGCCGCCTCAAGCGGGAAGGCGCCGCTTATCCTGACCTGATCATCATCGACGGGGGCAAGGGTCAGCTTTCTGCCGCATCTGATGAGCTCAAGAAACTCGATGTCCAGATCCCGCTCATTTCACTCGCCAAGCGTGAAGAAGAAGTCTTCGTCCCCGGTAAGCGCGACCCTGTCATTCTCGCCAAAGATTCTCTGGCCTTAAGACTCCTCCAACGCACCCGCGACGAAGCCCACCGCTTCGCCGTGGCGTATCACCGCCAGTTGAGGGGGAAAAAGGTGTTTGGGTGAGGGGGACAGCATCTTGACGTTATAACGTTGTTATGTTAGGATTGTGATGCACACAGGAGGTGGTTATGGCGTCGACATTGACAAAAAGGGCAACGGTTTATTTCGATCCGGGGATACATCATATTTTAAAAGTTAAGGCTTTGGAAACCGAGCAGTCGGTATCTGATATTATCCATGATGCCCTGCTTCACGAACTTGCCGAGAATCAGGAAGACCTGAATGCGTTTAAAGAGCGAGCGAAAGAACCGGCAATTTCATTTGAAACCTTGCTGAAGAAGTTGAAGGCTGATGGCAAAATTTAAGGTTGAGATCAAGCGCGCAGCGATCAAGGAAATTGAGTCATTATCGCGGAAAGATATTTTGTCTGTCCTGGAAAAGATCAGGTCATTGGCGGATGATCCGCGTTCTGGTGATGGCAAGAAACTATCAGGGCAGGAGAAGTATCGGATCCGGTGCGGGAATTACCTGATTTTATATTTGATCGAGAATGATGCCCGAATCGTTTATGTGATCAAGGCAGGGCATCGTTAAGATGTGTAGCGTTAGTTTTTTCGGAAAAGTGTTGATATGCGCTAGTAGTGATAATTATTGTCTAAGAAATCAAGTCGCGATCAAACGGTGCAGGTAAAGAATGTTTTATTGCGAGAAATTATTAAGAGAGTTGCATCGGAGCAAGGTTCCTTATCTTGTTGTTGGGGGTATGGCCGTGAATTTGCATGGTTATGATCGTGCCACAGGGGATTTGGATATTCTGGTTTCTTTGAAAACGGCGGATGTGAAGAGGCTTGTTCAGGCGATCAAGATTATTGGGTTTAAACCAAGGCTGCCTGTTTTGCTGGATGATTTCGCGGATCCTGAAAAAAGGCGTATTTGGATTGAAGAAAAGAATATGCTGGTTTTTAGCGTTTATAATCCTGAACTTGAGTTTGAGCATGTTGATATTTTAATCGTTGATGATATAAACTTTAGCCAAGCTTATCGGAGGCGTGAGGATGTTAAGACGGGAGATATGGTTATATCTTTGATATCGATCCCGGATTTAATTCGGATGAAAAAGAAAGCCGGTCGCAAGACGGATATGATTGACATTGAAGCTCTTCAGGCCATTGGAAGGATCAAGCGATATGCGTCAAAAAAGCGGGATTGATGAAGAGCGATTGAAGGCATATATGGCAGTGCCGGCGATTGAGAAATTAAAAAGCATGACGCGCCGGATGGCCTTTAATGCCAAGCTCATGACACCGGAACGAAAAGTCATCACCGACGCCTTGCGCGCGAAGGGGTTTTAACCTAGGTTTTGGGGCCTCAAACTTTCTTGGCAAACCAATTAATTATATTATATACTTATACCAGTTTGGACGTGGGATTCCCAATATGGTAAAAAGTATGCTGACATTGATAGCCTTTATTTTACATCTAAAGCTTCGCCGGATCGTGGCGGCGTTGGTGCTTACGACATTCGTGACGACCAGTGTTACTGGGTCAATTGGGTTGGCGCAGGCACAAACTTTATTGACGCTCCCGGCGCCCGGTGTGCGGATTGATCTCAGCCCTGCGTTTAAGCCGTCGCAGTTGACGGGCATGAAGGTATATCCTGACACCCCGTTCCGGTTTGATTTTATCCTGGCGCCAGGGGATTCCAAAGCGTCTCAGGAGCAGTTGAAAGCTGAGTCCACCCGCCTGATCAAATATTTTCTCGCCGCGCTGACTATTCCTGAAAAGGATCTTTGGGTCAATCTTAGCCCTTATGAAAAGGATCGTATTGTTCCCGATGCCTTTGGCCGCACCGAGATGGGGCGCGACCTTTTAGCTGAAGATTATTTGTTAAAGCAGATCACCGCGAGTCTGGTTTATCCTGAAGGGGAGACCGGCAAGAAATTCTGGAAGCGTGTTTATGCGGAAGCCTTCACAAAATTCGGCACAACAGACATCCCCGTCGATACCTTTAACAAAGTCTGGATCATGCCCGCCCAAGCTGTGGTTTATGAAAACGCTCAAGCCGCCACTGCCTATATCGCCGAAACCCGCCTGGAAGTCATGCTTGAATCCGATTATATCGCTATCAGCGCCCGTAAAGACGAGGCACTGCCTCGTCTCAACATGCCTAACGATATCGCCAAAAACATCCTCCGCGAGATCATCATCCCCGTCCTTGAAAAAGAAGTCAACGAAGGCCAAAACTTCGCCCAGCTCCGTCAGGTCTACAACTCCCTGATCCTGGCCGCCTGGTATAAAAAGAAAGTCATGGGTACGATCCAGCAATCTCCGCTCGGCTTCTACGTCGGCCAGAATAAAGTCGCCGGTGTCAATATCGACGACCCGAAAGAGTCCGAAAAGATCTG
>SESG01017547.1_pt1 | contig 10021 bp, 6 predicted proteins | sample 3171421 | NCBI WGS metagenome assembly SESG01 (sample SAMN10866946, study PRJNA518727) | freshwater metagenome | biome: subpolar coniferous forest; feature: holomictic lake; material: water; isolation source: holomictic Lake 227, 6 m and 8 m depth | place: Canada: near Kenora, Ontario | collected... | reverse complement strand
ATTTGTGAGAGATGGTATGAGTTCCTGAGTTCCAGATAAATTCAGATCCGCCAGCCGCGCTTTCTGCGTGACACACCCGAGAGCGTCCCTCTAGTTTAGGGAGTTTACACCATGGAATCGCCTCAAATCGAAGTCAGCGTCCTTATCCCGGCCTACAACGAGGAAGTCTCCCTCGCGACCACCGTGGAGACCATCCTCAAACAGGCCCGTCATTTCAAGTCGATGGAGATCATCGTGATCAACGACGGTTCCAAGGATCGCACGGCGGAAATCGCCCGGACGCTTCCGGTGACGCTGATCGAGCACGACCCGAATCGCGGCTACGGAGCCTCGCTCAAGAGCGGATTGCAGGCCGCCAAGCACCCGTGGATTTTGATTGCGGACGCCGATGGCACCTACCCCCTGGAAGACACGCCGAGGCTTTTGGTGGACGCTGAAAAGTATTCCATGGTCGTTGGCGCACGCATTGGGGCGAATGTCCATATCCCGCTCATGCGCCGCCCCGCCAAGTGGATGATCACCCAACTGGCCCAATACCTGAGCCGGGTCAAGATCCCCGACCTGAACTCCGGCTTCCGCATTTTCCGCAAGGACGTGGCGTTGCGCTTCCTGCCGCTCTACCCGGACGGCTTCTCCTTCACCACCACCATCACGCTCTCCATGCTCACCAATGGCTACCGCGTGAAGTTTGTGCCCATCGACTACCTCAAGCGCACGGGGAAATCCTCCATCCATCCCATCCGCGACACCGTCAATTTCACCATCCTGATCATCCGCATTTGCGCCTACTTCAACCCGCTCAACGTGTTTGTGCCGCCTGCGCTGCTGTTGATGTTGCTGGGGGTGCTTAAAGGCGGATTTGATTACCACGGGGGCCACCATCTCGGGCTTCTCTCGGTTTCGCTGGTGCTCACCGGCATGCAAATGCTTTTCATCGGCCTGGTGGCGGACTTGATCGACAAGCGAATGAAGCTCTAGCGCATGAGCGGCGGCGGGCCTTTGGTGTCGAGATATTCGGAGAATTCCTGGATCAAGGCCACAATCTCCGGCGTGCGCGTGCAGACCGAGCGCGCGAGTTTTTCGTAGTTCTCGGGATTGCGCTGGGCAAGCTCTGCAAGGGCCATGAACACCGCCAGGGCGTTGTTCATCGAGTGCTTCATGTTGCTGAAGCGCAGGCGGAAGTCCATCCACTCCTCATGCGTAAAGTGCACCGGTTTTTCGCCCATGGAACTTAACTCTGGAGGTATCGCGCTCATTGTGCTTTTTTGTTGGTTTCCATCAATCGTGCAAAATGGCTGCGGAGACAATAAAAATCACAGGCGCAAGGCAGCATAATCTCAAGAATCTTACCTTGCAGATTCCGCGCCAGAAACTGGTCGTGATGACGGGCTTGAGCGGCTCGGGAAAATCGTCGCTCGCTTTTGACACGCTTTACGCGGAGGGGCAGCGCCGCTATGTGGAAAGCCTTTCCGCTTACGCAAGGCAGTTCCTTGACCAGATGCAGAAGCCGGACGTGGATTTCATCGAGGGGCTCTCCCCGGCTATCGCGATTGAGCAGCGCAGTTCGGGGAGTAATCCGCGCTCCACCATCGCCACGACTACGGAAATCTACGACTATCTGCGCGTCCTTTACTCGGCCATCGGCCAGCCGCACGACCCGGCCACGGGCGCGCCGGTTTTCAAGCAGACGACGCAATCCATTGTTGATGCGCTGCTGGGCTTCCCCGAGGAAACCAAACTGATCCTGCTTGCCCCGCTGGTGGAGGGGCAGACGGGGGAGTTTCGCGATGTGCTGGAGAAGATCAAGCGCGAGGGCTTTGTGCGCGCGCGGCTCGACGGGGAGATTGTGGAGCTTGGCAACGGCCAGCAAACCGTGAAGCTCGACAAGGGCAAAAAACACGCGATTGAAGCGGTGGTGGATCGGCTTGTGGTGCGCGAAGGGGCGCGCCAACGTTTTGCGGACTCCGTGGAGACGGCCCTCAAGTGGGGAGCAGGCCGCCTGCTCGCCCTCACGCAGGGTCGGGGCGAAACGCCATGGGCGGAGCACCGTTATTCTACCGATTTCACCAACCCGGAGACGGGATTCACCATCCCGCAGCTCACGCCCAAGCATTTTTCCTTCAACAGCCACCTTGGCGCGTGCCCGGCGTGCCACGGGTTGGGTACGGAGTTGGTGTGCGATCCTGATTTGATTGTCTCCGACCCTTCCAAGAGCCTTGCCGATGGCGCGGTTGTCCCCTGGGCCAAGGCCACCAAACGGATGCACGGCTATTACCGCGCGCTGCTGATCTCTTTGGCCAAGGCGTTCCGCGTTTCCATGGAAACGCCGTTTGCAGAGTTGCCGGAGCGGTTCAAGGAAGCGCTCTTTTACGGAACGGGCGACCGCAGCATTGATCTGCTCATGGAGACCGGGACGCGCAAGACGCGCATCCAAAAACCGTTCGAGGGCGTGGTGGGCAATCTCCAGCGGCTTTACGAGCAGACCGACAGCGAGCTGCGCCGCCTGCAAATTCGCAACTTTATGAGCCGTCGCGAATGCACCGTTTGCCACGGGGCGCGGCTCAAGCCGGAGATCCTTGCCGTGAGCCTTGCGGGCGAAAAAAGCAAACTCGGCATCCAGCAACTTTGCCACCTGACGATCCGCGAGGCCAAGGCGTTCCTTGAGAGCCTGCAACGGACGCCCCAGCAACGGCTCATCACCACCGAAGTGCTGCGCGAGATCCTCGCCCGGCTGAGTTTCCTGGATGAAGTGGGCCTCTGCTATCTGAATCTTGACCGCGAAAGCGGCACGCTCTCCGGCGGTGAGGCGCAGCGCATCCGGCTTGCAACGCAGATCGGCTCCGGGCTTGCGGGCGTTCTCTACGTGCTCGACGAACCGAGCATCGGCCTGCACCAGCGGGATAATGACCGGCTCATTGGCACGCTGCGACGGCTGCGCGACCTTGGCAATTCTGTGATTGTCGTGGAGCACGACGAGGACACCATCCGCGCGGCGGATCACATTGTTGATCTGGGCCCGGGCGCCGGGGTGCGGGGCGGCCAGCTTGTGGCGCAGGGAACGCTGGAGGAAGTGCTGGCCACGCCGGGCTCGCTGACCGCCGATTATCTCTCGGGCCGCCTGACCATCCCCGTGCCGCGCCACCGGGTGGCTCCCGTGGGCGGCCGTGAACGGGTCTTGGATCGCCGCGCGCTCTCCACCGGCTGGCTCACTGTGGAAGGGGCCACGGAGAATAATCTGCGCAACGTCTCCGCCTCGTTCCCCCTGGGCTGCATGACCTGCGTGACGGGCGTCTCCGGCAGCGGCAAATCGACCCTGGTGGATGACATTCTGCGCCGCGCATTGTTCCGGCATTTTTACGGTTCCAAGGACCGCCCTGGAAAACACCGCGCGCTGCTCGGGCTTGACCAGGTGGACAAAGCCATCGTCATTGACCAGACGCCCATCGGGCGCACCCCGCGCTCCAACCCCGTGACCTACACGGGTGCCTTTGCGCCCATCCGCTCGCTCTTTGCCCAGCTCCCGGCCTCCCGCGTGCGCGGCTACGAAGCGGGGCGTTTCTCCTTCAATGTCAAGGGTGGACGCTGCGAGCATTGCGCCGGGGACGGGCTGATCAAAATCGAGATGCACTTCCTGGCGGATGTCTACGTGGAGTGTGAAGTCTGCCGGGGCCGCCGCTACAACCGCGAGACGCTGGAGATCACCTACAAGGGCAAAAACATCGCTGACATATTGGATATGACCGTGGATGAGGCCGCCCGGTTTTTCCGCAACGTGTCGACGGTCTGCGACAAACTGATTGCGCTGGAGGACGTGGGGCTCGGTTATGTCCGCCTGGGGCAGGCCGCCACCACGCTTTCCGGCGGCGAGGCGCAGCGCGTGAAGCTTGCGGCGGAACTGGCGAAAAAGGCGACGGGGCGCACGGTCTATATTCTCGACGAGCCGACCACGGGTCTGCATTTTGCAGACATTCACAAATTGCTGGAGGTGCTGCTGAAGCTGCGGGATGCGGGCAACACGCTCATCGTCATTGAGCACAACCTTGAAATGATCAAGTGCGCGGATTGGATTCTCGATCTTGGGCCGGAGGGGGGCGAAGGCGGCGGGCGGATCGTCGGCGAAGGCACTCCCGAGCACATCGCCGCGCTGGAAGCGAGCCACACCGGGCGTTACCTGCGGCGGGTGCTGGGCTAGGAGCTGTCTAGCGCCTCACCCGTTTTGCTGCGGGCGTCCAGACGCAAAAGTTTTCGCTTTCAAGGTTCACAAATTCCTTCTTGCCCGGCGGAAGGCTCGCAAGAATTTCCTTCGCGTCTTCATCGCCCATCCACACCACGCCGCCAATCTCTCCCTCGGCGTTCTGGAGGACGGGTTTCCAGTCTTCTGCTCCGTCCAGATTCTGCGTCACCTGCCGTTTGGCGTAGTATTCAAGATGCGGGCCGTAATACGGCATGAAGTTGCAGAGAACGCGGGTTTGGGGCGAAAAGCGTTTCCGGATGGTTTCACCCAGCGAGGGAATCAGCTTGCCAGACTCTTTTTTCTCGAGTTCAAGGATGCAGAACCGCCCCTTCAAGGCATCCGCCTGCGCTTGCCCGGAGAGGGTTGCAGCAAATGCAAGAACCACCCCGGAGAAGACGCCTGCGATCCTCAACCGGTGCGGCGCGGCATTCTCGATGCAAACAGCGAGTTCATTCAGGGCGATGCCGGCCATGATGGAGACCGGGACAACGAAATAGAAGGCGATGTATTCGTGAATGTAGGAATCATTCTGGAAAACCCCCACAAATACTGCGTCCATGCCAAACACCATCGCGGACGCCCACCCGAGCCACTTAAAACCGGCTTCTTTCCTGCGCCAAAACGTGACGGCGACTCCGATTGCCGCAGCCAGAAGCCCGCCCCAGAGATAGTGGCGCACGATGCTGCCGGTGACTTTGCAAACCCACTGCCACTGGGTGTAATGGTATTGGTCATTCGAGGCGATGCGCACGAACAGGGTCTGCTTCAAATCCTGCAAGATGCCCGGCTGCAATACCAAGGAGTGGATCACGAAGCACAAAGCACACAGCGCGGTCATCCCCAACACGATCCATGCAAGCCGCCGCGAATCCCGCCCCTGCCGCGTGGTCCACCAAGCAAACAAGACCAAGGCAAAGAGATGCATGGCCCAATCCACCCACAGGCCCAAAAACAGGCTCAGGAAAAATGCCGCTTTCCAGACTGTGCGCCCCGTTTGTTCCCAGTAGCGCAGGGCCAGCAGCGTGCTGAGAATGAAAAAGAGCACGACGGGTTCAAAATTCACCATCGTCCCGTAGAGCAGCATCATTGGCAGACTGGCAAACACCGCCGTGCAGAACGCGGCGATGCGAGGCCCCAGGCAAGAGGAAACCAGCAGCCACAGCAAAACCGCGCTCGCCAGAGAGCAACCGATTGGGACGATCCGCGCCGCCCACTCGTGCTCGCCGAAGAGGGAATACATGGCGGCAACCCCCAGATGCAGCAGCGGCGGGTGGTGGAGATAGTACCCGGTGCTGGGGATCGGCAGCGGGCCGAAGTAAAATGCGGTGGAAGCTCCCTGCGTTTCGAGCAACCCCGCCCGCAAAATATTGTGCGCAGCCTGCGACCAGACGGCGCCGTTGAAATCAATTTGATCCACCCAGGGACGATCCACTTCGTTGCCCAGAAACAGAGCAAAGACAAAGAGAACCACTCCGAGCGACAAAAGACTCAGCGTTTTCGAGCGTATGGCAGAGAAGTGCATTGGGGGCGGGTGGGGGCTGAAAGAACCTTTCCCGGTATGGGAAGAGGAGCGTTCGCCAACGGAGGTCTGTGCCTCTTTCCAGACTGCGAAGGTTTATAAAAATTACGCCTGGAAAAATCAAGTTTTCTCTGAAACCACAAACAACACCTGTTCATTTTCTGCAAAAACTGGCATAGGTAATGTTTCGCTTCATGACGTTTCCGCCTTTCCACTCCCGATGGGGCCTCTGGCTGGCCTGTGTGCTCCTTCCTTCGTTGGCGGTTGCCGCCACGCCTTTGGAACAGGCGCGCAAAGCGCTCGACGAAGGGGTGGCCGAGGTGGCCATTGTCAAGCTTCGGCAACAGCTTGCCGCCCCCCCCCTGGACCCGGAGGCAAGTCTCCAAGCCAAAACCATGCTGGCCGAGGCGTTGCTGGCCGCGGGGCGCACGGAGGAAGCGCTCCAGCAAGTGCGGGCTCCCGGGGTGAAGGCCCCGCTCCTGGAGGCGCGGATTCAAGCGGCTGCGGGCGATTGGAATGCGGCGCTGGCGCTCTTTAGCACGGTCACCGATGATCCCGAAGCGACCAGGGGCCGGGCGGAATGCTTGTGTGCCCTCGGGCGCTTGCCGGAAGCGATTGCCGCGTTGGAAAGCATCGCGGCCAAAGGCCCGGCGAGCGTCTCCCTGCGCTTGAGCGAATGTTATCTTGAACAAAGCCAGCAAGTCCCCTGTGCCCATGCGCTCGCGGGCATTCGTGCTCCGCTCACTTTGGCCGAGCGCAAGTGGAAGCAATACCTGGAGGCGCGCCTGTTGCTTGTGCAGAAAAAATACGCGGAAGCTTACGAACGCTTTGGGGCTCTGCAAAGCGATCCCCAATATCTTACGGGCGAAATGCTCGTTGGAGCGACCCTTGGGATGACCAGCGCGCGCACGGAGATCACCGGCCTGACGGCAGCGGATGATATTCTGGAACAATTTATCTGGAAACACCCGGAAAGCCCTTTCCTTGCAACCCTTTTCCGGAAGCTCGATGAGGTTTATGGCGGGGAGGAAGACTATCCCTTGGGGGAACTCCAGAAGTGGGCGCAACGCGAACCGGCAATCCGGGCTGGCTTTGCTACGTTCTATCTTGCCAAATCCTTGGTGAGCGATGCGAAGCCGGAGAGGGCGCGGGGCGTTTTGGAAAATTTCGCCGTTCGTTTTCCACGGCACCCGCTTCTCTCCAATGCCCTCTTGATGCAAGGGCGTCTGCTGGCGGATTGCGGGAAGTTCGCTGCCGCCCAAAAAGCGCTCGACGACGCCATGCGGGGGGCTGCGCAAGCGGATCTGCGCGCGGAGATTGAAATGGCCAGCGCGAGCGCCCATTTCAAGGCAGGCGAGTTTATCCTGGCCGCCACGGTCTTCCGGAGCGCCGGGGAACACAATCCCGCCCTTGCCGAGCAGGCGCGCTTTAACACGGCCCTTTCCTGGCTGCACCAAGGCAATTACGCGCGCTTTGGCGAGGAATACCAGGAATTCAGCCAGCGCTTTCCCTCCAGCCCCCTGCGCCCCCATTTGATTCTGGAGGAGGGGCTCTTGAGGGCGCGACAGGGCGATCCCAAGGCGGAAACGGCGTTGCAGCAATTCATTCGCGCTTTTCCCGATCACCCGCGTGTGCCCGAAGCCCGGCTCACGCTCGCCGAACTCCGCCACGCAGCCCACGACTCCGCCGGAGCGAGTGCGTATTTGCGGGTCGTCAATGAAAACCCGGCGCCGCCCCAGACTGCCGAGCAATCCGATTACCTGGCGATTTTCGTCGCGGATGCTGCCAATCCCCCCGCCGAGGACAAAGTGATTGCCCTGTGCCGGACTTTTGTGGGACGCTATCCGAAGTCCCCTCGCCTTCCTGAAGTTCGCATGAAGCTCGGGCAGGTTTTTTTCCGCACCGGGGATTTCGCCAGCGCCCAGACGCAGTTTGAAACCCTCGCGCTGGAGACTCCTGCCTCGCCGTTGGTGGAAGCGGCGCTCTTTTTGGCGGCGCAGTCCTCCACCAAGCGGATTGACGCGGGGGGGATCGACCGGGCCATTGAGCTTTTTAGCGAAGTCGCCGCCCGCAACGGCCCGCTGAAACTCCACGCCCGCCTGCAACTGGCGGCCCTGCAAAACCGGTTGGGCAAAGAAGCCGATGCGGTGAAAATTTACGACGATATTCTGCGCGCGAACCCCGCGACTGAAATCAAAGCCGTCGCCCTGGCAGGAAAGGCAGACAATCTCTTCACGCTGGGAGCCAAGGATATAACCGTGCTGGAACAAGCGTTGGCGCTCTACGACCAGCTTGCCAATGAACCGGGCATCGACGCCACCGCACAGCACCGCGCCCTCTACAACAAGGGCCGCTGCCTGGAAACGCTGGAGCGTCCCGAGGAAGCGCTCGCGGCGTATTACCAGGTTGTGGAATCCGGCGCAGCCAAGCCCTCGGAGTATTTCTGGTTCTATAAGGCGGGGTTCGACGCCTGCCGCCTGAGCGAAGCGCGCCAGCAATGGAAAAGCGCCATCGCCATCTACCAGAAAATGGCCGCAGTTGACGGCCCGCGCGCGGAGGAAGCCAAGGCGCGGATGACCCAGCTCCGGCTGGAGCATTTTATTTGGGAGTAGGCCTCTCGGCGTTCTCGTTCCCAAGCTCCTGATTGGGGGCGAGGAGAAATGCACGTAGCAGCCTGCTCTCTGCCACCCCTTTGGGGTGAGATGATTCACCGCCAGTTCCGGGGGTGTCGCTACGCTCAACCCCCGGCTATTTTCTGGGAACCCTTTGGGTTCGCCAAACATGCCGTTGCTCTTGATCAGGGCAAAGTGGGAAACGAGAGGAAGCATGCTTTTCGATATGCTTCATTGTCAATTTTGCCCTCGTTCCCAAGCTCCTGATTGGGAATGCTACTGTCTGCGAAACTCCGTTTCGAAAAGCTTGCCAAGGGCCATGGCGTGCCGGAGGGAAACAGAGTTTCCAAAACAAGCCCGTTCCCAATCAGGAGATTGGGAACGAGAAGAAAAAGCAGGAAATTCCACGAGAAACTCCGCCCTCTTCATTTTTTCCTTTTTCCTTCTTCCATTATCCTTTTTAATTCCTGCCCATGCCTCACACCAAGCTTTTCATCCCGGGCCCGATCGAAGTTTCTCCGAAAACCTTTGCCGCTTTCTGCAAGCCGATGATCGGCCACCGCAGCAACGACTTCAAGAAGCTCTACGCCGCCATTCAACCGCAACTCCAGACCTTGTTCGGCACCAAGCAGCCGGTGTTCCTCTCCACTTCCTCCGCCTGGGGCGTGATGGAAGGGGCGATCCGCAATCTCGTTGCCAAGAAGGTGCTGAACTGCATGTGCGGCGCGTTCTCTGACAAATGGCTGGACGTTTCCCAACGCTGCGGCAAGCAGGCGGAGGGGCTCAAGGTGGAATGGGGCCAGCCGATCCTGCCTGAACTGCTCGACGCCAAGCTCGCCACGGGCGAATTTGACACGGTCACCTTGATCCATAATGAGACCTCCACGGGGGTCATGAGCCCGCTGAAGGAACTCTGCGACGTGGTGAAGAAATACCCGGATGTGCTGCTCATCGTGGACAGCGTTTCCTCCTTCTCCGCCGTGCCGATCCCGATGGATGAACTCGGCATTGACGTGCTGCTGACCGGCAGCCAGAAAGCGCTCGCGATGCCTCCGGGCCTCGCGCTCTTTGCCTGCTCTGAACGCGCTTTTGAACGCGCCGCCAAGATGCCGGATCGCGGCTACTACTTTGATTTCATCGAGTTCAAGAAGAACCAGGCCGATGACATGACGCCGAGCACCCCTTCCATTGCGCACATCTACGCGCTCCAGAGCAAGCTTGAAGACATCTTCGCCGAAGGCGTGGAAGCCCGCCATGCCCGGCACGCCAAGCTCAACGCGATGGTGGCGGACTGGGTGGTGCGCAACGGCTTCGAGTTTTTCGCCCCGGAAGGCTACCGCTCCAAGTCTCTGACCTGCGTGAAGAACAACAAGGAGATCGACGTGGCCGCCATGAACGCCCGCCTCAAGGAGCGCTACCATGCGGTGATTGACGGCGGCTACGGCAAGCTCAAGGGCAAGACCTTCCGCATCTCCAACATGGGCGATGAGACCGAGCAGACGATGGCCGAGCTTCTTGGCTGGCTTGACGACTGCATCAAGGGATAAGGGAGGAAAAGCCTAAAGTCTTTCATGCCGGGCTTCTCCTGTTTCCAAGAGAAGCCCGGCTGAAGCCGGCTGGGGCGTTGGGTTTCTTGGGAACCACCAGCTAAAGCTG
>SESG01011798.1_pt1 | contig 10021 bp, 3 predicted proteins | sample 3171421 | NCBI WGS metagenome assembly SESG01 (sample SAMN10866946, study PRJNA518727) | freshwater metagenome | biome: subpolar coniferous forest; feature: holomictic lake; material: water; isolation source: holomictic Lake 227, 6 m and 8 m depth | place: Canada: near Kenora, Ontario | collected... | reverse complement strand
TGACAGCGACGTTGACAACACGCTCACGGTAGCCACGTTCAAGGTAAGCGGTGATGCCACGGTCCACGCTGTCGGCACCACCGCCACCATTGCCGGCAAGGGCACCCTGACCATAGCCGCCAACGGCGACTACACCTTTACCCCTGTTGCCAACTGGAGCGGCACTGTTCCTCAGGTCACCTACACGGTAAATACCGGCTCCACCAGCACGCTTGATATCACTGTGACTGCGGTCAATGATGCTCCTGTCCTGGTCGCCGACAGCAAGGTCGTGGCCGAAGACACCACCACTACCGGCAACGTACTTACCAACGATAACGTCGTTGACAACACGCTGAATGTTGCGAGCTTCCGGATCCTTGATGATGCAACTGTGTATACCGCCGGTCAGACCGCCACCATCACCGGCATAGGAACCCTCACCATTGCAGCCAACGGCGCCTACACATTCACCCCGGTTGCCAATTGGAACGGCAGCGTGCCAGAGGTGACCTATACTGTTACTACTGGTGAAACCAGTACGCTTGCTATTCTGCTTACACCGGTTGACGACCCCTCCGTCCTGGTTGCCGATACAAAAGCCGTAGTTGAAAACATCACGGCCACGGGCAATGTGTTGACCAATGACAGTGATATTGACAACAGCCTCACGGTCAGCAGCTTCACCGTCGGCTCCACGGTCTACACTGCCGGCGCTAGCGCCACTATCGCCGGTAAGGGAACGCTGACAATTGCCGCGAATGGTGATTATTCCTTTGTTCCTGTGACAGGCTGGAGCGGTAGCGTTCCGGAGGTGACCTACACGGCCAACACCGGTTCCACCAGCATACTGACTATTTATGTAACCCCGACTGATCAAACTCTAGGTCTGGTCGCCGACAGCAACATCACTCGTGAGGACACAACCGCCACCGGCAATGTCCTTACCAACGACAACAATGCCTCCAGCATTACGAGCTTCCAGATACTTAATGACGCCACTTTATATACCGCCGGTCAGACGGCCACCATCGCCGGCATAGGCAACCTCACCATCGCCACTAATGGCGCCTACACCTTTACCCCGTTTGCTAATTGGACCGGCACTGTTCCGGAAGTGACATACACGGCCAATAGTGGTGAAACCAGCACGCTTTCTATCCTGCTCACGCCGGTTGACGACGCCTCCGTCACGGTTGCCGATACAAAAACGGTAACTGAAGACACGGCTGCCACGGGCAATGTACTGACCAACGACCGTGACGTTGACAACAACCTCACGGTTACCACTTTCCAGGTGAGCGGTGACGCCATGCTCTACAATTTCGGTGACACTGCAACTATAGCCGGTAAGGGGACGCTGACCATAGGTTCCACCGGCGCTTACGCTTTCACCCCCCTTGCTAACTGGAACGGCACTGTTCCGCAGGTGACCTACACGGTTAGCACCGGTTCCGTCAACACGCTTGACATTACGGTAACCGCCATCAACGATGCGCCGATCGCCAGCATGGTCACGCTTACAGCTATCGCCGAAGACAGCGGCGCTCGCACCATCACCCAGACAGAACTGCTTGGCAACGCTGCCGACTTCGAGGATGATATATTGACTGCCAGCGCCCTTGCTATAGTCGACGGCAGCGGCACTATGGTTGACAACCACGACGGAACCTTTGTCTACACGCCTGCGTTGAACGACAACAGTTCTGTCAGATTCAGCTATACCATCAGTGACGGCAACGGCGGCACGGTGGCGGGCAGCGCCATCCTTGACATTACTCCGGTTAACGACGCTCCGGTTGCCACCGGAGACAGCATCACCACCGCCGAAGACACGGCAAAAACCATCAGTGTTGCCACGCTGCTCAGTAACGACAGCGACGTAGACGGCGACACGTTTTCCATCAGCAGCATTACGCAGTCGGGCCACGGCAGTGTGGTTGAAAACCATGACGGCACCGTTACCTACACTCCGGTGGCTAACTACAACGGCTCCGACAGCTTCACATACATGGTATCCGACGGTATTACCTCCACCACCGGCACAGTGAGCGTTACGGTTACTCCGGTAAACGACGCCTCGGTCCTGGTCGCCGACAGCAAGGCTGTAGTCGAAAACACCACCGCTACCGGCAATGTGCTGACAAATGACAGCGATGTCGACAACACACTGAGTGTTACATCATTCCAGATATTCGGTGACTCTACTATTTACAGGTTCGGACAGACTGCAGTCATCTTCGGTAAAGGGGCACTGACCATTGCTGCAAATGGTGAATATTCCTTTGTTCCTGTGACGGCTTGGAACGGCAGCGTTCCCGAAGTGACCTACACAGTCAGTACCGGTTCTTCCAGCACACTGACTATTTCCGTCACGTCGGTTGATCAAACTCTAGGTCTGGTCGCCGACAGCAACATCACTCGTGAGGATTCCACTGCCAGCGGCAATGTTCTTGCCAACGACAGGAATGTGACCGGACTTACTAGCTTCCTGATCCTTAATGACACAACTGTTTACACCGCCGGTCAGACGGCCACCATGGCCGGAATAGGTTCGCTAAAAATTTCCGCCAATGGCGCCTACTCTTTTACCCCGGTTGCTAACTGGAACGGCAGTGTCCCGGAAGTGACGTACACAGCCAATAATGGAGGGACCAGCACGCTTGCTATCCTGCTTACGCCGGTTGACGACACCTCCGTCACGGTTGCCGACACAAAAACCGTTGCTGAAGAAACCACTGCCTCGGGCAATGTACTGGCCAATGACAGCGATGTTGACAACACTCTTACGGTAGCCACGTTCAAAGTATCCGGTGATGCGACTGCTTATACGTTTGGGCAGACCGCCACCATTGCAGGGAAAGGCACTCTGACAATAGCCGCCAACGGCGACTACACCTTCACCCCTTCTGCCAACTGGAACGGCACTGTGCCGCAGGTTAACTACACGGTCAGTACCGGTTCTACCAGCACCATTGACATCACGGTAACAGCTGTTAACGATGCACCGGTCGCGTCACCTGATTCCGGTGCTGTCGGCAATGATACTGTCCTGACAGTTAATGCCGCTCACGGCGTGCTTGCCAATGATGCTGACCCTGATGTTGGCGACATCTACACTGTCAGCGCCGTTAACGGTGATGCAGCTAAAGTTGCTGCAGTCGTTGCAGGAGCTGGTGGCGGCACGTTTGTTATCGGGGCCGACGGTTCCTATTCCTTTAATCCAGGCAATGATTTTGACAATCTGTCAGTCGGTGCGACGCGCACTAGCATGGTCAGTTGCACCATTCTGGATAACAACGGTCTCAGCTCTACCAGCACGCTGACGGTTACGGTCACAGGGGTGAAAATGGTTGCCGTGACCACTCCTGTTGTGGACACCACTCCTGTTTCTCCTGTAGTTGCTGTTTCCTCTGCCGCAGTTCCAGTCATCAGCCTGCCACAGGTGTCTGAGACAACCTCTCCGGCTCTTCTGACAACAACAGTGGTTACGTTACCCTCTTCGGCGGATGTAGCTCAACCATCTTCCTTGAATGCTGTCGCTCCATCTGACACCGTTAAGGCGCAAAATGCTGAACCTTCTAAAGGGACTACTAATCAGGGAGCCGTGAACGACGCTACAGCGACGGGCTTGAGTACCGGACTTGTTGTTATGGGGGGGGCTGATCGAACTTTGGGTGGTGATGGTCTTTATCTGGTAAAAACACCATCTTCACAGGAGTCTTTGACCAATGTAACTACCTCATTTAATCTCCCACTTGGCATGTTCAGGCATTCCGATTCCAACGCTAATGTCAAGGTGGAAGCAGTGCTGTCCGATGGGCGACCTTTGCCGGACTGGATGACATTCGACCCGGCCAGCGGCCGCTTTACCGCCAAGCCTCCGGCTGATTCCGGCGGTACTCTGGATATTAAGATAACTGCGCGGGACCAGAATGGTAATCTGGTTGAAACCCAGTTCCTCTTCCATATTACGAAAACCAAGTCGACTAAGCCGGCGGCTGTTGACACCGATGCAGCCAATGACGGTGCGACACAAAAAGACGGTAAACCATACGACAACGTCGATGATATTCTGCTTTCACCTCGAACGGATAACAGGGACAGGCTGGATCCGAGAAGATACCCATCTGTAAAACCGCTTAAAGGGAGACCTTCCTTGACCGAGCAGTTGGCGGCTTTCGACCAGCGAAGCAACAAAGTACCAGTACTTTTTTCTGCCTTAAACAAAACCGTTTATTCCATGAGTAAGGGTGGCTGACAGACTGATACGTTTACATATTACTGCTAACAGGGAGCAGACAGGATGAAACACCTAAGTATACTGATTGTATTATGTTCAATTTTAACAAGTTGTGCTGTGTCCACCACACCACAGGTGCAGAAGGATATCCTGAAACGGATCGACACAGACCGCGAAGCGATATACAAAGACCAGGAGCCTCTGGTGGGCGCAATCACCCTTGAGGAGGCTATGGCGCGATCCATCAAGTATAATCTGGACCATCGGCTCAAGATTATGGAGGATGCACTTGCCCTGAGACAGGTTGACCTTATGAAATATGATATGCTTCCCAAGCTCGTGGTTGCGGCAGGGTATACGGAACGGAATTCGTACAATGCCTCTTCCAGTATGAATGTGGCTACTAACACGCAATCTCTTGCGCCATCGACGTCACAGGATAAGGGGCATTATAACGGTGACCTGACGCTTACCTGGAATATACTGGATTTCGGGGTGAGCTACTTCCAGGCCAAGCAGCAGGCAGACCGTGCCCATATCATGGCAGAGCGTCGCCGGAAGGTTGTTCATTCGATTATGCAGCAGGTTCGTCAGGCATATTGGCTTGCCCTGGGTGCTCAACAGCTTGAGGGACGTTTCGAACCGCTGCTGAAGGGAGTGGCAAAGGCACTACAGGATTCTTCCAGTATCGAACAGGAAAAGCTACGTGCACCACTCGAGGCTCTGAACTACCGGAAGACGCTACTTGAAATCATGAAACAACTGGAGACGTTCCGCGATGAACTGGCCCAGGCAAAGCCAAGACTTGCTTCTCTGATGAACGTCCCCTTGGGACAGTCCTTTACCCTGTATCCTTCAAAGATGGAGATGTTGGAACTTTCCGTCAAGCTGGGTGAAATGGAAAACAAAGCTCTTTTGCAGCGCCCAGAGCTTTTGGAGGCGGACTACAACGAGCGGATCAGTGTTAACGAAACCCGTAAGGCCATTGCCAGGATGCTTCCGGGCATTGAGCTGTCGGTTGGAGGACACTCTGAAAGCAACAGTTTTCTGGTAAATCAGCAGTGGGTTGAAGGAGGAGCACGGCTCACCTGGAACCTGATGAATCTTATCAGCGCCCCAAGCCAGTACAAGATTGCCACAAGTCAGGTCAAGATTGTACAAACGCAGCGTCTTGCACTCAGTATGGCGGTCCTCACCCAGGTCCACGTTGCATACCGCGACTTCTACAATCGCAAGCGTCAGTATGAACTGTCGGAGCAGTTGCAGGACATAGATGCCCGAATCCATGAACAGACGATGAACCAGGCAAAAAGCGGTGCACAGAACCAGTTGAACGAGATCCGATCTGAGACGGCATCACTTATGGCAGAATACCGGAGCTACCAAAATTATGCCTCCCTGCAGAGTGCCTGCGGTCAAATGCTGGCTACCCTCGGTGAGGATCCGTTGCCGGCAACAGCCACATCCCACGACATAAAGCCGCTTTCCGGGGATATTGGCGTGTGGCTCCACGGCTCTGGTGCACTGTGTTTGCCCGTGCCGGTCGCTCCGGTTGCAGCTGTCCCACCGGTCCCTGCTGTGAAACCACCGGCTGCGGTTGCTGCTGTCCAGCTGGTTCCTTTTGTGAAGCCACCGGTTGCCGATGCTACTGTAACCACTATTCCGGCGGCGGCTCAGCCGGTCTCAGCGGTGAAACCACTACCGTTTATCGAAGCTACTGCCCCGCCGACTCCGGTGGCTGTTGCTCAGTCGGCTGTTGTGGTTGCTCAGCCCAAAGCCCATTCACTCAAGACGGCCAGCCCGATTATACTGCCGCTGAAATTTGGCCAGTCGCAGTCGGAAGTGAGGCCATATCATTACGATGCACTCAAAATATTTGCTGATTACTTTAAAGAATGCCCTGATGCAACGGTAGAAATTTCAGGCCATACTGACAACATTCGTTTTGTTGACAATTCTGACAGCAACAGGAGGCTGTCCCAGCGTCGAGCGGACAATATCCGCAACTATCTCACCACTACTTACGGCATTGATCCGGGGCGTATTACCGCCAGAGGATTCGGGCCACTGAAACCTGTTGCAGGTAATGGCACCGAGGAGGGCAGGCGGAAAAATCGTCGCATTGAGGCAAATTTTACCTGTGAAAAGAAACAATAAGAGCAAATACTGCAGTAATAAGGCAACACCATATTTTAGAGCTAATACCCGATCAAATCTGCCTTCAGTCGTTCCAACAGAATCGGGTGAGGGTAACACGGATAAAGGACTACGATGAACTGTACGATATACAAAACTACATGTAATCCTGTCGGTTGCTGCCGTTGGGGGATTTTTCTTATGATGTCGGCGCTACTGTTTCCACAGTTTGCCGCCGCCCAGGAAAACCTGTTTGGTAACCGTATCCGGGCCCAGCTTACGGCCTTTCAGCAGACGACACTTTCCGCCGAAATAGCGGCTAATATTTCAAAGCTTCCCCTCCACGAAGGTGAGTCGTTTAAAAAGGACGATCTGCTTGTCGAGTTCGACTGTGCCCTCCTGAATGCCCAGCTGAACAAGGCGGAGGCTACTGCGGAAGTCGCGCGGCAGGGGTTGAAGGTGAGCAAGCGTCTTGAAACGCTGAATTCGATCAGCACTCTTGAAGTCGACCAGGCATCGGCACGCGTCAAGGAGACCGAAGCCGAACGTGAGGCGATGAAGGTGAATGTTTCCAAGTGTTCTCTGGCGGCTCCGTATTCAGGCAGAATTGCCAAGCTGCATGTGGATGCCTACCAGTATGTCACACCGGGCAAACCGCTCATGGATATTCTTGATACGAGCCGTCTTGAAGTGCGGCTGATTGTTCCCTCTGTCTGGCTCACCTGGCTTAGGCCTGGTGGCCGTTTTGCCATTCAGATCGAGGAATTGGGGAAAAACTACACTGCCCGTGTCATTAGGCTTGGTGCACGCATCGATCCGGTAAGCCAGTCTCTGTCGATAACCGGCGAAATTGAGGGGATCCATGGCGAGCTTCTTCCCGGCATGAGTGGCTGGGCCACTTTCAGCAAGGCGAAAAAATGATTGAGAATGCGGAAGGTCAAATAATAGGGCTAAGTATTCTCGTCCAGCTCTCAAGACGAGTCAGAGAGGCTGCCTCAACTGAAGAGATCGGGTTCATTGCTGTCAATGAAAGCAAACAGCTGCTCCCGTACCGTCAGTCCGCAATCTGGATGCGCGGCAAAGGTATCCTTAGTGTTTCAGGTGTTCCTGATCCGGACCGCAGTTCTCCGTACATACAATGGCTTTCGGAATGCTGCAAGATATGGGATACCGTAAAAACGAGCTGTTGCCATATTCCGGAAGATCTTTCAGATGAACTTTCCAGCTTATGGGGCGAGTGGGCACCGTCCAATGCGGCAATAGCCCCGTTAAAATTTAAAGATGGTGACCCTCTCGGAGTATTCATTCTCTTTCGAGAAGATCCTTGGCATGAGAACGACCTGGCACTTCTGAACGAACTCGCTGCAATTTATGCCCACGGTTTTTCTGTATACTCCGGGCGTGGCAATGTTTGGGACAAGTTAAGAAAGATCAACCTCTCAATTAGTATTAAAGCGGGACTGGCCCTGCTTGCCGTTGCGTCCCTGTTTTATTCGGTGAGTATGTCGGTTCAGGCTCCGGCTGAGATTGTACCGAAGGACGCGTTTGTGGTGAGATCTCCGCTCGATACGGTTATTGATAAGTTCCATGTACGGCCCAACCAGGCCGTTGTTCAGGGACAGCTCCTTTTTGAGTTTGACCGGACAAACCTCGGTGCCAAGTATGGTGTGGCAAGTAAAGCGTATCAGGTGGCTGCAGAAGAATACCGTCAGGCGGCCCAGACGGCCCTTGTGGATGACCGGTTCAAGGCGGAGATAACGCCGCGAAGGGGCAGGATGGAGGAGAAGGCGACGGAACTTTCCTTCTCCCGGCATCTGTTAAGCAGGGCGGAGGTCCGTGCCCCGCGCTCAGGCATCGTTATTTTTGCTGAACAAAGCGACTGGATAGGCAAGAGCGTTTCAATCGGGGAGCGGGTTTTGACTATTGCCGACCCGAATCGGGTTGAGATGCTGATTCGACTTCCGGTAGCGGATGCCATCGATTTTGCCCTGGAAAGTCCGGTACGGCTTTATCTTACGTCGGACCCCAATAATCCGCTGGACGGCACACTGCGTTATGCCGCCTACAAGCCGGAGGCAACCTCCTCTGGGATTGCCGCCTATCGCCTGAAAGCGGATCTTGCCTCCGGAACCACGCCACCGCGTATCGGGATGAGCGGTACCGCCCGCATCTACGGTAAAAAAGTGTCCCTCGGCTACTATCTCTTCCGCCGACCACTGACGGCGGTCCGGCAGCGTCTCGGATGGTAGAGGCCCGCCCGCTTCCACCGCTCCGCGAGGAGCTGGGGCTGTCTCCTGCGCCCACGTCAAAAAATGGTACACCGGCCTGGACACTGCATGACCCTCCGGCCAACAAATTCTTTCTGCTTGAATGGCCCGCCTTTGAAATCCTTTCGCGCTGGAGCCTTGGCTCTGTTCAGGTCGTTATCGATGCTGTCAATCAGGAAACGACCCTTACCGTTACGGAACATGATGTGCTCGGCATGATCACTTTTCTGGACCAGAATTTTCTGTTTCAGACAACAACTGCGGCCGGAAGTCAGCGGCTTGTGTCGGCTCAGGCAGCAGGTCACCCCGGATGGGGCATGTGGCTTCTGAAAAACTACCTGTTCATTCGAGTCCCAGTGGTTCATCCGGAAAAATTTCTCAAGAAAGCCGGCCCAGTCGCCGGATTGTTTTTTTCGCGTTCTTTTTTAGCCATGGTGGGCGTAGCAACTTTGGCGGCATTTTACCTCCTCTCGCACCAATGGGATGTCTTCCTCCATTCGTTCACTGCATATCACAGCCTCGAAGGGATACTCATTGTCGGCTGCGCTATTCCGCTTGCCAAAGTAGTTCATGAACTGGGACATGCGTTCACCGCGCATCGTTATGGCTGCCGTATACCAACCATGGGCTTTGCCCTCGTCGTTATGACCCCTATGTTGTACACCGATACCAACGAAGCCTGGAAGCTTACCTCGCGATCCCAGCGGCTTGCCATCGGTATCGCCGGCATGGCTGCAGAGTTGCTGCTCGCCCTGGCTGCATTATGGGTATGGCTTCTGATGGCAGATGGGCCATTGCGCGGTGCAGCGTTCATACTGGCAACCACAACCTGGATCATGACTATTGCCCTTAATGCCAGCCCTTTCATGCGTTTTGACGGTTATTTTATCCTTTCGGACTTTCTTAGTCTGCCCAATTTACACAACCGCTCTTTTGCCTTTGGCAGGTGGTGGCTGCGGGAATGGCTTTTCGGACTTGGAGCGCCGGAACCGGAACCGGCCTCGTTGCAGCGCAAGGTTTTTCTGATATGTTTTGCTTTTCTGGTGTGGGTGTATCGTCTGGTGGTGTTTTTTGGTATCGCTGTAATGGTTTACCGCTACTTTTTCAAGGCGCTCGGCATCTTTCTGTTTGCTGTTGAGATCGGCTGGTTTATTGTGCATCCAGTGTATAAAGAGGTTATCGCGTGGACGAAAATGAAAGATAAGCTCCGGATAAATATGAATATGATTAGAGGGTTGCTACTGGTCATCGCGATCATCTTTATGATCGTAGTGCCATGGAACGGTCATTTTTCTGCACCGGCCACACTTTCTGCGATCCGGGAGCAGCAGGTCAACGTGCCGTTCGCTGCGATGATAACCGGTGAATCCGCTGCTGATATGAAAAAGGTGCGCAG
>SESG01006181.1_pt1 | contig 10022 bp, 8 predicted proteins | sample 3171421 | NCBI WGS metagenome assembly SESG01 (sample SAMN10866946, study PRJNA518727) | freshwater metagenome | biome: subpolar coniferous forest; feature: holomictic lake; material: water; isolation source: holomictic Lake 227, 6 m and 8 m depth | place: Canada: near Kenora, Ontario | collected... | reverse complement strand
CGAGAGGCGGGGGAAAGCACCTCAATGCTCCAACAAGGGCCCTGGCGGTCCGGGAGGCACGGCTGGTGGGGGGCGGGTGTTTGATTCATCTTTTGCCCGGGAAACTCCCCAGCTAATCGCGCGGGTGGGGGGTGAAAGGTCAGCGCGGTCGGTGCGCGCGGGGTTGACAGGGTGGGACGGGGGGGATTAACTCTGGGCTATGAAAATCATTGCAGCGGTGGCAGTTCTCGGATTGATGGCAGAGGTTGCGCTCGGTGCGGGCGGGGTGGATTGGTATCGCTGGCGCGGGCCGGACCTGAACGGCATTTCGCAGGAGACCGGCATGCAGGCGCAGTGGCCCGCGGCGGGACCAAAACAGCTTTGGAAGGCCTCGGTCGGCACCGGGTTTGCGTCCTTCTCGGTCAGCCACGGGCGCGTCTATACGATGGGCAACGCGAACAACACCGATACGGTGTACTGCCTGGACGCTCGGACGGGCAGTGAGGTCTGGCATTATGCCTATCCTTGCCCGCTGGATCCAAAGAACTTCGAAGGCGGGCCGTGCGCGACGCCGACGGTGGCGGATGGCCGCGTGTTTACCTTCAGCCGAAAAGGGGACCTTTTCTGCTTGGACGCGGCCAAGGGGACCGTGATTTGGTCGAAGAACCTGAACGGGGAGCTGGGGCTGGAGGTTCCCACCTGGGGCTGCTCGAGCTCAGCCCTGATCGAGGGGGACATGGTGGTGCTGAACATGGGGAGCGCCGGAGTGGCGCTCGACCGCAAGTCGGGCAAGGTGGTGTGGACATCGGCGAAGACCTTCGGAGCGTATGCCACGCCCGTGCCGCTGACGATCGGCGGGGCCCGGTGCCTGGCGATCATGACCCGGCAATCACTGGTGACCGTGAAGGCCGCGGGGGGCGAGGAGGTTTGCAGCTATCCGTGGAAGACCGATTACGATGTGAATTCCGCCGACCCGATCGTGGCCGGCGACAAGATATTCATTTCTTCGGGCTACAACCACGGCGGGACGCTGCTGAAGCTGGGCGGGACAACGCTGGAGAAGGTCTGGGAGAACAAGAACATGCGCAATCACTTCAACACCTGCGTGTTGTGGCAGGGGCATCTCTACGGCCCCGATGACGGCGGGCTGCGCTGCCTGGCATTCGACACGGGGGAGTTGAAATGGACCTACCGCGAGTTCGGCAAGGGCTCGCTGATGATGGCCGCGGGCAAGCTGGTGGCGCTGAGCGAGAAGGGCGAGTTGATTATCGTGGAGGCCACACCGGCCGAGTTCAAGCCGATCTCCCGCGCCAAGATCCTCACGGGCAAATGCTGGACGATGCCGGTGTTGTCCCACGGCCAGATCTACTGCCGCAACGCGGTCGGCGACGTGGTGTGCCTGGACGTGAGCGGGAAGTAGCGGCACCGGCAGATCCCAACGCCCGCCGCAACTGGCGCGCTGCTGCAGCCTGAAGGCTGCGCTCCTATGCGGCGGCTGGCTTGCGCGGCGGGTCGAGACGGGTCAGTTGCGGTCGATGGCGCTCGACAAGGTTCCGGGATGAGATGATCTTTTGGTCGTGTGGAAAAGCCGCCGATAATCAGCGATCTGCCTGTGAAAGAGGTTACGCTCGAGGTTTTGCCGCCGCTGCAAACCGGGCCGGTGCCGCCGGTGGCGCCGCCAGATGGTTATCCCGTGCATGCCTTGTCCGCGCTGATACTGGTGGCGGTGGACAGCCTCTGGGCGATATTTGATTGGGTGCCGCCGGCCTGGATTGTGGCCATCCCGGGTTGCTTCGCGGCCGTGTTTATTCCGACTTACCTCATCCAGCGGCATCTCAAGAATGATTCCCAGGGTCGTGCGCTGGCATTTGCCGCGGTGCTGGCGGTGCTGGCAGCGATTCCGACGCCGATCACCGGCACACCGATCGGGCTGGGCTTGTTGGCCTGGACCGGGATCGGGAAACTGTTGGGCCGGACGCCGCCGAAATAACTGTGTCTTTACCTGGGGAACCATCTGAATTTGCCGCCCCGGCGGCGGACGGCCAGGCGCCCTGGGCCGCTGAGCCGCTGCGATTATCCGTCACGCTGGATATCAGCGGCGGTTGCTTTCGGTTCGAGTGGCATCGGGCTGGTTCAAAGGAGCTGGTGGCGCGCGGCCGGTTGAGTGCGGGTGGCGGGATGTTCTTTTCATGGTTCGCGCTCAACTTGGAACTGGAAACGGACGGCGGAACCGAACATGACAAGTGTGGCACGCGAGGGACTTCCGCCCGGGCGCTGGTGACCCGGCTGTGCAAACGCTTTCCCGTGCCGGATGACCGCGTGCAAGTGCGCGTGCTGTCGAACACCGGCTTCGGGCCGGCAAAGGCCGGCGTCGCGCACGCGATTAGCCTGCCGCCCGGCGAGCTGCCGTGGAAATGGCTGGGCCGCGAGGTCCAGCAGTTCGGCCGGCTCCTGGAGTTGGCAACGGCGACCTTGGGCATCGAAAGCCCGGAGCGCGGCCGCACGGCGGCGCGAAGCCTGGCCCGCTTGTGGCTTGGCATGGCAGCCGAGGCGGGGGGGGGCGCCGCGCCGAATCAGGGTCCACCGGCAGCGAAGCCGGCGTTGCGGCTCCATGTGACGGTCGAGACGATACAGGGGTTCATCCAGTGCGACTGGAAGGAAGCGCAGAGCCGGCGTCCGGTGGCCACCGGGCGCGTCCGTTGCAGGGGGAGCGATGAGTTGATGTGGGACCTGTGGGTGGGCGATCAGAAGGAGGCCACCGTCTCCACCGATCTGCTGAAATCTATTCGCGCCAGGCTGGACCGCTGGCTGGCCCGCTTCCCGGCCAGCCGGGAGACGTTTAGTGCGGCCCGGGTGGAGGCTCAGCGCCACAGTTCCAAGCCGCTTTACGTGACGGAACCCCCTTTCCGCCCCAACGAATCGCCTTGGGACTGGTTGGCAGGAACCATCCAGGCCATGGCCAAGGCGGCGCGCCTCAAGTCCTCCCCGCTGGGTTTGGTCGCCAGCGACCTGGATCCGCTGCTGCTCTCCGGGATGGATCCCGATCAGCGGCGTCTCCTGCGCAAGGAGCAAAAGCGGGTGGAGGAGGAGGAGCAGCGCCACAAAACCATGGCGCGATTGGCCGAAGAGCGCCGGCAACGGGAGCAGCGCGCGGCCGAAGCCCGGATAATCGCCCAAGCAGAAAAGGCGAACGCGCTCATCAAGTCCCAACCTCACTCGGCGAAACCCGCCGCCGAGCGGCCGGCACTGCCGCCGGTGCCGACGCACATTGAATTACCGCGCCTGGAGTTTCAAGCGACGACTTTTGCCCTGGGCAATTTGCGCGGTTATGCTTTGCGCGAACGGGCGGCGCTGTGGTGGATTTCCAACCAATCGGACGACTTGCTCTGCCTGCCGTACTGTCATCTGCAACGGCTGGAATACCAACTGCGCACCGCGTTGCGCGTGCTGGGGCCCTTGCGCGGGCGAGCCCTGCTGTCCGACGAAGTGGGCCTGGGCAAAACCATCGAGGCCGGCCTGGTGCTCAAGGAATTGCTGACGCGCGGCATGGTGAAGCGGTTCCTGGTGCTGACCGTGCCGTCGCTGGTGGACCAGTGGGAAGAGGAGCTGAGCGATAAATTCGGCCTCACAACCGTCACCACCAACCACGCCGCCGCGCGCGGCGACACGGAGAAATTCTGGCGCGAGAACCCGGGCCTGGTGGCCAGCCTGCACACGCTCAAGCAACCGGCGCAACTGGAGATCGCGCGGCAGGTGCATTGGGACATTCTCATCGTGGACGAGGCGCATTACCTGCGCAACCGGGAGTCGCAGGCCTGGCAGGCCGTCAACGCGCTGCCGCGCCAGTTCCTGCTGCTGCTCACCGCCACGCCGGTCCAGAACTCGCTGGAAGAACTCTATAACCTGGTGACGCTGCTGCAACCCGGGCAGCTCCCGACACCGAAGGAGTTCCGGGCGCGCTTTATCGATCCCAAGCGACCACGGCAGCCTCGGGAGCCGGAAGAACTCCGGCGGTTGCTGGGCCAGGTGATGATTCGGAACACGCGCGCCAATGCCGGCATCCAGCTCCCGCCGCGCCGGGCGGAGACCGTGCTGTTCGAGCCGGACGAAGCCGAGCGCGCGTTCTGGCAGCGGTGGGAGACGGAATTCCGCGCCTGCCTGGGGAAGCTCAGTCCGAGTCAGGCCAGCCTTTGGGGCCGGCTCCTGTTGCAGGCCGCCGGCAGCAGCCCGGCGGCGTGGCGGGAGGCGCTGAAGAAGTTTCCCGATCGTGCCGCCGCCCGCAGCTGGGGAGAGGTGGCGCCGCTGGAGGCAAGCTGGCGGCGCAAGTGCGAGCTTTTGCAGCCGCTCACGCGCGGGGAAGGCGGCGCGGTCATCTTCACGCAGTTCCTCCAGACGCAGGCCGCGCTGGCTGAGTATCTGCACGGCGCCGGGGTGGCGACGTTTGTCATCAACGGCGCGACTCCGGCGCCGGAGCGTCAACCGATCACCGAGGAATTCCGTGCGCGCGGCGGGGCGCTGTTGCTGACCCACAGCGGCACCGAGGGGCGCAACCTGCAGTTCTCGCATCGCCTGGCCAATTTCGACCTGCCGTGGAACCCGATGGAAATCGAGCAGCGCATCGGCCGGCTGCATCGCCTCGGCCAGCAGCATCCGGTGCGCATCTACAACTTCGTCCAGGCCGGCACGCTCCAGGAACATCTGCTGCAAATCCTCCAGGAGAAGCTGAACCTCTTCGAGCTGGTGGTTGGGGAGACCGGCCTGGTCCTGGGGGAACGGTTCAGCAGCGACGAGTTCGCCGAGGAAGTGCTCCGCCGCTGGCGCGAGGGCGAGGGGCGTGTGGCCGAGGCATTGGCCGGCCTGGGCGACGAACTGGCCGCGGCCCGGGATGCGTACGGCGAGGTCAAACAACTGGACGAGACGCTCTTTGAGAAGGACTACGAGTCGCTATGAAGCTTGACCGCCTCACCTACGATCCCGGCGCGCTGGTGAATTTCTACGAAGAGGGCCTGGCCGCGCTCGGCACCCTGTGTGAGCGGACGTGGCACGACCGCCTGGAGGTGGTGGCCGAGGGCGAGGCGGCGAAGCTGTGGAACTCCGACGGCGCCCTGCACGAAATCGAGCTGACGTTCGTCCCAGCCGATGCGACCGCCGCCCGCGACGCGGTCCGCGAGGTGTTCCCTGGCTGCCCGCTAACATTTCGGCTGGCGGAAACCCTGCGCCCGTCCCCCTTGCCGCTGGAGCGGATCGCGCTGGCGGGCGACCCCCGTGCCCACGCGCCTGATCCGGCAGTGGCGGAAAAGCTCTGGCGCGTGCAGTTTCCCGATACGACTCGGTGGCGCCTGATGCAGCCGTTCAAGGGCGGCTATCATTTCTCTCTGGTCGGATTGGCGCGGTGCGAGATTCAGGCGATTGACCAGCATTGGTCGCTGCACCGAGTGGCGATTTCCCTGCCCAACGGTGAACCGGATGATTCGCTCGCCCGGGAATTCAGTTTTGCGCAGGCCGATCCGGAAGCGAGCGCTGCCGCCTCGGCCTGGCCCACGCCGGAACCGGCGCGCTGGCAAACCTTCCTGCGCAGCGCGCTGGAATTGGATCTGGCGGTGGAGCTGGCCGCCGTCCGCACGCGGCAGGAGAACTACTTGCGCCGCGAGTTGGACCGCATTGATGAGTACTTCGCCAGCTACGAGCTCGAGCTGACTGGCCGTGCTGCCCGCGTTGCCCGCCAGAGTGCCAAGGTCAAGACCGAGGATCGACTGGCAGCGGCCAAGGCCGAACACACCCGCCGCCGCGCGGACCAGGTGGCACGGCATGAAATCCGCGTTCACCCCCATCTGGATGCCCTGTTACTGGTGGCAGAACCTGCCTGGCGTGGGAGCGTGCAGGTTGAGCGGGCGCGCGTCGCGCAGACCGTGGAGGCGTTGTTTGTTCCGCGGGCGCGAAAGTGGTTCGCGTGATTACGGTTTTACAATCCGCAGCGTGTATTCCCGGGAGACAGCATTGTCGTTCCCGGGTTTTCCCATGCGGTTATAACGGTAATCGAACTTGTAGCGGTAATGGATGATGCTGGTTTCCGGCGGTACCGGGATGTACCCTTCCCAGCGATTGGTCATGTACGGGGTGGGGCGCATCTCGTAGAACTCCGTGCCGACGACGATCCTGGGCTGGATGCTCTGCCACCGGACAGTCTGCTGGCGGGTGTCGAAGGAGACCTCGACGGCATAGAGGTTGTTGGTAGTGCGGACCTGCTGCTGGGGCGTCAAATTGGTGAGCTGAGTGGCGCAACCGACCAGCAAAAGCGGTAGCGTCAATAGCGGCAGAAATATCTTAAACATACCCTGGCAAGGTCGCAAACCGGCCGCAGGTTGTAAAGGTGGTTTTTTCCTGCAGCCGACCAAACTCGCCTGTTGACACCCTCCCTCCGCTCGGGCAGGGTGCCGTTGCAAGTTCCGGTGACTCAATGAAAACCATAATACTGAATGGAAAGGGAAAGAACGTATGAGCAATGCCAAGGGTAATACACTTACGCGGCGCCAGTTCCTGACACGGGGGACGATGGCGGCAGGTGCCGTGGCGCTGCCATACTATATTCCGGCCTCGGCGCTGGGGCGTAACGGAGCCGTTGCGCCCAGCGCACGCATCGTGATGGGCGGCATCGGACTGGGTGGCCGTGGTTCCTATGATTTGAGCTGCATGGTGGGCGAGCGGGATGTGCAGTGGGTCGCCGTCTGTGATGTCGTGAAAAGCCGGCGCGACGCCGCCAAGAACATGGTGGACAGCAAGCTGGGCAACAAAGACTGCGCTACCTATAGCGATCTGCGCCAGTTTCTAGCCGAGCGGACCGACGTGGATGCCGTGTTGATTGCCACCGGCGACCGCTGGCATGCGCTGGCCTCGACCCTGGCGATGCGGGCGGGCAAGGATGTCTATTGTGAGAAGCCGGCCTGCCTCTCGATGGCGCAGGGGCAGATGGTCGTGGAGACCGCCCAGCGGTATGGCCGGGTTTATCAGACCGGCGCCCAGCGGCTCAGCGAGCCGCATCACGTGTTTGCCATCGAAATGGCCCGCACCGGCCGGCTGGGTCCCATTCATACCGTCTATGCTGACATTCGCTGGCGCGATGGGGCACGTCAGGACTGGTTGCCGGCGGAACCGGAACCGCCTAAGAATGAGGTGGACTGGGATGTCTGGCTCGGCCCATGTCCCTGGCGGCCTTACAACAGCGGTTATGTGAATGGAGGAGGGTGGTATCACTATTATGATTTCGCTACCGATGTGGCGATGTGGGGCGCGCACACGGTTGCCCAGGCCCTGGCGGGGCTCGACATGACGAACGTGTCCTTCATCGAGTTCGACTATGAGGGGCCGGATGTCACGATGGTGACGCGCCTGTCGAACGGGGTAAAGTTGATTCTATACCGAATCGCCGGCTCGGTCTGGGAAACGTGCAAGCTCTGGCACGGCTCTTGTGGTGAGCGGTTCGATGGTCCCGAAGGATGGGTGGCGGCCGCCGACGGCTATTCCGGTCCCGATGTCTCATCGCCGGTGCTGTTGCGCGAGTACAAGCAAGTGATGGCGGACTACACGGCCCGGACACAACGGCCGCTGAACCATGTGCGGGATTTCCTCGACTGCATTCGGTCGCGCCGGCTCACGGTGGCGAATCCTGAAGTGATGTCTCGGTCCATGAACATCTGCCTGGCGGCGGACATCTGCGAGCAATTGAAGCGAAGCCTGAAGTTCGATCTGCGCAAGGCCGAGTTTGTCGGCGATGCCGAAGCCAACCGTTTGCGTTCCCGTGCGATGCGCGCCCCCTATACGGTCTGATGGCAGGCGCAAGCTACCAATTACTGGTCAGCGATAGCGCCGCGTGAGGGCACGCGGCGGCCATGTGTCGCCTATTTATGCAAGCAAGCACTAGTAAGCCGCCGGCGGAGGGGACGTCGAGCGCGCCCATTTATGCCCAACAACTCATGAACTCCACTGCCACTTCCGCCGTGACCCCGACTCGTCGGGCCGGGGACATCTCCCTTCAGCACACCCGGGGCCGCGTCCCTCGGCGCTGGGCATGCCTGGCCGTGTTGAGCCTGTCTGCCAGCCTGGGCTTGGGAGAGGAAGGAACTGACTTGGCCTGGCGAAAGGAGGCCGGAGTGATTGCGTTGCGCCGCGGCAACCAGGCAGTTTGGCAGTTCAATTATCAGAGTGGCCAGGACAGGTTGTTCTTCCATCCGGTGGCGCTGGCCGGCGGGCCGGTCCTCACTTGGGATCGCCCCAAAGATCACCCTTGGCACCGCGCTTTGTGGTTTAGTTGGAAGTTCATCAATGGCGTCAACTACTGGGAGCCCAACGGCCAGACCGGCGCCATGGACGGACAAACGGAGTGGAGCAACCTGCAAGCTGAAACCCGCCCGGACTGCTCTGCCCGCCTCGCGATGGAGATCGCTTACCGCCCGGCCGGCGGCCCGCCGGTCCTCAACGAACGCCGTGTCATCACGATTTCCGCTCCCGCCAAGGACGGCAGTTACTCCATGGACTGGCAGATGACCTTTACGGTGTTGGACAAAGCCATCGTCTTTGACCGCACGCCGCTGCCGGGTGAGCCGGAGGGAAAGCCCTGGGGTGGCTACGCCGGGCTGTCCGTGCGCTTCGCGGAGAACCTCCGCGAATTCCAGGCCACCAGCGTCGAGGGTCTGATCCGGTTCCAGGAGGACACCTATCGCGTCCGGTCCTCTGCCATGGACTGTGCCGGCTCCTTCGAAGGGCGCCTGGCGGGCGTCGCCATTCTTGACCATCCGCAGAATACTCCCTCGCCGACGCCCTGGTATGTGATCCGCGGCCCGGCGATGCGATACTTCAGTCCGGCCGTGATCCAGGAGGCTCCACGACGGCTGAGCCCTCACGAGGGTTTCACGCTGCGCTACCGTGTCATCATCCATCCGGACCTCTGGAGCGCCGAGAAACTCAAAGAGGTCCAAGCCAGCTACGCGACCGGCAAGTAGGAACGTAATGCCCGGAGTTTCCCAGGGCTGCATCAGGCTCCACTTTGAAAGCGGAGCTTGACGCAGCGCTAGCCAGGACATTTTACGCCCGCTACGAAACGCTCCGCCTTGAGCGCCCCGATTTCTGCCTGAAGGTCGGTCGCTCTTCTTAATTGAACTGCCGATAATTCTGCAACCGAATTTATGGGCAAGACACTGAACGGAGTGACGAGGGAGTCAAGTCCTGCATGTCGTCACCATGTCACCGCAGCGTGGGAACCGCAGTGATGGTGAGATTAAATAGGGTGTGGCCGATCATGGGAAAAAGAATGCTGCCGGAGACGAGACGCATATACATGAGGGCTGCACCGACGCCTCCGGTAAAAAACAGCAGAAACCAGGAGATGTGGAGCGAGTTCCCGGCCCAATACACGGAGTGGCCCAGGCCGAACCAGATGACGATGACAGGGACAGCCCAGCCCATGGACCGAAGCGTAGGATTGTCAGTCTTGCCCAAAGCGGCGTTTAAGAAGTGGAGCATAATGCCACGGAAAACAAGTTCCTCGGAAATCGAGGGCATCGTCAATTGGAACAGGAGCGTCTCCAATCTAAATGGCTGCTTCCCGTTTTGAAGCCCACCACAAACAGCCGTAGCAATGAGCAGAATCAACGTGATGCTACAGGGGACCAGTGAACCCTTGCGCTGCTCCAAAACCACCCCTGAGGCGTGGCGAAGGCCAGGCACGAACCAAAGCATGCTGGTGGAAAAGAGGAGGGAAGCCGCCTTGCCCACCCAGTTCCAGGAAAGTGCCTTGAAATCGAGCCAGGGGATTTCCGACACATAAACGATGAGGCAGAAATCCACAAAGGCAAAGGCCACCACCGCTGCCAGGTACGTTTTGTTGAGGCGGCGGGATATTAATGCTGCTATGGCTACCAAGGGTAGCAGCGTGCCGATTTGAATGCCAAAGGCGATAAGGTCGTTCATGAACCAGACTCCTGATTTACTCAACCGCTCGAAACGGATTATCCCTAGGGTGAGCAGGTCGGTTAATGTGGATGTGGTGG
>SESG01034008.1_pt1 | contig 10024 bp, 11 predicted proteins | sample 3171421 | NCBI WGS metagenome assembly SESG01 (sample SAMN10866946, study PRJNA518727) | freshwater metagenome | biome: subpolar coniferous forest; feature: holomictic lake; material: water; isolation source: holomictic Lake 227, 6 m and 8 m depth | place: Canada: near Kenora, Ontario | collected... | reverse complement strand
GCTACGAATTCACAATTTTCTTCTTGTGCTGTGGTGTAGGCTTCCCGCAACTTACCCAACATGGTTTGGGGGAAGTCGTCGATTCGATGACGGGGAGTAACCCCGCTCAAATGAATATCCGTGAAAAATAAGAATTTTGTCATAATGTCTCCTCACCTGCATTATACACAGGAAAGGAGAAAATTTTTCAAGATTTGTGCTTTGTTAAAACTAGAGCCCTTATTGCCTGCCACGTTCGTCTAATGTTGACTCCAAACAAGTCATCTTCATTAGGTGGAGTATTAAACCATCGGCATATTTTTTCCGACATACGCATAATTATGCTTTGCCGGGATTTTCAAAACGAGCCGGTTTATCATTGTGTGAACCAATACATAAACCACTGCCATTGAACTGCCTCATAGCACTTATAGATTGGGAACCCGTATTCCCCTGTGCCTGAAGATCAAATGCTCGAATGAACTTGGCAATACCCGTCTGAATAGTCTTTCCATCAAACCATAACAGCCTGATAGCAGAACTATTTGCAGCACTTTCGATGTCACTCTGTTGTTTATCTAAAACATTGGGAATGTAGCTCATTTTAATTACCTCCGATTGATGCCAGCAACTCTTGCGATCTCCGTCATTCTCTCGTCGGGTCTTCCCAATTCGCCCAACATGGTATAGACCACTAATCCGGGTTTGGAACCCTTATAGATACCCCGGTGAAGAACTCCACCCTGTTTCATGATACGAGTCAACATCTCAAACCCGTGTTCCAAGAAGGACTGAGGAATCTTCTCCAATACATCCGGACTTCCAATAAACACACAAGCCGCCGCTTTGGCGTTGGATGTTTCAAATCCACTAACCAGAACATTGTTCTTCAAATTGTCCCTGATAGAGAACGAAATATCCGTCATGGTATCCCATTTCTTGATAGGACAAGCTCCAAAACTGACTACTCCAGATGATAACACATCTGCCATATCAGCCCGGTCAAAAGTCGTGTAGTCACTATCTTGGCAAGCAATACTGTTGAACAAATGCAAGAGAGAAGATATGGACCTATTCGCCACATCCCAGAACTGGGTGACTGAAAGATTAGGATAAATCTTCTCAACCCGATCATTGTCCACGATAATCAATGGACTGATCGTCCTGCCATCTTGCTTACCCTTACCCTTGCCCACTCTGGATAATAACCCATCCAGAAGCGTATAGGCGTTTTCATTGACCTTTGCACCTTCGGAAACCTTCGGTAGAGATACCAACACACCTACTGCGGGTTGACCATCCTCGGCTTCAATCTTGAAAGACTTCGCAATGTCATGAGCAATATCAATCAGGATATTGCTTGATCCCCCGCCCGTGCCACCGCCTGCACCCACGCACACGATGATACGATCAAACTTCTTACCAAAACAACGACGCATCAAATCATAGATGTCTTCGTAATACTTTTTCGCTGATGTTTCACCCTTGGTGGGGTCTTTGCTGGCACCACCCGAACCCATATCCATGACGAGTTTATTGGCTACTGTGATATTGATAGAAGCAAGGTCCTGCCCCGTTGTATTGCCTGTGATAAACACATATCCCTTCCTCCGCGCCACGAAAAAGTTATTCGGCACCACAGGACACCAGACAGGAACCTTACCAGTAAAATCACGTCGCTGATTGCCCACAACCTGTGCTTTATCCCGTTTGAGAATTGTCACATACCAAACGCCATCACACTTTGGCACATTAGACATCTTCTCAGAGTGTGGCGAATACATTGACATATCACGCCAAACAGAACCACTTGCGGCTCCCGTCAAGGTACAGAGAACCTGAAAAGCATCTGCCTGCTCTTTTCTTCCAGTACATAAAACGGTCTTACCGCTGGCACGACAGCCATCTCCGAGAATCATAGCCTCACGCAAGCGGTCAAGTGCGGGTCTATCTAAATCTATCATAGATTCAACCGTTAATGTTCTTGAAGGGCAACGACCATACAGCAACGTAGAAAGATGTTTTCCAAGTGTCCATCTATAGTATGTACCATTTTTATGCTTACCTAGTTTAACCTGACCCCTTGACGCATCAAGACGCTCAAGTAGTTCCGAAATGCGTTCACACTTCTCACGATTACCCGTCCAGCTCTGAAAAATAAACGCTACGGGAGTTTTCCTGTCTGTCTGCAATCCCCCATCTGTAACAAACCAACCAAGCAATTCCGCTTCATCAGGAGTAAGTCCACTCTTGCATATCGGCAAATAATCCCCAGTTCGATGAATGCGATGAGTGTCATTCTTGCCAAATTCTGAACTCTTTCTTTCAACATTCTTTCCTGTTTTCTTACTTGTCGTCAGCCACCGATGTTCTGGCGTAGAAACAACATCAAATGATAGACTCTTGAATGCGACAAGTGGTCCTTCATAATCTGGATACAGTTTAAGGTCAGTCAAAGGCTGCCACTCCAAAGCATTGGTATTAGGATTCTTGGTAAGGAGATTATCGGTTCGTAGAAGTTCAAACCCCTTTATCCATCCACGCTGTGTAAGTGCCTCTGTCTCACCATCTAAGCAATTGACACAACAAATCCTACGATAGCCTAGTTTCCAGAAGGCTTCTGCCAACCGGGAACCACCTTGACCACTACCCACAAATGCAATACGGAAAGCACCCTTGCACTCATCTTCAACAACCTCATTATTGACAGCCAACTCTTCCGGCATAGGAATATCGGGCATATCTACCACGAAATTTGTTACAGGAACTTTATTCTCAACAATAGCTTCAGTGTTTTCACTCATAATAACTCCCTTCGGTTCTTCAACCTTCTGAACTTCTATGATTCTGACAACCTCTATTACTTTTTCTTCGGGTACTTTGTCTTCTTCGGGTTTCTCCAAAGCAACTCTTTTCCAATTGTCAGGCATAGTATCCTCCATGTCTCTGAATAGGATAAAAATATAAAGAAATTATCGAGGCTTTAGATTATTGCTTCAATACAACAATAGCCTCAGCGGTACGCTTGTCGTTCTCAATAATAGGCATCACATGGTATTTACATCCCCAATCATCCATGATTCCCCGTTCAATCGCATGGATAACCAACTGATACCACGGGTTTAATGTTCTTTTGCCATTATCTGTTAAGGGTATGTCCTGCCACGGACACAGGAGCAGATGAGTGTAAATTCCAATATTCTTACGACAAGTCTCGACAATATGCCGAACCACATCAGAATCCTCACGCATCTCTGATAACGCATAAGCGGCTAAATCAATGACCGTTCTATCCGTCACAAACTCTTGAACACTCTGTTGTTCCAAGGTTCTGCGTAAAATCTCATTCTGACGACCCGTGTTCGCCAAAAACCGCTCGATCTGAATACCCGATGAGTAATCATATCCATCCCGATTCAGAATCAAATGTGTGATTTCCTTGGACTTTAAGAAAGGAATTCCTAAAGATTTAGACAGAGATTCTGCTAAAGAACTCTTGCCTGTTCCCCCACAACCACATATTCCTATACGGTACATTTTGTCTCTCCAATTAAATTCCACTACTCATAATCATAACAATGTCTGGTGAACTCTTCCATACATTTTTTAATGTAAATCCTCTACTCTCAAATAGTTGTAACAAAACAATATCAAGTCGATAGGCTTCCCCGCATGTTCTGTAACTTCTGCCGATGACACAAGCCAAACCATTCGGAACCATAAATGGCATTGCATTATCAAGTGCTTTACCCAAAGTCATCTTGTATGACCCTTTGTCGTGAATAAGAGATATATCTTGTTCGTTATTAGACATAGGAGCAGTACCAAAATAGGGTGGATGGAATAGTATTCCGCCGATTTTAGTATTGGGACCTACAACCGTTGAATCCGCCCGTTTGATTCTTTTATCAGCCGGTTCAAGTCCATACGAAATAAGAGATACCTTATCGGCTTCAGCAATGTTTTGTAAATTGCTTCTTGGAGATGAACCTACAAACGATGTACCCGCAAATGGCTCCCATATCACCAATGGCAATCTGTTCGTTATCAAATTGGTTATGAACCATAAAAGTATTTCAGGGTTCATTTCACCAGCATTCAAGTTATAGGTTCCCCATTCAGGAACATCTGGTGCATTCTTCAGCAATGAAGAATAAGTTTCTTTTCTCACACTAATCTCCATATTTCCTTCAGCAAACTAGCAAAACCCCATTGTAAAAAGTATTGTTCCAAAGCCTTTGCATCCATTGGCATACACTTAGGCTTGGGAACTCCTTGAATAACATCCATTGCCTTGAGAGATTTAGCCAATCTCACCTTCGGGATGCTATCCAACAAAACCAATTCCTTCTTACTTTTCTTTTCCTTTGCCTGTACTGCCGCAATAACGGCTTCAATATCTCCATACTCTTGAACATACTTACAGGCTGTCACGGGACCCCAACCATCTGCTCCGTGAATATTATCACCCTTCTCACCCATCAATGCTCCCGCTTCTAGCCACATCTCCGGAGCCAATCCTGTTTCCATACGAAATCGTTCTTCATTCCATATATCCGTCTCACTACGACGGACAACCACCCCATTCCCAATCAACTGGTAAAAATCCTTATCGGAAGAAACGACAACAAATTGTCCACCCCACTTACGATAGTTTTGGACATAGGTATTGATAATATCATCCGCTTCAATACCCGGAATAGCCACTTGCAGACATCTTACCAGTTTTAGTCCTTCAGCCAGTTCATCCATCTGAACGTGAAGGTTTTCCAACTGTTCTACTTTTTTGGCATCTTCATTCTCGTGCCGTGTGGCTTTATAGGAAGAAGGGATTATACCCGCTTGAACCGCCGCTTCAGACTCGGTCTTTCGGCGAGTATAACCCCTATCCCACGCGATTATTCTAAGGTAGTCTGGATAATCCTTATGCAGGCTTATCAGATACTTCATGAACCCGTAAACCACTTCGATAGAACGACCACTATACGACAAGTTTTGCTTTGAGCTATTCATTGCCCAAAACACCTTATGGCAAGTGTTGTTGCCGTCTATCAAAAGCAGTTTGGGTACATCAGGCATCGCCGACTTCTCCTTCAGGTTCAGCCGCACCAATGGCATCCGGGTCTTCCTTTGCACCCCGCCCTGCCTTGGGACGCTTAAACGGTTTCTCTTCATCCGTCTTTTCAGGCTCAGGAGCTATACCCTTCGCCTTGGACTCATCAATGGCTTTCTGAATCTTTTCAGTCCACGTATTATCCTTGCGGATCAAATCCAAAGTCTCCAAACGACCTTGTGCCATTTGTAATCCTTCGGGTTTAAACGAGAACCAAGACCCCTTCTTTTCAACCAACTTGTAGGCAATAGCCGAATCAAGGATAGCCGCCGCTTGGTCAACCCCATGACCATACGTGATATAAAACTCAACTACCCGGAACGGCGGGGCAGTCTTGTTCTTCTTCACATCAGCCTTGGTCTTGTTGCAGATAGCGATCTTCACGCCATTGATTTCTTCCTTTACGGTTCCGATACGATCAATCTTGACTCGAATCGAAGCATAATGCTTGAGAGCGTGTCCAGCCGGTGTCGTGGTCTTATCACCATACATCACACCAATCTTATCACGCATCTGATTGGTCCAGAAGACAGTCGCATCCCGACTACCCGTTTCCTGTACTAATCTGCGTAAGGCTTGACTCATCAATCGGGCTTGTTCGCCCACATGAACATCACCAATGTCGCCTTCGAGTTCATTCTTGGTTGTCAATGCCGCCACGGAATCAACCGCAATCAGTTTAATACCCTGTTGAACGAGTTGACTCAAAATATTGAGGGCTTGTTCGCCGGAATCAGGCTGATGAACGATAAGGTAACGCATATCGACACCCAGAGCCTTGGCGTAGTTCTCATCGAAAGCATATTCCGAATCAATAAACGCACAATCCTCATCGGGATATTTCTTTTGATGCTCGGCAATGGCTTGGAGTACCAAAGTCGTCTTACCACCAGACTCGGCACCAAATAATTCGATAAATCGACCTTTCGGCCAACCACCGCCCAACGCATCATCCAAGGTGGAGCAACCGGACGGAAACCGTTCCATCTCGATAACTTCGCCACTACCCAAGAAATTAACCGCATCGTGTTTCTCGCCGCCGAATGTGCCTTTGTTAATCGTTTCGCAAATGGCTTTAATTCTGGCTTCCCGGCTATCCATCTCTTTTTCTTTTTTCGCCATAACAGTTCTCCTGAAAAGCAGAGGGGCAGCCGGATTAGGACTGCCCCCCTTGGTTTCTTACAACTTCACCCCTGCCTTTTCAGCACATTTATCCTTGGAAGGACAATCATTGCATTCCTGATTGCCAACTTCTATTGTTCCGAAACACATGAAGTCCTTTGCAGGGTCTATGCTCGAAACATCGAATTTAGCAACCTTTTTTTCAGCAGGAGGTGCATCTTGGGGCTCAATCAAGTTTTTTTTTGAGCCACGGGTGCTGTACCGACAGGCTTTTTCAGCGGAGCCGCTGAAACCGGACGACTAGGAGCCGCTGGTTTGGCAGGCTGGGTCGCCCCACCCATCAAACCATCATCTTCAGCCGGGGCTGAAAGACCACCATCATCAAACGGTGCTTCTTCGGCAACTGCCACAGCAGCCGCTTCCGCTTCCACTTCAGCAGGAGCAACAGGAGTGGATGGATCATTGAGCCGATACAGTTCCATCAGGTCTTCATGCAGAGCATCAACGATCTTCATAGCATCCACCATCTTACCACTCAACGACTTCAAATCGTGGAGGGGCATTGCCGCTTCTTCCGGCGTGAAGGGGGAAACCTTCAAGCTGACACCCGCCAACACGGCTTGAGCGGAATAAACCGTCCTTGCCCCGTTGTTGCCCTTTGTAACCTTAATATCAAGCCCTTCCTTCGGGTCACTGATGTCACGGTTGCATTGCTCGAAGATACCTTCAATATCCTTCCATGCTTCCATACCGATGGTAGCAACCTTGAACCCAAGGACACGCTTCTCCTTTTCACCCTCGGTCAGGATGATAAAGGGATCATCACGGTCAATGATGTTCCACTTCAGGTTGGGACGAGCCCCTGCCGCTTGCCGTAAGGCATCAGCGAATTTCTTCTCTTCATCCGTGGGGTTTTCCTTGAGGATAGCCCTTGCGATATTTGCCAATTTGCAAATAGGGCAAGTTTTGACAGCCTTTGGCTCCTCTCGTTCAACATCCCAATCCAAACAGTTAATCACCTGCGGTAACGAATTGTCACCCTGAAATGCGTCAGGACGACAGAGACCACGATCACTACGCTTGGGTGCGGGAGCAATGAAGTGAGTTCTCACTTCAAGGAAGTTCCCCGCCAAACGAATGATGTTATCTCCTTCTTTCCATGCGTGGAAGATTCCCTTCATACGCCCACTTCCACCAGCCTGCGGTCTCCGCTCCTTCATTCTCCGAATTCTTTCCATCGTTGCTGAACTCATACCTTTTCTCCTCTTTCGCCTTGTTGTGGTTTAGCCTTATTTGCCCAGAGTCTTGCCCTGTGCTTGCCTTTGCCTTATCAACTCCCTTACCTTGTCAATCCCAACCGCAGCAGGCTTTTGCCCACCTTCGGGACCGGACACGGACGAACTGGAGTTGTATCGCTCGTCCTCTTCAATTGAAACTGTTTCACGAATCGAAAACGATTTCTGTTTCCATGCTTCATACCATGAATCCAAAGTATCGTATTCCATTTGAGCCCGTTCGATCTGGGCTTCCCGCTTCTCAATCTCGGCTTCGTTATCAACAACAAAGCGAGCCTTAATATCTTCCACCTTGATTTGGGATTTATTTGCAGTACCGGATTCAACTGCCGCCTTTGCCTGAGCATATTGTTTCTTCTGCCAACGGTCATATTGCCGTTCAAGGGAATAAAGTTTCCGTGCCGCTTCCTTCTTGAGAGATCCATAATAGGCGATTGCGGCGGGTTGCATTGCCACATGCTGGTCAATCGTGAACTTGGTTACATCCAATAATGTCGCTTCGGCTGTTTCCAGTTTGATTCCAGCCAACTGAACATCACCCAATTTAACACACGTTTCTGATACATTTCTAATCACATCGTTAGCCATTTACTACCTCCGTTTGCCTATTAGTTTGCCCGTTTTCTTTCTTCTGAGTTTCCTCATAAGTTTCAATTTTGTTTCTCATCTCATCCATCATTATACGCCCCTCATAGAAATCTTTTATCAAAATCTTTATTTTTTCTACCTCTTCGGGTTTTGTCTGCCGCATACAGACTCTTGCCCTATTAATTAAATCAATTGACTGTTTGCTCCTAACTGATTGCTCTTTCCTCTGTTTCATCAAATCCCGGTTTTCATACAGAAACTTATGCACAACGAACTCACTACAAGACCATCTTACCTGTGGAGGACAGAATTTTTCATTCGTAGGTAAAAAATCTTCAAATATCCACTTTAAGTATTCATCAACAACAAAACCCCTTTCGTTTAAATTTTCACACAATTGACTGACCATCTTGGCTTCCACGGGGGTTATGGCTTTATTGTATTCAAAATCGGTCAACTCCAAGAACCGGGTCCTGAATATGGCAATAAATTTACGCCTTTCAGTATCTTCCTTTTGGTGTGTTACAGCAGGACTCTTTTGTTCAAACTGGTATCGGTCAATTTCTTCACCAGCGAGTTTCAAATAATGACAAGCACCCGGAATCTTGTCCACTCCAAATGCCTTTACCAAGGTCCACATCGTTCCCATGAATGCCCTACAAACATCTTCAGGGACCGGGTGTCTATCTATTTTGTCTTTCTTGCTCATCGAAATACCTCTTTATCCGTTTAACTGTTCTATCATCCTCATCAAACAACATCGGAAATAAATGGTCAATTTTCAGTTTCCTGAACATATTTATTGCCGATTCCCGTATAAAAACATCTTCGCTTCTCAAGAAATGTTCTAGCCTGTCAACACCATCTGCTTTTCTTTCAATAAGCAAGTTCATCATTTCGATGAGAACAAGAGTATCTTGTTCTGTTAATGCCGCATCTATTAAAACAGAAGTGTTACCCTTTTTGCCGATTATTCTTACTGCCATTCCTCTTGCCAACCTAGACGACGATTTTAGAAATTGCTCTATCGGTGTAACATCTACCTTACTGCATTTGAGAATGTCTTGGGTAAGCTGCTCATCAGCCTTACCATCACTCATCGCTTTTACACAAGCATTAACGGCTCTTTCAGCGAATCCCATTAGCCACCGCCTTCAAGGTTTCAAAAAACTTCTCATCTATCTCACCCTCAAGACCATCGACCATGTCTTTAATGTCATTCCTGTCTCTGACACCCACATTATACAAGTAATCAGCCCGACTTTTGGTAATGCCCGGTATTTTACATAACTCTGCCAAGAAAGAAGGTATTCCCCGTGTCACCCGCTTCCTTAAATCCTCAAAGAAATCTTCCTTTTCCCAATATGTCACATCTTCATCCAAACAAACCAATGCCTTATGTATCCGACCAAAATCATCCCGAAGGTTTAACATCTGATTCCTCATCTTACCAACAGATGGACCCCCTATCGCACTCCACCAAAGCACAATCGTTGTTGTCGAACCTTCTGTTATGTCCAATCCCGGTGGAATATTACCCTTACACTCAACCACCACTTCCCAATGCTTACCGAAATCACCCGCCATTCTCGTAATCGGTACATTCCCCAATGCCCAAGCAATCGCCAAGTCATCCGTCTCAAGCCCCATATCAAATACCGCACTAAAATTATCCCGCCAAGCCCGGACATCCTCTGGATTAAAATACAACTTGGACGCTATCTTACCAAGATTGGTCGCTACAAAGCCCGTAGGAGTGTCCTGAATCGCCCCAGAAGCCCTCAAAACCCCTATAGCCTTGTCGATATGCCCCTTCTGATCCTGAAAGTTACCCAGCGTCTTGGAATACCATTCCAACATTCCTACATCGGAAGTGACTAATCCGTCACAAATGTCGGGCAATACATGGAAAGCGATATTTTCGGGA
>SESG01009525.1_pt1 | contig 10024 bp, 8 predicted proteins | sample 3171421 | NCBI WGS metagenome assembly SESG01 (sample SAMN10866946, study PRJNA518727) | freshwater metagenome | biome: subpolar coniferous forest; feature: holomictic lake; material: water; isolation source: holomictic Lake 227, 6 m and 8 m depth | place: Canada: near Kenora, Ontario | collected... | reverse complement strand
CGGAATATTGCTTGCGGGTCCTGTGCCTGTTTCGCCTGATGAATCCTTCGGCGGAAATCAGGATGGCGGCCGGGCGCGAAATTCATCTGCGTTCACTGGAGCCCTTGGGTTTATACGCGGCTAACTCGCTTTTCCTGCAGGGGTATCTGAACGCCAGGGGGGCAGAGGATACAAGGACATTGCGGATGATTGATGATATGGGATTTACAATCACATCTGATATGACGCTGGATAAATTGCTGGGCCGGGACATAACGGCTGGTTCGGGAGATGCTGACGGATTAAAGGGATTAAAGGAATTGCGGCCATTTCAGGAGGGGATATAAGTGGAAAATGTGATTATTGTCGGTTCAGGGCCGGCGGGACATACCGCGGCGATTTATACCGCGAGGGCCAATCTTAAGCCCTTGATGTTTGAAGGGATGATGGCCGGCGGCATCGCGCCGGGCGGGCAGTTAACGACAACAACAGAAATTGAGAACTTTCCGGGATTCCCGGAAGGTGTTTCCGGCCCGGTACTGATGGAACGCATGCGGGAACAGTCTGTGAAGCATGGCGCGCGGATTGAAACCGAAACGGTGGTCCGGGTCGATCTTTCCCGGCGTCCTTTCAGGGTCATGACGGATTCGGGGAGAGAGGTTGAAGCGGGGGCATTGATCATTGCCAGCGGGGCAACAGCCCGGCGGATGAATATCCCCGGTGAGGAAAAGTTTTGGCAGCGGGGTATTTCCGCGTGCGCGGTGTGTGACGGGGCATTGCCTCTTTTCCGAAATAAAGTCCTTGTGGTTGTTGGCGGCGGAGATTCTGCCATCGAGGAAGCGTGTCATCTCTCAAAATATGCGTCTAAAGTAATTCTGATGCACCGCCGGGATGTTTTGCGCGCGTCAAAGGCCATGCAGGACCGGGTTACGGCGAATCCTGTCATTGCCGTGATGTGGCATACGGTCCCCGTGGAAGCGTACGGCGATAAATTTCTTGGAGGGCTCAGGGTGAAGGATGTTGTGACGGGAGCGTTGACCGAGTTGCCGTGCGGCGGACTTTTTTATGCGATCGGGCATGCGCCCAATACGGGCTTTCTTGATGGCCAGCTGGATCTTGATGAGGCGGGGTATATCCGGACTGTCCCGGGTACAACACACACCAGCGCGGCCGGTGTTTTTGCGTGCGGGGATGTTCAGGATACGAAATACCGGCAGGCGGTGCTGGCCGCCGGCTCCGGGTGTATGGCGGCGCTGGACGCGGAAAGGTATTTGAATGACCACCAGCATGTTTGATGCGATAGCGCCTGGTTACGACAGGCTTAACCATATTTTATCGCTGGGGATGGATAAGAAATGGCGGCGCCTGATCACGGATTTTTTACCGGCGGGTAATGCGTTGAAGGTGCTGGATCTGGCGTCAGGGACCGCGGAAATAGCGCTTGTGGCCGGCCGTGAGGCGCGTGTGGCGCATGTAACCGGTATTGATATCGCGGAAAGTATGCTCGCGTTAGGGCGGGTCAAGATTCAGCAGGCGGGCCTTTCGGCAAAGATTGAGCTGACGGCGGGAGATGCCATGGCGCTCCCATTCCCGGAAAACGCTTTTGATGCGGTCACGGTTGGTTTCGGGGTCCGGAATTTTTCCGATCTGATGAAGGGCCTTATGGAAGCCTGGCGTGTCCTGAAGCCCGGCGGGCGATTTATTATCCTGGAGCTTTCATCGCCTTCAGGGTGGTGGCGGAAGGCCGGGCATGCGTTCTATGTGGGCCGGGTTGTCCCCTGTTTGGGAGGTTTGTTCAGCGGCCGGAAGGCGGCGTATTCATATTTGTCAATGACGGCATTGGCATTCCCTTCAGGGTTGCGTTTTGAGCGGATTATCCGTCAGGCAGGGTTCACGGCTGTTGAACGCCGTGAACTGGCCCTGGGGGCTGTGACGATTTATATCGCGACGAGGTAAATATTATGCGTTATGGTTTTGAAGAAGCCAGAAAGATCCTGCTGAGGCAATTTGATGATGAGATGAACAGGCATTCTCCTGTGCCGGCCGGCAGCGTTCTGGTGAGGTTTAAGGTCCCGGTCATGGATATGGATATTGTTTCCTGGCTGGAGGGGCAGGACAATGCGCGGAAGGTTTTCTGGCAATCTTCCGGCGGGGTTTTTATGATGGCAGGCATCGGCGCGGCACTCGAGGTTTCTTCTGACGGCTGGTACGCGCTGGATGATATTTACGCGCGGATCAGCCCCATGATGGAGGCTTGCCCGGAGGCAAAATTTTTCACAGGGATGAGTTTTAACCGTTCTGTCAACGCGTTGGAGTGGAAAAATTTCCCTGCTATCCGTGTGATCCTGCCTGCGGTAGAGGTCCTAAGGGAGGCGGAAGGTTTCTTTCTGGCGATGAATGTTGTCCGCGGTAAACATGAGGCATCGCCGGAACTTCGTTCCAGGTCGGAATTGGAAAAAATTCGGATCGTTGATCATGTGGGCCTGAAGACACTGGTTGTCAATTCCCGCGAGGATGTCCCGGATTATGAAGACTGGGGCATTTGCGCCGAGGAAGCCAAGATGGCCCTGGAGCTCGGCGTTCTCCAGAGCCTGGTTTTGGCGCGCCGCAGTACCCTTGCCTTTGAAAATACGTTTTTACCGGAATGTTTGATGGAGGTGTTGCTGGCTAAACATAAGGATGATTTTGTCTTTTTATTCTCAGCCGGTGAAGATGTGTTTTTCGGGATTTCTCCTGAACTTTTATATGCCCGTCACGGGGTGCATGTCAACAGCCTGGCGGTTCTCGACGGCTGCCCGCGGGGGACGGATCCGGCGCACGATGACAAACTTTCCGGCGGGCTTTTACGTTCGGATAAAATCCTTCACGGGCATAATATCTTTGCCGGGGCGATGATTGAAGTGTTCCGTCAGTTCTGCCGTTCTTATCAGGTTAACCGTCAGCCGGAAATCCTGAAGACGGAGAATTATCAGCATCTTGTGATGCGCCTTTCCGGACTTCTGGGCGAGGGGGTAACGGACAAGGAATTCCTTCAGGCGCTTCATCCGTCACTGGCTGTTTCCGGTGTCCCCGCGGAAAAAGCCCGGGTATTTTTGCAGCAGCATGAAGTCTTTGACCGGGGATGGTTTTGCGGTCCTGTGGGATTTTTGAGTAAGGATCATACGGAGCTTGTGGTTGCCGTCAGGGCTTGCCTTGTCGAGGAGAAAATGCTCCATGTTTATGCCGTGGCGCCGTTTGTCAGGGGTACGGACCCGGTTGAGGCGTGGGAGCACGCGACGGCAGGGATGAAAGAAGTCTTCGATGGTATTAACGGGGGCCGCGCCTGATTTTGATGAAATTGGTTTACCAGCTCTTTTTCTTCTGGTAATATTTTCTCGTCGTATTATATTTTGTTGATCGTGCCGTATATTTTTTTCCTTTTGGGAAAGCCATGGAAAGGGTTTTATGATCTCCTCGGAAGCAATCCTTAACGCGCGTATTCTTATTGTTGAGGATGACAGGCTCAGCCGTAAATTATTGACGAATATCTTAACCCTGGCAGGGTTTCTGAATGTCCACGCGATTCCCAATGCCAGGCGCATCAATGCCATTTACAATCGCTTTAAGCCGCACCTGCTGATCCTTGATCTGGATTTGCCCGGGATTGACGGATTTACTGTCATGCAAAATTTGCGGGAGGCTTACCCCGATGATTATCTTCCGATCCTTGTTATTTCAGCGGAAGCCGAGCAGCGCGTCCATTTGCGCGCCCTTGCCGGCGGGGCAAAGGATTTTTTAAGCAAGCCGTATGACAGGCCGAAGGTTCTTCTGCGCTGCCGGAACCTCATTGAAGTCCGCCTTCTTTATAAGAAGCTGCATGAAAAGAATGATGAGCTTGAGGACAGGATCAAGGAGAGGACCAAGGAATTGCGTGACAGCCGGCTGGATGTTATCCGCCGGCTGGGTTATGCCGCAGAATGCCGCGACAGCGATACAGGGCATCACATCGTGCGCATGAGCCGGTATTGCGCCTGCCTTGCCCGCGCGCTGGGGATGACGGAAGAAGAATGTGATTTGGTGCTGGCGTCCACGCCGCTCCATGATATCGGGAAGATTGCTATCCCTGATAGTATATTGCTCAAGCCGGGGTCTTTAACGCCGGAAGAATGGGGCGTCATGAAAACGCATGCCTGGATCGGGGGGGAAATCCTTTCCGGCGGCGATTCTTCATTCCTGACCATGGCTGAAACTATTTCACGCACGCATCATGAACGATGGGATGGGACAGGTTATCCTATCGGGCTCAAAGGCAAGGATATCCCTCTGGTGGGCCGTATTTGCGCGGTGTGCGATGTTTTTGATGCCCTGACATCGGACAGGCCTTACAAGAAAGCCTGGACGGTGGAGGCGGCCGCCGAAGAAATTCAAAAGATGAGCGGGACTTATTTTGATCCGGTGGTAGCGGAGGTTTTCCTCAGCATTTTACCGGAAATCTGTGTGATAAAGCGGGATGTTGATATCCTGGCAAATCAGAACGCGCGCGGGTTCAGGAAGAATATTCATTGATAATGAATTTTTTCGCACCTATAATAAATTCCTATTTTAATTTTTAACATTGTGCACTGGAGGTCGTTGAATGGAGCAGCAGTCCCTGCCGGCTAAAGTTATTCTTGACGGGAATACATTTGAATTGCCCATTGTGGTCGGATCCGAAGGTGAAAAGGGAATTGATATCTCCAGGCTTCGTGCCCTGACGAATTATGTCACGTTGGACCACGGTTTCGGGAATACCTCCAATTGTGAGAGCGCGATCACGTATCTTGATGGAGACGCGGGGGTATTGCGTTACCGCGGTTATCCTATAGAGCAGCTGGCGGAACATTCCAGCTTCCTCGAAGTGGCGCACCTGCTAATTTACGGCGAGCTTCCAACCGCTGAACAATTGCGCGGCCTTTCTGAAAATTTCACGACGCATTCGATGATCCATGAGGACATGAAGCGTTTCTTTGACGGATACCCTTCCAGCGCGCATCCGATGGCGGTCCTGGCGTCCATGGTGTGCTCCCTGTCGGCGTATTATCCCGGCATCGACATGATGAATCCCACCAAAGAAGATTTTGACCGCATTGCGATTCAATTGATGTCCAAGGTGCGCACGATCGTGGCGTTCGCGTACAAGAAATCCATCGGCGAACCGTTTATATACCCGCATGAAGACCTTGAATATGTTCCGAATCTCCTGAATATGATGTTCTCTTCGCCGACCAAACAGTACAAAATCTATGATGAGGTCGTCCAGGCGATGAAGGTCCTTTTTATCCTTCACGCGGATCATGAGCAGAATTGCTCGACTTCAACGGTGCGCCTTGTCGGGAGCGCCCGCACGAACCTGTTCGCTTCTGTTTCAGCCGGGATATGCGCGCTGTGGGGTCCGCTTCACGGCGGCGCCAATGAGGCGGTCATTGATATGCTTGAAATGATCCATGCCCACGGAGGCAGTATTGATAAATATATCGATATGGCCAAGGATAAATCCAACACGTTCCGTTTGATGGGGGTGGGCCACCGTGTGTATAAGAGTTATGATCCCCGCGCCAAGATTATCAAGCAGTGCGCCCATCAATTGCTGGAAAAGCTGGGTATTGATGATCCTCTCCTCGAGATTGCCATTCAGCTGGAAGAGGCGGTATTGAAGGATCCTTATTTTGTGGAGCGGAATCTTTATCCGAATGTCGATTTCTACAGCGGACTTATTTATAAAGCGATCGGGATTCCCAAGGACATGTTCACGGTCATGTTTGCCATCGGGCGTATGCCGGGCTGGATTGCCCACTGGAAAGAGATGATAGAGGTGCCGGGCGGATCAAAGATCGGACGTCCCCGTCAGATCTATGTCGGCGCCCAGCGCCGTGATTATATTCCGGTTACCAGAAGGTCATAATTTACCAAGGAGTTATTTGTGATCAGTTTTGTATCAAAAGCATCATTCGACAAAGCGGCGGCGCTAGTTCTTTTGACTTCCGCGCAGGCTGCCGCGGCTGATTTCACATCGCCGGTCAAGGAGGTTTCTGCCGCGGTGAACCAGGTTCTCGCGTCGGGAAAGTTTGACGGCGGCAAAGGGGAGGTTTTTCCCCTTGTGGCAGGCAACTGCCTGATTCTTCTCGCGGGGCTCGGCAAGGAAGCCGATGTGACATTGCCGTCCCTGCGCGTCCTTGTCCGCCGGGCGCTGCTGTCGTCTTTCTTCAAGAAAATCGCGGACATTGAGGTTATACCGCACAAAGACGGGGCCGATGTCGTCAAGGCCCTGATTGACGCGCATGTGATCGGTTCCTACGCGTGGAAGAAATATATTACGCGCAAGAAAGATGACAAGACGGTTGAGCATAAACATCTTTACCTTGCCGCGGCGCGTGACCCTGAATATGACCGTGCGATCAAAATTGCCCAATCGGTTAATTTCGCACGGGATCTTGTGAATGAGAATGCCGATGTGACGTCGGCGGTTTATCTTGAGAAAACGGTCCGCGCCCTGGTGAAGGGGAAATCCGCGGTGACACTGGAAGTCCTTGGCCGTAAAGAGCTGGAGGCCGGCAAGTTCGGCCTGATCCTCGCGGTGAACCGGGGCAGTTCCAAGGAGCCGCGCCTTGTTATTGCCCGTTATAACGGCGGGCGTAAAGGCGACCCGTATATTGCGCTTGTGGGTAAAGGCCTTACTTTTGATTCGGGCGGGCTTAATTTGAAACCGTCCGGCAGCATGGAAACCATGCGCAGCGACATGAGCGGGGCCGCGGCCGTGATCGGGTCCCTGCGGGCGGCGCTGGCGCTGGGGATCAAGAAAAATATTATTTTTGCTTTTGGCGCCGCGGAGAACGCTATCGGCGCTGATGCCTATAAACCGGGAGATGTGATTGTCGGTTATTCCGGGAAATCGGTGGAGGTGGGCAATACGGATGCCGAAGGCCGTCTTGTTCTTGCCGATGTGATCGCGTATGTGATCGCCAAGGATAAACCTTCACGCCTGGTGGATATCGCGACACTCACCGGCGCCTGTGTGGTCGGCCTCGGGCATGATTACGCGGGGCTTATGTCCAACAATGATGCCCTGGCTGACGCGCTGGCAGCCAGCGCCGCGGCGACGGATGACAGGGCATGGCGCCTGCCGCTTTACCCTGAGCTTAAAGATATGATTAAGTCCGGCATTGCGGATATAAAAAATATCAGCAATCAGAAAGGGTCGGCCGGAGCGATGACGGGCGCTGAGTTCCTGCACCAGTTTGTCGGGGAAACGCCCTGGGCGCACCTTGATATTGCCGGGACGGCTTTTGTGGACGGAGATTCCCGCATGTATTTTGGGCACGGCGCCACCGGCTTCGGTGTCCGTCTTTTGACAGATTTTATCGGAAAGAATTGATATGGAATACCGCATTGAATTTGACAGCATGGGCGATGTCAAGGTCCCGGCCGAGATGTATTACGGCGCTCAGACCCAAAGGTCGTTGGAAAATTTCAAGATCGGCGGGGAGGTGTTCCCGCGTGAATTTATCAGGGCGATGGCGATTATCAAGAAATCATGTGCCATGGCCAATGCCCGTTTGGGCGTGCTTAACCGCAAGAAGGCGGAAGCGATTGTGTCTGCCTCCGAAGAAGTGATCAGCGGGCATCTTGACGCGCATTTTCCCCTTGTGGTTTGGCAAACCGGCAGCGGAACGCAGACCAACATGAATTTGAACGAGGTTATTGCCAATCGCGCTTCTGTTTTAATGGGAGGCGTGATGGGGGTGAAAACGCCGGTGCATCCCAATGATGATGTGAACAAGGGGCAGTCGTCGAATGACGTTTTCCCCGCGGCCATGCACATGTCTGCCGCGGAATCGATGTACCATCAGCTGTTGCCTGCGTTGAAGAAGCTTCAGGCTGCGCTTGACGCTAAATCCGACAAATTCAAGGATGTGGTCAAGATCGGCCGCACGCATTTAATGGATGCGACGCCTTTGACTTTCGGACAGGAGTTTTCCGGATATGCCCGTCAGGTGGGCAATGCGGTAGAGCGTTTGAACGCGGTCTGGCCCCGCCTCATGGAAATCCCCCTGGGAGGGACCGCGGTCGGCACAGGGCTTAACGCGCATCGTGACCTCGGAAAGTCAGCGTCGGCCATTATCGCGGAAATCACGCGCCTGCCGTTCCGTCCGGCGCGCAATAAGTTTGAAGGCCTGGCGGCGCATGACACGATGGTGGAACTTTCCGGGGCCTTGAAAACAGCGGCCTGTTCCCTGATGAAAATTGCCAATGATGTCCGGTGGATGGCTTCAGGCCCGCGTTGCGGGCTGGGTGAAATTATCATCCCTGAGAATGAACCGGGAAGTTCGATCATGCCGGGCAAAGTGAATCCGACCCAGTGCGAAGCCCTGACAATGGTCTGCGCCCAGGTGATGGGGAATGATACCGTCATCACGGTGGCCGGCGCTTCCGGCAATTTCGAGCTTAACGTGTATAAACCGGTGATTATTTATAATATTCTGCAGTCTATTCGCCTTTTGACGGATGCCAGTGTGAGTTTTACGGATCATTGCGTATCGGGGATCGAGCCTGATTTCCGGCGGGCGGCGGCGTACGTTGAAAATTCACTCATGGCTGTCACGGCGCTGGTCCCGCATATCGGGTATGACCGGGCGGCGCTGGTGGTCAAGAAAGCGCATCAGGAAGGCATGTCTCTGCGGGCGGCGGCTTTGCTCCTGGGGTTTGTCACATCTGAAGAGTATGATCGTTTTGTTCAACCCGCCCGGATGACGGGGTCAGCTTGAGGGGGTAAATGTCAAAAGTCTGCCAACACATCTCACTTGTCGACCGGCGCCACGGCATGCGTGCCAGCCGTATCCTTGCTTTGCGGCACCGCCTTATTCCGCCGAGGAATTTAGCGCATTTTTCTGAATGGAGTTTTTCTTCCACCAAGGACATGAGTTACAGCGGCCTCTTATTCCTGAGTTCCAGGCCGTATCATTTGGGAGATATCATTGAACTGCAGGTTGTGATGTCAGGAGTAATTGATATTTATAACGGCCGTGCCGAAGTCACGCGTGTCCATGAAATATCCGCGGTGGCCTTTGATATCGGAGTCAGGTTTATTCTGGCGCGTCCTGCTGTCCGCCCTGCCAAGATGCATCTTAAGGAGATCAAGCCCTGACCGCAGGATGATCTTCCGATTGAATCTCACCAGAAGCCTTCGGCGTTGCAGCCTTCGGCTTTATCAAAAAATCCCAACAGCCTGACTTCCCGTATCAGTTCAATATTAAAAGCGGTTTTCACAAGGCCGGCCATGCGGATCGTCAGGTCATAGACATCCTGGGCGCTGGCGCCGTCATCGCGGGTGATGATGTTGGCGTGTTTGGGGTAAGCATGGGCGCCGTTGACGCGGATGTCTTTGGCGCCTGACTTTTCAAGGAACCAGCCGGCGGCCTGCCGCGGACCGTTTTTTTCAGTTGGTTCGACATTGCGGAAAAATGATCCGGCGCAGGGATTTTTTTTCCATGAACCGTGTTTGCCCAGGCGCGCGGCCATTATTTCCCGGCGTTTGGCGTGAAGCGCGGAAGGATTTTCCGCCGGAGTTAAGGCAAAAGCAGCGCTGAGGATGATGGCGCCGTTGCGTTTGAAGGGTGAATCGCGGTAGCCGAAAGCGATTGATCCCCCGGGGATCGTCAGGACCGTGTTGTCCGGCATGAGGGCGGTCACAGATGCCAGATGATCGCATATCTGTTTGCCGTAAGCCCCGGCATTACCGGCGATCGCGCCGCCCACGGTACCAGGGATGCCGCTTAAGGCGGTCAGGCCTTCGAGATGGCGGGTGATGGCATAGCGGGCAAGGTCGTCAAGCGGCGCGGCCGCGTCCGTGGCGAGGGTATTGCCGTCAAGCTGAATGACGGGTTTTTTTGAATAATAACGGACAATGATGACAGGGATGCCTTTGTCCGAAGCGAGGATGTTGGACCCGAATCCCATGATCAGGAAATGATGCCGGTGCGCGCGCAGGCGGGCGGCAAGTTCCTGCAGGGTGGCGGCGTCGGTACATTCG
>SESG01029322.1_pt1 | contig 10030 bp, 10 predicted proteins | sample 3171421 | NCBI WGS metagenome assembly SESG01 (sample SAMN10866946, study PRJNA518727) | freshwater metagenome | biome: subpolar coniferous forest; feature: holomictic lake; material: water; isolation source: holomictic Lake 227, 6 m and 8 m depth | place: Canada: near Kenora, Ontario | collected... | reverse complement strand
TCTGCTGAACCGGCCAAAACCGTAGCGACACTATCTTTCATTGACAACCGCGACCTACGGCTCCTGAAATCTGCCGACAACAACCGGTCTGCACCTTGTAAAATCTTCTGAAATATGACATTTTAAATTTTATAACCTAACGATCCCCGCTCAAGCTCCAGCAACCTTTTTTTCAACCCGATCCCGCCACGATATCCGGTAAGCGCACCATTACAGCCGATAACCCGGTGACAGGGAATAAAAATCGGAACAGGATTTCTATTGCTTGCCATCCCCACTGCCCTGGCAGCAAAAGGACTTCCCACAGCAACAGCTATATCGCCATAGGTGAGGGTTGTTCCATAAGGAATCGAAGAGAGAGTTTGCCAGACCCGCAGCATAAAGGGCGTCCCTGAAGGAACAACCGGTACCGAAAATATCCGCAGCTTACCCGAAAGATAAGCCTCAAACTGCCGGAAAGCCTCCCTGATCAGCTCCGTTTCACCAATTTCGGCTTGTTGCGGAAGCGTATCCGTACAAAAGCAGAGGTTGGTTATAGAGCCTCCGCTCTCCGCCAAGGCGACTCTGCCAATTGAGGTCTGCTGAAAAGAGATAATCATAAATCTTAAACACGCCCTTGCGGCACGTCGGCCGGTAACGATTTGACTGGCTCTGTTTTTTTGAACCCGTTGTAGGCAAACGTAATGCCAATCGCGAAAACCATTGCCCCGACACCGAGAAGGACATTAAAAAAGGGCGGAGCCGTCAAGGCAAGCCGCACAACTACGGTGGCAACAGCAAAACCGGAGTTGCGAAAGAGAATCTCATAGCTTGAACTGTAACGAAGAGAAACCAGCACCAGCAGCACATCGCTGAAAACAAGAGCGGTGTAGAATATGGGGAAAAAATCGAATGTCGGCTGGTTTGTCAGGTAAAATGAGGCATCAGTGATGCCGATTCCAATAAAAGTAAGCAAAAGAAAAAGTGACACCAGCTTTTTTGAGGCAATAAAATCTGCTGTGGTAACAGAGCTTTGTTTAATGACTCTGTGCTGCTGAAGTTTGTAATAGAGGCCAAGCAGAAGAAAAATCAGGAGCCCGCCGCCAGCATTGGAAAGGATGTGCAGCACCGGTTTTGATGCCTCCACCCATACCAAAGGCTCGTTAAAGTAGATAAATTCCTCAAAAGATTGCCGAAGCAGAATGAGAGAGAGGATTTCGAACTGCTTGCCAACCGAATCTGAAACCGAGTTTGCAAGGCTGAAAACCAAGCCGAGAACTTCCAGGCCAAGTAACATGGAAAACGCAATATTGATAGCGTAATAGTGGCTTGATGGAATAATTGCAGCAAGTTCTCCAGGGAGCCATCCCTGACGGCAAAGTTCGATCAGGGCAAGAGCGCCGAGAAACGTAATTATCAATACGTTTGCTGCCATGCGCTTTGTGCGCTTATGCTCCCAAAAATGCTCCAACGAATTAAAAAGGCTGTCAGCTCTATCGAGTATAATTATCATAACCTGTTCTTGTGTTGAAAGGAGAACTATCCAAAAAAGTTGATTATTCGCAATTTATCACTTGAAACGTTCTTTTTTCAACTCACGAGAACGATGTTACCGTTTTTTATCAATAAGCCGTTCACTCACGAACGCTTGCCGTCATGACGGAATAAAGATAAATTACAGCGAGAACTATAGTAAACCATGCGCGACGAAACCATTAAATCCATGACGATGACACTTATCTTTGTCTATAACACCGACAGCAACCCCGTCAGCAGTCTCATCGATCTGGGACACAAGATCCTGAGCCCCGAGACATACAGTTGCAGCCTCTGCAAACTGACCCATGGACCATTCACCGAAAAAGAGGCATGGAAAGCGTTCCGCATCTCCATTGGGGTTCCGGTAGAGTTCCTGCACCGGGATGAATTCGAGAAAAAATATGACCAACACTTCCAGTACCCGCTTATCCTGAAAAAGAATAACACTTTAGATGTGCTGCTGTCGAAAAATGAGATCGATGACCTGGCCGACCTTGACGCACTCATAGCCGCAGTAAAACAACATCTTCCCGCAAAGGGGTGAGTAACGATAAGCATGAACAGCAAACCGATAAAAACAGAACAGGACTATCAGCAGGCACTCAAACGCCTTGAGGAAATATTTACAGCGAAACCGGATACAAACGAAGGCGATGAGCTGGAAATCCTTGGCATTTTGATTGAACACTATGAAGAGGAGCACTACCCTGTCGACAGTCCGGACCCAATAGAAGCTCGGATATCAGCAGGCCATAATGAGTATTGTCGGAGAGAAGAGTGCGGGGCGATTTTTGGCGAATCAAAATAAAATTGCTTAATTCAAACAAGTGGCAGAAATCCTTAATTAATTCAGATTTCTCTGTTTTTTCGTCAACACTTTTCAGGACGTTTGTTGGTTGTAACGAAATCTTTAAGCCAACACTATTTATCATATACCAACCGAGTTCAATATGCCCCACATCACCGATGCCGCATGGTGCCCTGCATGCGGAAACCACATTCTGCAAAAGGCAGTAACGTTGGCAATGAATGAACGCAATATTGAGCTGGAAAACCTTGTGATGGTCTCAGGGATAGGTCAGGCAGCCAAAACACTGGAAGATCTGAATGCCAGCATGTTCAACGCGTTGCATGACCGCTCGCAACATACCACACCTCACCTCAAGCTGTCGAGCAGGAAGCTTGTTTTGATCGTTGAATCGGGTGACGGCGACATGCTGGGCGAAGAAGGCAATCATTTTCTCCATGCCATCCGCAGGAACACTGATGTCACCGTGATTTTTCACAACAGCATGGTCTACGACCTCACCAAAGCTCAAGCCACACCCCCTTCACCGCAGGGCACAAAGACATCGGCACAGGGTAACGGTGCGAAGCCTGATTCCTTTAATCCGCTGGGTGTCGCACTGACCATGAATGCTCCGTTTATAGCAAGAGCCTTTGCCGGAGATGTTGAGCAGACAAAGTTGATGCTCATGGAGGCAATTGCATTCAGGGGATTTTCGGTGATCGATATATTGCAGCCCTGCGCCCTCTTCAACAAACTGAGTACCTGTCAGTGGTTCAAAAAAAATATCTACTACCTGCCCAAGGGCCACCGCACCAGTGACCGTAATGCGGCATTCCGTCTTGCAACCGGATATGACAAACTCCCTCTGGGCGTTTTCTTCCGCCATGAAGGTCGTGAACTTTACGAAGATCTGAAGGGTATTGATTCAACTCCGCTCTTTCAGCACCAGCAGCAGCCTGATCACAAAATCGTTCAGATGATGACATGAGGCTGACTGCTGAAATCTGACCCGGGGAAACGACAACCGTTAATTTTTCAGCAAAATCGTTGCCTCAATCAATCACATTTCACAAATTATCAGAAAAATGCATGCAGGCGGAATTGTTTGCTCGCAATAGCGTTAAGGTAAGGAAGAGAAAAAGTTACGCCTAAAGGAGCTGTTGCTCCTTTCTCGCTTTGGTTTTTCTTTTTACTGTGATACTTTAATAGTAATTATTTTGCATTTTCCTGTTTAAACTTAATAACCCTGGAGGATTATCATGCGGATCAAAGCTTTTCTGCTGTTTATAGCTCTTTTTTCCATTTCTGCTTTTTCTGAAGGATATGCCGCCGTAAGGCCCCGGATCGGGGTGTTGAGGTTTACAAACCACACTTCTGCTGGATGGTGGGATGGGAGTGTCGGAACGGATCTGCAGGATATGCTCATTGCAGAGTTGGCAGCGACGAACAGTTTTCGGGTGCTCGAAAGGAGAGAACTTGATGCCGTTATCAGTGAACAGGATCTGGGGGATTCCGGAAGGGTTAACCCGGGAACAAGATCGAGATTAGGAAAGATTACCGGTGCCAGATATTTGGTTGCCGCTACGCTTTCAGCCTTTGAGCAGAATACGAGCGGCGGCGGAGGTGGGCTCTCCTTTGGCGGTATCAGCCTGGGAGGAAGGCAGGACAAGGCGTACATGGCTGTCGATCTGAAAGTGATTGATGTTGAAACAGGCGAAATCTATGACGCCCGAACTGTAGAGGCTACGTCAAAATCCAGTGGTCTCAGTGTGGGCGTATCTCGTGGTGGCTTCAACGGGCACCTTGGACAGTATCAGAATACACCTGTAGGGAAAGCAATCAGGGCTTGTATCATGGAAATCGTAGACTATCTGCAGTGTTCTATGGTAGAGGGACCGGACAGTCCTTGCATGGACGAGTACAGATCAAAGGAAAGTTCCAGAAGAGAGAAGACCAGAGATTCCATCAAGCTTGATTGATCGTCAAAAAAAAAGGGGCGGCTCACACATGGAGTACGCCCCTTTTTTTTGCAGGAAAGTTAATCCTCTTTATCCAACGGACGTATTCTTTCGACCCCTTTTGCATCTCTCAAACTTGCTTTTGCTCTTTCATCGAGAACCGGTCTGACCGATTCAACCGGATTGCGCTGAATATTGATTAATGCGAGATAATTAAATGGCTCAATATTGCCTTTGCCGAGAGATACCCTGGTTTCATAAATAAAAACGGGCTGAAGCGTTTTTCCGTTTCCATCATAGTATGCCCTGCCGCTGCTCTTTACTTCATACGTTGCCTCCCGACCGAATTCAGTTGCTATTAATCTTCTCAATTCCAACTCGCCTTCTGCCTGGCTGACAACTTGTTCCGGCCTTAGTTGAGTTTTTGTCAGCAGATTTATTTCTCTCCAACGTTTTACTACTCCTGTTATTTCGCCGGCATTGCCAATGTTAACAACCAGTTTGGACCCCGGCCCAACAACAGAGACTCCATCAATAACTCTTCCGTAGGTAAGGGTTATCATTTTATCAATAATAGGCCCGCCTTTTTTTCCCTCAATAACCTGGGATGCTCTTAGTCCTCCTTTATGGACCAACTGAATTTCTCCTGCGTTGGCGGGCATCAGGTTATACTTTTGCAAATATTCCCTGGCTATCTTATCAGCTTCTTCAGGTGACGGAAGTTGAGGTACGGCACTGCCATAATACTTTCTCATGCTTTTTGTGAAGCTGAGATTGCCTGTACCCAAATCCTGCTCGAAATATACCGACGCATCCTCAGGTGAGGAGTAACAGGCTATTCTCTGATCGGTTACGGTAAGCGGAACAATGCCTGCATCCATTAATCTTGATGCCATCCTGCCTGCGCTTGCAACAGATAATTCTTTTGGCGCATCAAACGAGTAGGTAAAAACTTTCTCTGCTCTGGTGATTAGGCTCGACTGATTGATCTGGGCTGTATTGGACGATTGAACGCTATTTCTGGGCTGGGCCGGCAATAAAAAAACAGCCGCCAGCACAGGGGTGATTATTCTCTGTATTTTATTCGATTTTTTCATTTTACCTGATTTTTAGATTTTCAGTTAACGTACTATCGAAGCCGGGCTTCGAAGTATTGGTTTATTTCAGATTGATTCCTGCACGAAACGCCGCTTTTGGGGAATTAACCCTTAGCGATTAACCCTTAATATTGCCACCATGTTTCCATATTGTTGGCTCCCGGTGCAGGGTCTGCAGCATAATTGCCAAGGCGGTCATTTTCTGTTGTCGTATACAGTATGGCGCTAGCATAGCCCGGCCACGAACTGTCGTGCCATATTGAACGCTCTTCATTAACGGCATTAAACCACGATTGCCAAACGCCGCCGTTACCTTTTAATTTATTTGCAAAATTATTTGGGATTCCGTTATCAGAATAGCTTAATGTCCTGAACCCGACCAGTTGATGCAATCCCTTGAAAATTGAATTTGCCCAGGGAGACCACCAATCTCCGCCTGCCGCTTCTGGTGCGCTAGTAACGGTAGAGCATGATTCAATAATGAGGAACTCGATATCGCCATTCGTGAGCAAGTATCCATAACCGGGACAGAGGTTAAGTGACGCGCCTGTATTCGGGGTTTGCGTGCTTTGGGTATAATAGGCTGAACCGTGCGATGCTACATAGACAAGATCCATCTTGTCAACAAAGTTAGCGGACTCCGTATTAAAGAATCGAGGCTCCGACCAATAATACTGTGAAGTCTGATAACGATTGCCGCCAATGTTTTGCCAACCTTGAAAGTTTTTGACAAAGTTCCAAACGTTTCTCACAAAGCGGTCTTCGGCTTTGTCGACATATCCGCCTATTTCTCGATCACCTGCCATACTAACTTTAATAAAGCAAAGGAGAAACAACGAAATTAACAATGCTGATTTGAATGTTGTTTTCATTTTAGTTTATTAGCATTAATTTTGCCTACTCTTTTTTATTGGATTTTCGGCTAACTCCATTTTGTAAGTACTTTTTATGAACAATAAGTTACACTAAGGTTAAGGCGAGGCACATAACTTGCAGGTAACCTTATGAAAGCCCGGTCAGCTCTCTCTGTTTTTGGCGGTATGATGTTGAAAATGGTATGCTTCAGTAACTCTCGCAGGAACTACTCACCCCTATCCGCTTCTGATGGAGATAGTGCCCTCGAATGCTAGATAACCAAGGAATGACGCAACGAATCATCGCATTGCGCAATTATCAGTAGCAAATTACATTTATTTCATGAAACTTGTTAGCGTTCAGCGGTAAAATATCGCGGTAGGATAAAAAAAATACAAGCCAGACGGTACTGGCGATGATCTGCTGGCGCAGATCATACAAATGGTTTTGAGAACGGACGGAACAGCCCGCTTTATGGCCTCTTGCTGAAAAGTTGCGACAGCCAGAGGCTGGTTTTTTGTTTTTCTTTTTCTTTAAGCGGAAGCCCTTCCGCAACCCAACGAACCAGACCGGACTGCATATTGAATGATTTTTTATACCCTTGGTTCATCAGAAAACGGCTTGCCATGATACTGCGACTGCCGCTATGACAGGCAATAATTACCTGACGATCTGCGGGTATTTCCTTGTACCGGGTTTCAAACTGGCGTAAAGGAATCAGCAGGATTTCGGGAACATCGAATGATTTTCTGTCAACTTCGCCCTGTTCACGAACATCAACGAGCAATGCCCCTTTCTGAATCATTGCAAAGGCTTTCGTGGGAGTGACATCACGTGAATTATTCATGGTAAACTTGCTATCTGGTTCATAAATCATTCGGTTCGGTCGGCTCGAACGTAACTGCCTTGTATTTTATATCATCAACAACAAGAGCAGGTATTCAATGCCAATTTGTTTAGAAAGGGATGGACGCTTGAGCAGCTGTACCACATACCTATACCCCGTATAGGTATGAATAATACAAAATATCAGGGGAAGTACAACCAAAAAAAATTCAACCTTCGAATGGACCTCCCTCTACAGAAGATTCTGAGAGCTGAAGACGTTTTCCACGATAGCACGGGCAGCTTTCCCGGAGGGATGCTCTCCGCCAGTAATGTTGCAGGCAAACACATAGACCGCTCCCCTGCTTTCGAGAAAGCCGACGAACCATCCCAGTTCCTCTTTTCCTTCAACGCTCTTTCCTGATCCGGTCTTGCCGTAGAGCTTTCCTTTTGAGGTTTCTGATACCAGCATGATGTCACGAAGTATCTTCAACTGCTTTCCGGAAAACGGCAGCTTGCCATTGAGCAGTTTATTCAACAGTGCAGCCTGCTCGTCTGCGCTGATCAGTATCCCGGCGTTTCCCGGTCGGGGAAGCCAGAACGTATCAATCCCCGCGGAGATATCCCTATTTCCATAGCCTATCCGCTCGATGTACGTTTTCATCCGTTCATACCCGATTTGCCTTGCAAGCACCTGAAAAGCAGGTACCGCCGAAACCCGGAACGCCTGGCGGAGGGTCAAGTCGCAATTCCATGCTACGATTTCCCGGCTGACGCCGTCCAAGCTATACCAAGGGTCATCAGCTCCCTTGATCAGACCGAGTTGCAGGCCGATCAGGGTATTATAGATCTTGAAGGTTGAACAGGGAGACAATCGCCTTGCACTGAGCAGTGGGTTCACATCGGTCACAGCCCCGGTGGAGCGGTTCACGATCACCAGCGCCGTATCGTAGTCGCTGAACAGCTTTCTGTCGATCTCCTGCGCACCAGAACATGCAGGGAGCGCAGGGAAAAGCAACAGGAGAAATATCAGCAGTTTCATCATCACGCTCCCTTTAGCAAAAAAAAATATGACGCAATGAATCCCCTGAACTGAAACAACGGCTCCAACTGGCGGCTTTCGGCCTATGCGTTGTAAACCGGGATTCAGGCTTTGGTGTCGATATAAGTCACTTTGACCCAATCCAATATCGTTTGTTCCAGTGGGGAAATGTTTTTGTCAGCACTTGCTGCCTTCTCCATCAGCTTGTAAATACTGTTGCGCATATTCTGGTCTTCAGGCATTCTGATCGAAAGCCTTCCGCTTGCTGCCATGTTGAATAGAGGTTCAATATTGTCAATCTTGAACCCCAAATTGTTCGCGGCTTCAGTCAAAAAAGTTCTTTCCTCATCTTGAAAAGCTCCATCAGCCGAAAAAACGATCATGATGTTATTAAGTGCATAATCTTTAACACCATAAAGCTTATCCAGCACAGCAGGATTGACTTTCGCAGTGAAAGAGCCCTTATTCGCGCCATAATATTCAGCGAATGCTGACCGGCTCATCAGTGCGCTGACAACCCAGTCGTTCTCTGTACTGTTAAGCAGACTTCCGCAGTATGAACACTTGATATCAAGCGTATTCTTGACAGGGCCACCACAAGCTGGGCAATTATGCTGATAGATTGAACCCTTTCCGGCTCCGGCCTGGGCATCCCGGGTCAGAATAATTACTTCTTCCCGCGTCATAATTTCCGGATCGACCAGCTCAACCCTATTGTTTTGAACCAGCACTCTCTGCATTGAACAGATGAGTGCAAAGATGAGGATGTTTTTATTATCCTTTTTCTGTGCGCCAATCAGAGTAACCTTGTTCAGGAAAATCCGATTGAAAATCGCCTGATTCTTTTCGAACGTTGGAGCAAGCTGCCCGAACAGCTCATCGGAGACAAACCTGCGCATAACCGAAGGATCACGCATGGCTTGAGCGGTCATGATCTGCATATAGGCATTTGAAGCCTTGTCCTCAACCAGTTGAACGGAAAAATCTCCATAAACCGACGTCATCTCGTGAACCTTGGTTTCCAGATTACCCAACTTGCCGGAAAAAACATCATTGCTGTGGTAATCATCCTTTTGGGTAATTTCGGAAAGTACCCAGTCGAATTCCCCGGAATTGACCATTGCATTACAATGGGTACACTTGCAAACTTCACCGATATTCTCCGGCAAAGGAGCGCCGCAATTCGGGCAATTGCTGGAATCATAGATGTCTTTTTTCGGTACTCCGCGCTTGCGGATAAACGACCAGAACTCAATAAAATCATCGAAACCTTCCTCATCCAGCTCATGATTCAGGGCACAGGCAAACTTGTCGTCCATGCTGGCTTCGATTCCAACATGCATAATGTCATACAGGCCGTCCTGTTCGATTTTATCGACCCAGATATCCGCAATTTTGATATTGCTTACCGGATTGGTCTGCCGAAGAAGCTCCATCATCTTGAACTGGGTGCTGAATCGCTGATAGACCCCGTCCGTAATGAACCTTCTCATGCGACCGGTATTTTGTTCAGACCAGGATGATTGGACTTCGATGAACGCTTTTCGGACTTTCAGCAAGAAGACAGATATATCAAAGAGGGGATTGGCTGCAAGAAATTCCTTGCATCCGTCGACCTGTTCAAAAGAATTTTTTTTATGCACGGCCATTTTTGAGAACGTGGTAACCGAAGCTTCCTTGAAAGCCAAAAGAAGCCGGAATGCAACGTAGAGAAACACAAGGAGAATGATGGCCGTAATGAATGGGGAAAAACCAAGATGGCCGGATCCTCTGGAGTAGTTATCATAACCATAGCCTCCTCCGCCAGAGAAATGCCCCCCGCCGGAGAATCCGCCACCGCTGTGCCCTCCTCCATGTCCGCCGCCATGGCCGCCGCCACCCCCCGCCCGCGCAATAAGCTCCTCACCAATGAAGGGGATACCAAGAACTGTAAGAGCGATCAAGA